>ERZ860076.110-NODE-110-length-58884-cov-9.279216_pt1 | contig 58884 bp, 59 predicted proteins | sample MGYA00509982_ERZ860076 | MGnify/ENA primary metagenome ERZ860076 (study PRJEB30046, sample SAMN00715193) | human gut metagenome | study: EMG produced TPA metagenomics assembly of the A metagenome-wide association study of gut microbiota in type 2... | reverse complement strand
ACACTATTAGCGATATACCTTTTTTATGAGTTAGTTTTGTAAAATTATTTTTGTGATTTATTTTTTCTACTTTTTTCATATATCTTTTTCCTCTCTTTCTTTTGTATAACATATTTGTATATATTATTAACACACCCAGTATACACTAAAAAAAAAAAATGCAATACTACATAACTAATTTTTATAAATAGTTTTGTTACTATTTCTGAATATATAATTTTTTTATGAATATATATTAGTATAATATAAAAAATAGGATAGGTGTATATTTATGTTCGTTTTAAATTTCAAGTTAGATTTTAAAAAAATATTATTTGCATGTTTTTTAGTAGCACTCGCTATAGTTACAATTATTGAATTTGGCACAAATTCTAAAACAGAAAATGTTGTATCAAAAAATACAGGGAAATACGATTACACATTTACAGACGAAAACTTTACAAAAACTTTAAAAGAAATTCATACAAACATAGATGCAAATGTAGGTAAAACAGTAAAAATAAGCGGATTTGTATTTAAAATGCCAGACTTTAAAGAAAACTATTTTGTATGCGGAAGAAATACCATATCAAACAATGAAGACACAGTAGCAGGATTTTTATGCGACTACAAAGGCACAAACAAACTCCTTGACAACGAATGGGTAGAAATAACAGGAGTAATCATAAAAGGCGAATACAACGAAACAATGCCAGTAATAAAAGTAGGAAACATAAAAAAAATAACAGCACCAGCAAACACATACGTCGAAAACCTCCCCCAGAGTTAGTTTTGTAAAAAATATGCGATGCATATTTTTTACACTTTTTTATGCTATTTTTCAACAAAACTAGACAATATTTACGATGCCAACTTTCTTGTGATTTTTAAATTAAGCTGCTATAATTTTATTATGGAGAAATTTATAAAATACAAAACCTTTACCTTTAGGGCCTATCCAAATAAATCACAAACTAATTTAATATATTTAACTTTTATAATGTGTAGATATATGTTTAACACTCTTCTTTCTATAGAGCTAGAAAATTTAAAAAAATATAACAATGAAGTGGAAAAATGTCTTAAATCATATAAATATTTTGATGATAAAAAGTTTGCTAAAGAACACAAAATGCCAAAAATTTCCAAATTAAAAAATTCAAATGAAAACTATAAAAAAGTCGACTCTCTTGCAATTTGTGCAGAATATAGCAATCTTGTTAGAGGAATGGAGTTGTTTTACAGAGGAAAGTCTAACCTTCCTAAATTTAAAGGCAGGAATGATAAACATTCATATACAACAAGTCAAGTTAATAATAATATTAGAATTGTTAACAATAAAATACGTTTACCTAAAGTTGGTTTTATTAAGGTTAGGGGGATGCGAGAAATTCCAAGTAATTTCAAAATTAAACGAGCTATAATTTTTGAGGATAAAAAAGGTAAATTTTTTATTTCTATTGTATTTGAATACGAAAAAATAGATAAAAATGACGATATATATTCTATAAAAAATGAAAATAAAGTGGTTGGTTTAGACTTTAAAATAGGCGATATTTTTGTTTCAAGTGATGGTTTTATTCCTAAATATTCAAATAGTTATTTTATTCTTCTTGATAAAATTCCAATTATTCAAAACTATGTTAATAGAAAGAAAAAATTTTCTAAAAATTACTGGAAATCCATTAACAAATTAAGAAAAATCCATAGAAATGTTGTTAACATCAGAAAAGATATGTTAAATAAGTTGTCTTATACTCTTTCTAAAAATTATAATTATGTTATCATTGAAGATCTTTCAATTAAGGAAATTGTATATAAACTAGGAAGAGGTAAAAATGCCTACAACACTAGTTTTAACAGTTTTGTTAAAAGGCTGTTGTATAAATTTGAAAATAAAGTAATTAAAATAAATAAGTGGTTTCCAAGTTCTAAAAAATGTTCAAGATGTGGAAAAAAGAAGAAACATCTTAGACTTTCTCAAAGAATATATAGATGTTATTTCTGCGGAAATATAATAGATAGAGATCTTAATGCAGCTATAAATATTAAAAATGAAGGGATAAGGTTATTAAATACTTGTGAATTTCAAGTCTAGGTTTTTAATTGCTAATAAATTTATTTTTTGAATTCTACCAGAAATACACTATGGGGTACATAGGGTGAGCGTTCTAACTACACCTATTTGGTGACTATCTACGAATTTAGTAGTACCTATTTTACCTTTTAAATAGGATTATACATACTAAAATGCCAGAAATTCTAACTCAGTTTTATTATATTTTAAAAGGTTATAATTTATATTTTTAATAGCTATCAATTTTTTATATAATTGTGTACTTTAGCTTTTCATATAATTTTAATGTATTTTTGCGCATTAAAATATTTTAGCGTGCTTATTCTCACTATATTTATGCAAAAATATAGTGCATAAATTTATTTTATTTCAAATTTACACACTATATAATACATCATTTATTCAATTTTTTACAAAACTAACTCGGGATTAAGGCATGTCGATGAAGCCTCCCATGTATACTATTACCAATGGTACTAATATTACAATTGTGAATGCTATTAGTGCTATTCCTACAAATGAATATGTTACTTCTGGTAATACCTTTTTAAATCTTTCTAGTGATTCATCTACTTCTGATTGTATATATTCATTTACTTTTTCCATCATTGTTGATAATTCTGTTTGCATTCCTACTCCTACCATTTGAGATACCATTGGTTTAAATAGCTTTTTTTCTTCAAATGGTGTTATCCATGATGTTCCTGCTATTACATTTACTTTTGCAAGCTCTATAGCTGATAGAAAATAGTAGTTTGATGTAACATTCCTTGATACTTCTAAACTTTCTTGTATTCTCATACCATTTTTTAGGTTAAGTAGCATAGCTTGGAAAAATTTATGTACTGTTATGTTATTTATTAAAGTGCCTACAACAGGGCATGTTAGTTTAAATTTATCCCAATTATACCTTCCTTTTGGCGTGTTAATTACAAAGAAGAATATGCCAACTAGTATAGCTACTATTGATGTAGGTATATACCAATACTTCATAAACCAATTTGCTATATCAAGTGTGATCATTGTTGCTTTTGGTATTTTACTTGTTGAGTCGAACATATCATATACATCCTGTATAATTGGTACACCTACAATTACAAGTCCAAACATCAATATAATTATTGTGAAAAATTGTAAAACTTTTGGAATTACTGTAGATCTAACTTGTTTTTTTAAGTTATTTGATGCTTCCATATAATCTCTTGCATATAGTAAGGCTGTGTCTAAATTACCTGAATCTTCTCCAACCTTTATGAAATTAACAAACATTGCTGGAAAAACATTTGGATAATTCTGCATTACTACATTCATTTTTTCACCGGATTCTACTCCTATAATTATATCTTCTAATATATCCTTAAGTTTTAGATTTTCCATTTGTTCATATATTATACGAAGTGCTTGTATATTATTAAATTTTGCCTTCTTTAATATATATAAATTATTTACCAGTACAATAATATCTTTGCTTGTAATTCTTGTAAATGGATGAAGTTTTATTTGCTTTAATTCTTCTAATGTTATCTTCTTTAAATCTACTTTTTTCTTTGAATTATTTAAGTTAGAGTTTACTCTCTTTATTAAATTTTCTTTTTCAATTTTATTATAATCTAGCCTTTTATATTTTTGTCTTTTTTCTGGAAGTTTTTTTATAGAAATAGGTTGTATTCTATCTTTTTTCAAACTTTCCATTGCATGAGATTTATTAAGTGCCATTATTTTTCCATGGCCTACTTTTCCATCTTCAAATATAACTCTATATTTATAACTTGGCATTTAAAACCTCACCTCCTATTTTATGTTAAACTTCCTCCATTTGTAAGTATTAGTCCTTTGATAGTATTCATTCTTTCAGGTTCAGTATTTTCTTTTAAAATATTCATATCTATTAGACCTTTATTATATAAGTCTGCAAATGAACTTTCAAAGCTTACTGATCCTATTGCACCAGATGCATGAATTGTATCTTCTATATCTGATACACTAAATTTTTCTTGTCTTATTTGAGCTGCAATTACATTATTTACTACCATAATTTCTGGTACCATCATAAGGTTACCTTTTGTGCTTAAGATAAGTTTTTGAGATATTACCATTTTTAAAACTGATGATACAGAGTTTTTTATTGCGTTTTGATCAGCTGGATCATACATATTAATTATTCTTTCTACTGTTTCGCCACATGATCTTGTGTGCAAAGTTCCTATAACAAGACCTCCTGATTCAGCAAGGTCTATTGCAACATCCATTGTTTTTCTATCTCTTATTTCTCCTAAAACCGCTATGTCTACATCTTCTCTTAGCAGGTTTATAAGTCCGTTATAGTAGCTTATTACGTCTGATTCTTCTCCAATTTCTTTTTGAATTACAATGGATTTTTTTGATTCATGCTCATATTCTATAGGATCTTCAAGTGTAACAATTTTACGGCTTACTTCATTATTTACTTCTTGGATAAAGGCATTCATGGTTGTTGATTTACCTGAATTAACTTTTCCTGTTACTAAAATTAATCCTGTTTTTATTTTTTTCATTTTTTTAACTACATCAGAAAGTCCCATTGACTCTAAATTAATTTCACCATTTGGAATTACTCTTAGCGAAAATACTGGAACGCCTTTTGAAAGCGATGCATTTATTCTATATCTTGTTTTTTGATATGTATATGAGAAATCTACTTGTTTTTTTTGTTCAAACTTTGCCTCTAATCCTTCAATTTCACCAAAAAAGCCTTCTAGAATATTAACTAGTGCTTCATCACTTAGTGGAAATTTTGATTCATCAAAAAATAATTTTCTACTTACCCTATATACAGGTACTTGCCCCTGTGTAAGATGTATATCTGTTGCCCCTAAGCTTACAGCTTTAGACATAATTTGAAATATTTGCTCCATAATACTTATTTTCTCTCCTTTTTAAATTGTAATTTTATTCTTTATTTCTTCAACTGTAGTAATTCCTTGTAAAACTTTATTTATACCATCTACAACCATAGGCTTGTAATCTGTGTTTTTTATAGCATAATCACGTATTTCTATACTTGATTTTCCTTCAGATATCATATCTTTTAAGTAATCATCTATGCACAAAACTTCAAACATTGCAATTCTTTCATAATATCCAATATCATTACAATACTTACATCCTACTGGTTCGTAAGTTTTAGCATGTTCTAAGTCAAAATCTACACCTGTAGATTTTGAAACTTTTTCAATATATTTTTTTTCTTCATCTGTTAATACATGTTCTTTTTTACACTTATTGCAAAGACGTCTTACTAGCCTTTGTGAAATTGTTGTAGCAACTGTTGCTGATACATCATAATTTGATACTTGCATTTTTCTTATTCTAGTTACAACCTCAACAGCATCTATTGTATGTATTGTAGATAATACTAGATGTCCAGTTTGACCTGCTTCTATTGCTATTTTAGCTGTTTCTTCATCTCTTATTTCACCAACTAATATAATATCTGGATCTTGTCTTAAAACTGTTCTAAGTGCAGATGCAAATGTTATATTTGGTGCAATTTCTACTTGATTTATTCCAGGTATTCTACGTTCAACCGGATTTTCTATTGATATTATATTAATTTCTGGTTTATTTAAATATTCAATTACACTATATAAAGTTGTGGTTTTACCTTCACCTGTAGGTGCACCTATTACAATCAGACTGTTTTTCCTATTAAAGGCTTTATCAACAAGTTCATTATTATTCATAAATCCAAGTTCAAATAAACTTCTTTTGTCTGCATTTTTCTTTAAAAGTCTTAGTACAAATTTTTCTCCATTAACATTTTTTTGTGAAGATACACGAATGCTATATCCGTCATATGTATTTATACTTCCATCCTGATCATAAACTATTTCTTGATGCATATTTGATATTGCTTTTAATCTACCTATTAAGTTATCTTGTCTATTTTTTGGTAATTCTGTAACAGTTAAAAGCTTTCCATCAATTCTATACCTTACTCTTATTTTGTCTTCCATTGGTTCAATATGTATATCACTTGCTCTTTTTTCTATGGCTGTCATAATAATGTTATCTACCAATTTTGTTGTATCTTTTTCTTCTTTATCTACATAATCTCTTTCTACCGTTCTAATATTAGAGATTTGTTTCATAATAGAAGTATAAAGTGTTACATATATCTCCATTTCATATCCTTGGTTCATAAGTAAAAGTTCAACTTCTTTTACCCTAGTTGGATTTTGTGGATCTGCGAATGCGACCTTAAGTTTATTTCCAACAAGAGCAAAAGGTAAAACTTTATAGTTTATTATTATATCTCTTGGTAAATACTTTACTGGATTTATTTCGATTTCACCATCTAACATTACTCCTGTTACTTGAATTTTATATGATAGTACATCTAGTAATGCTGATTTATCACACATATCTAGTATATCAACAATTTCTGCAAATTTTAATTCTTTGTGTTCTTTTTGATATTCAAGTACCCTATCTACTTGATTTTCTGTAAGTAATCCCCTTTTTATAAACTCAATACCTATTGGGCTTCTTTTAGATTTAATATTTTCAAACATAAAACATACTCCTTTTAGACATTATTTAATATTTGATATTCTTCAAGAATTTTTTCATAAAATTCATTTTCATCTACTTCATATTTTTTATTTATATTTTTTTCATATTTATTTTGTATTATATTAAAATGCTCAGCTTCAGAATATACAGACATTACATATATAAAAAATGCAATTGATGAGAATATTACAACAAGTATTGCTGAGCCTTTCATTTTATTTTGCTTCATATTTTATCATCCCCTAATGTTACATATATTTGTTTAGTAATGTCTTTTTTATATTTTTTGAATGTAACTTCAATACATACACTTTGTATTTTACTATCTATATTTTGTGAAAAGTTTTCATTTACATTAGTTAACTTATCTTCTGTTATGACATCAAATTTTTCCACGTTTTTAACAAGTATACCTCCATTTTTTAGTATTATTTTTTTATCGCTATCATAGCTATACTCATCATTATTATTAAAAATTATTCTACCATATATTTCGTCAACTGACGTACTTGCTTTTGCACTAGATAACATATTGTATTGTAATTTATCAAATTGTTCATATATGTATATTTTTGCTTTTTCATCCATAGCTTTATAATTCATATTGGTACTCATTGCAATCACAAAAACAGTAAATACAAAAAATAAAGCAACATATATTGCCATAGATGTTAAGGTAAGACCTCTTTTTTTATTCACTTGGCATCACCTTACCTTTAAGTCCTGTCAATCTATACTCATGAGCCTTTCCATCAACGTTATATTTTACAGAGACATTTATCTTTTTTACTATATCTTCATATGTATAATCTATTTCATCAAATGGTATTACTTCAACGTTAACATCATAGCTTATACTATTTTCTTCAACTTTTAAGCTATATGAAGTAAGGTTTTCATAGTCAGTTGCCTTAGCTGATTCTACATTTTTTATTGCAACTGAAATTGCTCCACTTCTTGCAATATTTTCTATACTTTTACTTCCGTAATTTCTTGAAATAACAAAAGATGAAACTAGAAGAAGTGTAAAAATAATCATTGCAATAACAATTTCAGTTATATATACACCTTTTTTTGTATTTTTATTTAATTCTTTTTTTTCCTCTTCTGTCATTTTTGTTTTCATCACATATGCTCCAATTAAAACAAATATAACTGCATATGATATACACACAATAACAAGATTTATGCTAAGTTTAAAAATAACAAAAAATATTAAAAATACAATACCATTTGTAAGTTCCAATATAGGATATCTGATACTTATTTTTTCTTTACAATATCTGCATTTTCCTTTGCCTATAATATAACTTAAAATTGGTATTAAATCAAAAAAGCCAAGATTATGTTTGCAATTAGGGCAGTATGATCTTTTTATTAATATATCTTGATGTCTTGGTATTCTATATGTTGCAAGTGAAAAAAAGCTTCCAAATAAAGTTCCTATTACAAACATAAAAAAACCTATTATAACGTAAATATATATACTCATACTCTCCCTCCTTTTACATATCATTTTTACAAAATACTTATTAAATCATAAATACTTTGTAAAAATAATATATTGGTAAGGTCATATATACAACATATATATGACCTCATTAATCGTATTTTTTAGCTTTTGTTTATTATGAATTACTAACTGTAACAGCTTCTAATGTATTTGTACCTGGAACTCTTACAAATTCATTAAGAGTCTGATCCATAGATTTAGTATTTCCACTTGTAGTAGTCATCCAAGATGGAACGTCATCTTTTGATGAATATACCAAATATACCAATCCTGAATTTACATCAATATACCATCTAGCATTTGTAATTGTTGGTAATTTTACATCTGTTGCAGTTTCTACAGCATTTGTATCTAATAAACGATAAATTCCATATTCTTTTTTAAAAGTTTTCCCATTTTCAGTAACATCAGCAGTCGCAACTATAGATGAGATACTATATTTTGTATCTATATTATCAGCTGTAAATATGGCTTTTGCATCATAAATGCCTTGTGTTTCAGCCATTTTCTTACCATAATATAGATTAATTGCAGAATTTATGCTAGATCTATTATCTGCAAGTTGAGCAACTCTACCAGAGTCAATTGGATTGTTGTTATTTAGTGTTAAAATAACAGCAGCGGCTAAAATAATTATAACTATAATAGTTACAATTAATACGATTAAAGAAATACCTTGTTTGTTTTTCATAAACTTTTCCTCCCTATTTCTATATATTAAAACATTTTTAATGTTTTAACCAAATTTACTTACTAGTAGCTGGTGGATTAGCTACTCCACCGTTACTATTTGTTGTTTTATCATTTGCCTCTTGCTGTTCTTTAGTAGATGAAGTATTAGAAGAACTATTTCCACTATTATTTCCACTACTATTTGAACTTCCTGAAGAAGATACTTCTGCAAAAGGATCATTATTACCAGTTTTATACTGACTATTTGACTTAAAACTATTCATATCATCAGATGAAATTGAATATTGTTTTTTTAAAGGTTCACTTGATATTGCCTTAGTTGCTTCGAAAGTATATTCAGATTTTGAAATACTTTGATAATCTTGTACAACACCTTTAGTAATAGCAGACTGTTTAGGTAACATTAACATGAAAACTATTACAGCTATTGCAATCATTACTAGAAGTGAAACTCCAAAAGTAATAAAATAATTTTTATTTATATTATTCACAAACAGTCCTCCATTCTATTTATTTATAACTATATTTTTTACATCGAAACTAGCCTTTACTGTAGTTCCTTCAACATAGTCCATTGATATATTATCAAGTTTAAATCTTAAAGAAGTATCATTTTCAACTTCAAAGATGAAATCTGATATATTCATATAACTTCCCTTAACTTCAATTTTTAAAGCAGATGAACTTGATGTAGAAGCTGATGCATCTGATGAATTATTAGTAGATGGATCAGTACTATTATTTGTAGTAGACGAAGATGTCGTTGTTGTTGTTGTAGTTGTTGTTGTAGAATTACTATTTGTATTATTTGTAGAACTTCCACTACTACTATTATTATTCGTATTTGTACTCTGCTTACCACCAGGTTCTACCATTACTATTTCTAAGTTATTTTTTTTAGCATAATTTCCTAATTTAATCCACATATATTCCAAATTATATGACTCTTCAGTAGTTGCTTCTTTTATAACGTTTATAGTTTCATCGCTTATAGAATTATATTTGTTTTTTTGTTTACTATAATCATTCTCAGCTTTTTCTAGATTACTAACTGTGGTATAATATGTTCCTTGTGCAGTTGATAAATCTTTTTCAGATTTTTTTACTAATCCATATTCACCTAAAAGAGATGAAATAGATGGGATTTTTACAATAATTAAATTTGCTCCAAGTAACATAAGTAATACTATTAAAATAACTGTAACTCCAAGAATAGATGAAATAATTATCATTTTTTTATTGTTTAATGTCATGGTAAATCACCGCCAATCTCAACTGTTGTTGTTTCACCATTTTCAACTTTAACAATTTTTGCATTATTTAAAACATTTTCAAGTTTAATCTGAGCAAAGAAATACCCTAAATCCTCATATTCTGTAGATGATGCCTTAATAGTAACATATTTATTATCATTAGAAGATATATTTACAAGTCTAACATTCGTAGGTATTATTTTTATTATATTTTGAAGTAATGATGCGACATTATATGTTGAAAATTTTCCAATCTGATTACTTTCTATTTTATTCTTTATATCATCTACTTCATCATTTACTTCCTTATACTCGTTTGCATTTTTATTTATATATGTTATATCTGAATTTACCTCATCAGTTTTCTCAGTAATATTCTTTTTCTTAGCTTCCATATTTTTGAGCATACTGTTTACACTAAATGTATATATTCCACTAAAAGCAATATATACAAAAAGAATTACAACAGCAACAATAGTAATATATGTCAAAGTTTCTAAAGATTTATCTGTAACAGTTATTGTTTCTCTTACCTTTTTTTCTTTAGGCTCTTTTACCTTTTTGGTAGAATTAAAGATATTACTAATTTTTTTATTAAATTTTACATTTCTTGCAACATATTGTAGTTCAGGATATTTTGGATTTAAATACTCATATGCAAGAGTTATAGCCTCTGTAACTTCAATAATTTCAGACATATATCTTACATCTGTTGTGTCTTGTATAAAAAATGGCTTTAAAACTGAACATTTTACATCTAAAAATTGAGAAAAAAGTAAATCAACATTTGTAAAAGCTGTACCTATTCCTGTTAAAAAAGCCTTAGATATACTATTTTTATATTTTCCAATTTCAGATAAACATTGCTTTAATATTTCTTGAAATATAGGTTCAACAATTTGCTCTAATGTGGGATCATTTGAGCTCTCACCCTCAGTATATACATTCATTTGTTTACAAGTTGCATAAGCCTTTTCATAAGAACCAAGACTACTAGTAAAATCATTAAGTAATTGTTTCATTCCAATATTATATGATTTAAATTCAACTACTTTATGATTTATAACAGTAGTGATTGATAACTTAGTATCTATGTTTATTAACATGTAACTACTTTCTTCATCAGAAATAAGCCTTTTTACAATTGGTATTGCTGGACTAATACCTGAAATACTTTTGTCAAAATCAAGTTCACTATTAATTACATCTTTTGGAGTTATATTAAGAATTGCATTTCTTTTATTATCATCATTTTTTGCCTCTGATACCATATAAACATATGAATATCTATCGGGTGCTTTTGCATTTTTTTCGCACCATGATTCATATTCAAGTTTCATAATACTTGGAATATATGATTTGTCTTGGGCTTGTTCATAAACTTGAGTATTATAATAAACATCGTTTTTAGGATTTATTACAACAGGAATATTTTGACTAGAAGTTTCATCTATTATTTGTCTTATGACAAACTTATCATCCTGGTTTGTAAATTTAATACCATACTTTTCAACTTTAACCATTTTATTATTATCTACAGATAATTTAGCATATTTAACTATATTATCATCTAAATAAATACCTAAACAGTTTGCCATTTTATTCCTCCATTTTAAAATTTAAACTCATAAATATTATTTACAAATAAAAGCTTTGTTATTAGTCTTTTGTCAAATTTTGTAGATTATATTTACACATTTTTACATTCATATTTTATTATATATAAAAATTTATTTCAACACTTTAAGATTATTTTAATAATTTGTTATTTTTTTGAAATGTTTTTGTAATTTTTTTGAAATACTACTTAACATTTGCTACACATACTAACTCTCAATGTAGGAAAAAATCATTCAACAATACTGCTAAATGATTTTTATTTTTTTAATTATAACGTGATTTCTCCATCTGTACATGTTATTGTTTTGATAGAAAAAATTTATTTTCCAACCTATTCTTTTACAACTGTCCTTGCTAATTCATCTTGAAAATTTCTTACATCCTCTTTAAAAGTAGCCTCTTTCGCACTCTCCACTGGATTGTTTTTTGTAATTGTAAGTATTACTACTGCTGCAAGTATTATTATAACTATTATAGTAACAATCAACACAATCAATGAAATACCTCTTTTATGAGTTAGTTTTGTAAAATTATTTTTTTGTTTTTCTTTTTCTATTTTTTTCATATATTTTTTCCTCTCATTCTTTAGTTCTTTGTATATATTATTAACACCATCAAGTATACACTAAAAAAAAACGCAATACTACATAATAATTTTATTCTAACATTTAAATTACAAAGTTATGTCCTTTTCATTACTTACTTTATAGCAGATACTATAGTTAAATTTAATATTTTGATCAAATTTGAACTAGTTTTGGTGAGTGAATTGAAATTTAAAAATATACATTTACAAATTTATATCTAAGTATTTTTTCTGAGTAAATTTTAATCGTACATTTTTTATTCTTTTTTTGTTACTATTCATATTAGGAAAATAATAATTAACGAATAATGAAGCAATTACTATATTGTAACTGCTTCGTTATCAAATATCTTTTTTATTAGGTTTGATATCAGATGAAGATGGCTTTGAAGAATTATTATTATTTAATTTCTTTCTTAATCTATCATTTTTCAGTTTATAATTTGTTCTTTTACCACTAAGAATCTTGCTCATATATAACTATGTTCTTTAATAATTCGATGGCTCTAGTGTCATTCTCTTTAACATTATCACTAGCATTTGTCATAAATGATAAAACTGCATTTTTCTCTGGTGAAACAAGCAAAATATATTTTCCTTTAATATTGGTTGAAGAAGGACCATAATCATATGTAGCATAATAAATATCATCTGTTAATTTATTAAACCCATTACTTCCACTATAAATTTTTAATGTACCATTACTGCCCTCATTATTCCAATAATCATAAAAAGCATTATATAACTTCTTTTGACCAGAAATTGTGTCAAAACTATACATTGAATCAGATAATGCACTAACTCCAATAGCTGTTAACCATGATTTTTCATTTTTATATTGAAGTGCATCTTGTCCACCTGATAAAGTCGTTACCGACCAATTTCTATTATACTCTAAACTGTAACCATCTCCGTGATATGTATTACTACTAGGTAACATTGCAATAACAATAAATAAAACAGTCAATAAAACAGTAAAAGAAAGTCCTATAATACTTAAAGCCATACCTGCTTTGCTTAAACCGCTTTTAACTTTACTCTTAATTCCCAATATTAATCCAGCAATACCTGTTGGTATTGATATTATGCAAAATAACGAAGTAAGTAAAGAAATTATACCTAATACTAATGAAATAACCCCAATTTTTTTAGATTTATTTTCATTAAAATTATAATCAGATGAATATTGACTTGCTTGTTGAGTATTAAATGTATTTTGATTTTCAATCTTCACTTCATTTGGTTGATAGTTTGTTTCTTGCTGGGGTTGATAATTAATATTTGTATTATTTTCTTCCATACTCATAGAACTATTTTTATTTAATACCTCCCCACAATTTTGACAAAAAATATTGTTAGAATCATTCTGCATACCACACTTTGAACAATACATAACTTGAACTCCTTTCCTATTAGAACTTTAAAACTTAACTATGTATATTTATTTTTCCTATAATATGAAACTAATATGAAACGTCTAAACATTAGCGTTAGTCTAATATATACATATATATTACCATTTTTACATTTTATTTTCAACTCTTCAATTAGCCACTTTGTCGTATATATACACAGTCGCAACATAAGGCTTTCTAGCTTTATTACGCTTATATTTCTTTTTTGTTATTTTTTCATTACTTTAAATTATACCTAGTATATCTTTCATCAGAACAAAAGTGACTTCGTCACTCCATGTTGTCTTTAAGTTTTCACCTATCTCTAGGCCACTCTTTTTTTAACGGTCATTGTTCTCGACCATTATCCATCGCAATTTTCGACAAGAAATATATGATATATTAATTTGTATATTTTTTAAAAATCATACTCCGTATGTTCTATTACCATGCTATAAAAATTTTGGCATGGTAACTTCAATATGACTTTCCTATTATATGGAAATAAATCTCATCTAACCAAAATGTTAAATGAGATTTTATTTTATAAAAGTTTGCCTCAATAAATTTATTTCTTACACTCTATACTTATTTTATTTGCATTTGCTCCCAATTGATCAACTAAAATTTGTTGTATTTGTGCTATTTGCTGTTGTGTTAGATCTTCTTTTGATTTTATAACAACATTTATATTATCATTATTAGTTGGAATTATGACAATATCTTCGATTCCTTTAGCTTTGATTACATTTTCAACCATTGTAATTAAGTTTTTTTGTTTTATAAGTTCACTTAATTTTTGTTGATATTCCTTTATTTCAGCTTCACTACTTTTTTCGTTTTTTATAACACTAGTATAATTTTCACTAAGCTCAGAATACATATTATCCCTGTCATACTTAAATACTGCAAGTGCTGAATCTTCAGAATTATTATTTGATGCAGAAGTAGTTTTTGCATCATCATTTTCAGAATTTGACTTATCTTCAGAATAAATGCTAACTTTATCATATGTAAAACTATCTTTTCCATTAACGTACATGGTTTGCCCTAAATTTTTTTCTCTTGTTGGATTATATTTATAGTTTATATACCCGGCCACTCCAACCATAAGCAGAATTGATAATACAGCTATTTGACTTTTTTTAATTACTTTCACACTACCACCTAACCTTGTTTTTCAAAAACCTGAACTTTATATACAGGAATATTTACCACTGTTGATACAGCCGATGCAATTTTTGAACGTAAATCAACACTACTTGCCCCTTTTGCAACAACAATAGCACCTTCAACCTTTGGACATTCCACACTTTCAACAATAGCAGACTTACTTCCACTTTTCTCGTTATATGCTACAACTTTTTCAGTTGTACTTTTATCGCCAGACTGTTCCTCTTTGGTGTTATATACAACATTTTGTTTTTCTTCTTGTGAATATGATAGTACAATTGAAACATCACTTATTCCTTGTATTTGGGATAAAATCACACTCAACTTATTTTCTAAATCCGAATTACTTACAGAAGTTTTAGAATTACTACTTTCCTCACTACCATTTATATTACTATTACTACTTGTACTATTACTAATATTTTTATTTGTTTTATCATCTGATTTAAAAATATAATTACATGATATAAGTAGAACAACTAAAAGAACAACTAATAATATCAAATTTTGCGTTCTTTTCTTTTTATCTTTAAAAGCAGATTTTATAACTTCCAACTGATTATTCAAAACTATTCTCCCTCCTCTACAACACTTATTTTGGAATAGTCTATATCATACTCACTGTTTATATATCCAACAACTTCATTTACTGATCCAAGATCCGTTTTTTCATTATCTAATTTAGCAATATTAAGTTCTATTTTCGTTACGTTATACTCATCATCAACAACTATGTTTATATTATTTACAACAATATCCTTGTGAGCAAGTTTAAACATAACATCACTTTTTAAATTCTGTATAAACTGTGCTTTAACAAGTTCATCATTTTTGTTATCTAACCCCTCAGAATTTACACTAACTATATTATTTTCATCAGGACTTACTGTATATAGTATACTATCGATACTTGCCCTTACATTTCCATTTTTTAATAAATCAACTACAGGTGAAACTATAGTTATTACCGTAATTATACCAACAAGACTATAAATGTACTTTCTTAAATTTGTTTTAGGGACAACCAATTGCACTATTACAATTAGTATTCCTAAACATAACATTGAAACAATCCAATTTCTAAAAATTTCAACCATATAAATTACCTCTTTTCTTTTGTTAAGTCACTATACTATTTACTAAATTAAGAATTATCCCTGTAGAAATTACAAATAAAATAACTACACCAATTAAAATACCCAGCATTGTTTTATATACATTTACAAAACCAGATAAATACTTTAAAATAAGTTTATCTGTTGTTATCATCTCAACAAATGCAGCTAATAACATATATATAACCATAATACTTGTAATCTTAAATATTGGAATAATCCCTACTATCACTATACCTAAAATTCCAATAATTCCACCAGTTTTTCCAATTATTTTTGTAGCTCCAACTACCACTTCAAAACTGTCTGAAAAAAACTTTCCAACTACTGGAACGAAGTTAGAAACTGCAGCCTGTGTTGTTTTAACGCTTAATGAATCAACAGATGAACTAAGTGATGTCTCAAGCGATAATACTCCTAAAAATACTGTAAGTACTACTCCTATTGTCCATAGTGAAACGTTGGAAAAAAATTTTGATAATTTCTCTAATCTAATATTTTCAGATATACTACATATTACATTAAACGCCACAGAAATTGACAAAAGTGGAATTACAAAATACGTAACAATAAATCCAACAGAACTGGCTAAAAATAGTAGCAAAGGTTGTATAATTCCTGTAGTAGAGATTTTTCCTGTTGCAATCAGTACTGATAGTAAAAATGGTGATATTACTTGCATTAAAGTTCCCATTGTATTTATTGTAGTCTTTAACATATTTACAGTTTGTACAAATGTTGCAACTGTAATTGTTGCAATTACAATAAAGCATGCAAGATGTGCTATACGTGTAATATCACTTTTATTATCAAGTTCTAAATTTGATAATATTGCCATTATTATAACAATTATAAATATAGTAACTGTTCCTTTTATTGCTGAAGAAACTTCACTTGCAAATATTTCTAGCAATTTTGTAAATAAATTTTTATGATTAATATCATTTTTATTTAAAAGTTCATTTGCTATATTTTTAAAATCTATTTCTTGTCCCAAATTTTCATTTACAGAATTATTTATGGTATCAATATATTCATCCAAATTATATGTTTTTCTTGTACTATCTGTTATATTATTAGTAACTTCCTCTGTTGTTTTTGATACATCATCAGTACTAGTATTACTAGTAAATACTTCACTGGCAAATACAAAATTTGTCTTAAGTATTAAAAAGCAAATAATAATAAGTATAAATATTTTGCTTAAATGTTGTCTAAATTTTTTCTTTACTACCTTATTCATAAATTACACCAAACCTACTAGTACATTTACAAGTGAACTTATAAGAGGAATAGTTAAAACTACAATTACAACCTTACCTGCCATTTCAAGTTTTGTTGCAATACTACTTTGCCCAGCATCAATACATACATTTTTACCAAATTCAACTATATATGCAATTCCTATTACTTTAATTATAATTAATAAAAAATCAGTATTAACTCCAGATTTAGAAACTAGGTCATTTAACACATTAATGACAGATGACATTTTAGATATAGCATAGAGCATTATTCCTATACCTGTAATAATTGAAAGAACCAGTGCCATTTCAGGTCTATAGTTTTTTAATATTATAATCATAATAACTGCAAAAATAGATACGCCAACTATCTTAATTACTTCCATCAAATCACCTACAATTTAAATACAGTTCTTACAGTTTCAAAAAGTGTACTTATTTGTGTTATTACAAGCATAAGAACTATAATAACTCCAGTAAGTGTTGTCATCATTGCTTGATCTTCTCTTCCTGCTTTGCTTAGTACTTGATTTAAAACTGCTACTAAAATACCAATTCCTGCTATTTTAAACAATAAATCAATATCCATATTCCACCTCTTAATTTTATATAAATATGATTACAAGCATAAGTCCAGATATAATTCCTATAGTTCTGTATAATTTTGAGTTAGTATTTTTTATTTCATTTGCTTCATTTATTTGATTTTCTAATATATTTATTGTATTTTGTATAATATTTACTTGTCCTTCAATATCACTCCTACCCAAATTCTTAAGAGTAGATATTATTATATCTTTATCATACTTTTCTAAACTTTCTACTTCAGATATATTTTTTTCGATACTTCCTTCAATATATGTCATATTATTACTATCTAACATATCAACTACTATTTGCCCTATTTTTATCTTAAGTTCAGTATTTAGCTTTTGCCTTGCAATTTCATATGCATTTGGAAGTATATTCATCATATATTTTATTTCATTTTCAACTAATCTTAAAAAAGTTACCATTTCTCTTAAAACATATTCTCTTTCTTTTAATTTTCTGGATTTAGACGAGCCAATATATGCTGTAAGAGCGACAATAAGAATTGATATTATTATTTTTATAACTATCATCCACATACCTCCATTTTGTTATTTTTAAATTTATGTATATCTTCAATTGTACCTGGTCCATTTCTATTTGATAATATTACTATATTTTCAAAATACCCTTCATTTATTAATTTAGATATACATGTTTTTCTAGTTATATCCTCTATATTTCTTCCATGCATCGTAAATACAAGGCCTACACCGCTAAGTGCAGCATACTCAATTGCATCTATATCTTTATCTGTTCCTATCTCATCAGTTGCAATTACTGCAAGTCCCATACTTCTTACAAGCATTTCCATTCCTATGTATTTAGGGCAATTGGATATGACATCTGTTCTAATTCCAACATCTAAATTAACCATACCATTAGATACAGATGCTATCTCTCCTCTTTCATCTACAAGACCTACATTTACTCCATTAAATTTCATTATTTCTATTCCACTACTTATTTGTCTAATTAAATCTCTTAACATGGTTGTTTTACCACATCCTGGAGGTGAAACAATTAATGTATTTGAAAACATATTATTATTAATTACATATGGAATTAATTTATCAGCACAACCAATTACTTGCCTTGCCACTCTTATATTCATACTATTTATATTTTTTATATTTTTTATCTTAGAATCCTGCAAAACAACTTCTCCACATATTCCAACCCTATGTCCACCTTTTATAACGACAAAGCCGCTATTTATATCATTTTGTATAGCATATATTGAATTTCTAGATATATTTACCAATATATCCAATAAATCTTTTATTGTAATTACGCATGAAAGTAATATTTCTGTTTTTGAAGCAATTACTATTCCCCTTTTTCCAGCTCTAAGTCTAATTTCAGTTATTCCCTCTCTTGCTCCTATATTTAAAATTTCTTTTGAAATACTGCATGGTAGAACTTTAATTATTTCATCTAACATATGCTCACCTCTTTTTTATATAGTTTACTACACCTATACTAAAAGAATTGTAGAAAATTAGTAAAATACTATAAATAAAAACACTAATTTTAGCAAAAAAGGGTAACTAAAATACAAAAACATGTTTGGATAAAAATAGAAAAGGCAGAGTTATAAAACAATTTTTAGGAAATTTAATATAAGAAATTCAAATATACATAAAAAATTAAATAAATGAATTGTGAAGGGAAAAAATGATTGTAGGTAGCTATGAAAAAAATATATAAAAATAAAGGATGAGACAACCCACCCTTTATTTTTATATATTTTTTATTATATTATACTAACTAGATATATTATTCAAAAAGTTTCATAATATCCTCTTTAGACATTTTATTAATAAAACTTTCTCCTTCTTTTACAATTTTATTTGCAATATTCATTTTCTTTTCCTGCAATTTTTCAATTTTTTCTTCAATAGTATCTTTAGCTATTAGCTTAAACACTTGAACATTTTTCTTTTGACCAATTCGATGTGCTCTATCTGTAGCTTGATTTTGTACTGACAAATTCCACCACGGATCAAAATGAATAACAACATCAGCACCGACAAGATTAAGACCCGTACCCCCAGCTTTAAGTGATATAAGGAAAAGATTAACATTATTTTCTATGTTAAATTTATTTACCATATCAATTCTATCATCAGCTTTAGTCTTTCCTGTAAGTTCCATATATTCTATTTTTCTTTTATCCAATTCTTTTTTTATAATATCAAGCATTGAAGTAAATTGTGAGAAAAGTAAAACTTTATGTCCAGAAGAAATAGCGTCATTTACTACTTCTAAACATTGATTTAATTTTGCAGACTCCCCATCATAATTTGAAACAAAAAGTGATGGATGACAACATATTTGTCTTAACTTTGTAATAAGAGCAAGAATTTTTATTTTATTCTTTTCAAAGCCTGAAGTTTCAGATAATTCTTCCATATCTTCTTTTGCCTTTAATAAATATGACTCATAAACTTTTCTTTGTTCTGTTTCCATATCACTATATAACACTGTTTCAGTTTTTTCAGGCAATTCTTTTAATACTTCTTTTTTTACACGTCTTAAAATAAAAGGCATAACTTGCATTCTTAGCTTTTCCATTACACTTTGGTTACTATCTTTAATTATAGGTGCTTCATAATTTTCTTTAAATTTAGAATATGAATATAAATAACCTGGCATACAAAAGTCAAATATTGACCATAATTCTGCTAAAGAATTTTCAATAGGTGTTCCTGTAAGTGCAAATTTAGTAATACCATTTAATTTTTTCAAAGCTTTTGCATTCTGTGTATTGTTATTTTTTATATATTGTGCCTCATCTGCAACAACATATCTAAAATTATACTTAGTATATTCCTCAATATCCCTTTTTAACATATCATATGATGTTATAGCAACATCATAATTATTTATTTTTTGTATTTTTTCTTTTCTCTCCCTTGCCTGACCAGTTATAACAACAACGTCTAAATCAGGTGCAAATTTATTTATTTCGTTTTCCCAATTCAAATATAACGAACTTGGACATACAACTATGGATGTCTCTCTATTTTTACTTGTATTTTTAGCATCTAAAAACATTGCTATTAACTGAATTGTTTTGCCAAGTCCCATTTCATCTGCAAGTATTCCACCAAAATTATATTTATCTAAAACCTTAAGCCAGTTAAAGCCTACCTTTTGATAATCTCTAAGTTTCCCTTTAAAATTACAAGGAACTTCAAAATTTTCATCCTTAGAATTTGCTATACCAAGTATAATATCATCAAATTTTTTATCTTTATTTATACTAATTTTTCCACTACTTGCAAGTTTATCTAAATAAAGTGCCCTATACTTTGGAACCTGTACCTCTTTATTTTTTATATCATCTACAGATATATTTAACGAATCAATTATATTTTCTAAACTTTCAAATCCATTTGACTCTAAGTTCACAAAAGTACCATCTTTTAATCTATGATATTTTTTCTTTAGCTTATATGACTTTAATACACTTTTTAATTCTTTTTCTGAAAAACTTAAATTGGACATATCTATATCAATAAGTCCATTATTTACCTTTACCCCAATAGAAAAACTTTTTGGTGCGATTACTTTTCTTTTCTTTAAATTATCAGTTACATAAACATCAAAATTTTCATTAAATACATCCAAACCACGAGTTAAAAAATCATATATTGAATTTTCACTACTGATATATAGGTTATGCTTTTTTGTATCTATCTCAAATTTGCACTCTCTAAATATATAACTTGCTTTTTTTTCTTTTAGTGCATTTCTATTACATCTTACATTTAATATTTCTTTTTCATTAAATGGATTAAATTCATTTTCTAAATAACAATACTTTATATCACATATAATGTCCTGATTTTGATCTAAATCAAGATATGCCTTTACAGTTAATTCTTCTGATTTATACTTTTCAATAACATTATCTGGTACATCTACTTTACAACATTTAGATAATCTTGGAATTACATATTCACAAAAACTTGTACAGTCATTCTCTGTCACTCTTATAGTATTTAAATTTTTCTTGCTAAACTCCTTTAACATAGGATATACATTTTTTCTGAAATCTTCTGTACATCTATATAACTTGTCCTTATTTAGCACATAGATATACTCTTGACCTTCAATTAAATAGCAATCATCGTCATAAAGAGATACAAAAATTCCAGATTTAGAATTTTGCACATCAAATTTTATCTCAGGGTTTTCCTCAACTAGCTCAAGTAATACATCATCTTTCCCATACATCTTCATTAGAATCTTTTTAGATTTATATATGTCAAAAAAGTCGTCGAGTGCTCCAAAATCTAATTTCATAACAGATTTATATGCTGAAGCTATTGTAAAATAATAACTTCCCATTTTAGCATATTCTTCGTATTCTCCAAACCTTTTTATAATAAACTTTACTAACTCTCTTGATGAAGGATTAAAATTTTGAATTTCATGTTTAAATTCAAGTTTTGCTCCATACTTATATGTATCTTTTTTTCTCATATTTTCATAAAATTCTTGCAAATTTTTTAATTTATACATTCTATCTTGGCCAATACTAAAAAATACATTAAAATTATTATGTAAGTCATCAAATTCTAGTATTGGAATTAAATTTACATTCTTACTTTCTATTTTAGAAGGCATTTCAAGATTTTCATAATATGAAATTATCTTACTTTTTGTATTAATCTGTGTAATCTTATTTGAATAACCATTATATAGTTTTGCTTCATCTATAGTTTCTTTTTTGTTTTTATTTCCAAATAAATATTCATCTTCATTTACATACATGTTAAATATGGTAGCAACAATATGTTTACATGGTTTAGAAGATGCATATGCAGGACAATTGCAACTATATGATATATGATTATCTTTTTTTGATACATTTACATCATATATATATGTTCCTTCAACATATGACTTTGAAGTATAATTTTCATCATCTTCCATATCTAATTTTGCAACTTTTACCTTTGATTTTTCAAAATATTTTTTTCCTCTTGTTGAGACTGCATTTCCACTTAATTCAAGAACTTTGTTTATATCTTCTGGTTTTATTAACATTTTTCACTCCTACACATCATATTAAATCATCAAATATTATATCATAGTATTTTCATTCTATCAATTGATTTTAAAGTTATTTTTTTCGGGCTATATTTCTACTTTATTTTTTTACATTTAGTGAACATACTCATCGTCTATTATGCCAAGTATTTCCTCTAAAATATCCTCAAGAGTCAGCATCCCAATTATATTGTTTTTACTATTTTTTACAAGAGCAAGGTGCATTTTATTTTTTTTCATTTTCATATACACTCTGTGTGCCGTATTGTTATCGTCTACTACAAGTGGATGTCTTAATATGCTCTCAACTTTAATCTTTCCAGTCTTTAAATTTTCATAATTATTAAGCGTGTCTTTTACGTATAACGCTCCTAATATAGTTTGATTATTACCATCATATACTAGTAATCTTGAGTATGTTGTATCTTTGAATTTTTTCATAATTTTATAAAAAGAATCTTTAATTTTTACACTAGCTGATTTTTCTATTGGATTCATAATTTCAGATACAGGTATCTTAAACGATGTTGCAACTTTTTCCATGATTTCTTTTTCTGTTTTGTTTATACTGCCTTTGTGATATTCTACATTTGTAAAATGTTTAATTTCGTCTTTCATATATAACAAATCTTCACTTTTATCCTTTCTTTTATGATATGAATCATCCAAAATGGTTGCAATAAACGATAAAGGAAGTAAAAGTTTTGATACAATTTCAAACATATATATTGCAACTATATTTACTTTTTTTGTTTTTCTTGTTAATGCTAAATGCTTAGGTATATATGTTCCAATTATCATTGTTATATACGTTGCAACAATTGTTAATATTAAAATTGTTGCATACTTTATCAAACTAAACGTTGTGTTAGAAAATTGGTGAGAAAAATTATTTATAAGTGGCATTCCGTATTTTTCAACAACTATTCCAGATATTACAAACTCCAAAATTGTAACAGAAAGTTCGGTAGTAATTACAGCTTTATCTTGATTTTTAATAATTTTTTTTGCACTCTTACTTAAATTAAATATCTTATTCTTATCTAACATATTAATGTATGTCGATCCATATATTAATATCATAATACAAATTATTGATACACTAATTATAGCTATTTCCATTTTAATTATTATCTCCTTCTCTAAATAATACCACTTAAAAATTTAAGTGGTATTATTTACGTATTATATATAATTTACTTTAAATTACCTGTTATAACCTGCCATGTATCACTTGTTTCTAGTCCCTTTTGCCAAGCAGATATTCCTGCTAAATTGTATTTGTTTACAAGCTCAACTCTTTTTCCCATTGATTCTTTATCTTCAAGCCATAGCTTGTATGTAAGTTCACCTTTCACAACTTCTGCATAATTTTGTCCTGCATCTTCATCCCATACTGTTGCAACATCATTTCTTGATAAGAAATCTTGACAATCTTGCATTGAATATATTTTACTACTTGGTTTTTCTGTTGCATTTTTTACAGTCCAAAGCCTTGTATAGAATGGAACTCCAAGTATTATTTTATCTGAAGGTATTTTTGAATCATTTATTAAAGAATTAATTTGGTTTTCAACTTCTGATACTTTAGAAATAGATCCTGCCTCATTTGACCAAGAACCTTTTTGGTCATATCCCATAAGGGCCACATAGTCAACAGCTTCTCCTATTCTTTGTCTATCGATATACCTTACGAAATAAAAATCTACTGATACAGTAATACCTTCATTTCTAAGTATTGGTGTAAGTTCACGTATAAACTGAGTATATAAATCTCTATCTTCGTCTTTCATTGATTCAAAGTCAATATTAATTCCGTCTAATTTATCTTTTTTCGCAATGTCTCTTATATTTTTTATAAACTTCTCTCTATTATATTCACTTTTTAAAAGAGCTGATGTATCACTTGCAGAATAATTTGTTGAGTCTATTCCATTAGTTATTATTGGCCAAATTTTATACCCATATTCTTTTGCCTTTGAATAATAGCTACTGCTAAACTTTGATGTAATTTCTCCACTTGTATTTTTTAGCTCGTACCATGTTGGAGATACTACATTTACTCCATCAATCTTTTTATCACCAAGTGTATTCAAATTACTTCCATATTGCCAAAACATTACAATTTTATCTTTATTAGCATTTTCTCCAACTTGTTCTTCATTACTTTCTGGTGAACTTCCATCAGGTAATGTAATGTTATTTTTAGAAATATAACCTACAACACCTTTATCTGTTTTAACCTTATACCAGCTTTTATGTTCTAAACTATCTGCATAAACAGTAACCTTATCACTTGTATTTAACATATCAAGTACATCTGATTTAGTTGATATATCAGAGTAAACATTTACTAAGTTATAATTTACAGGAATATCACTTGTACTTAATTTATCAACTACGATTGTATTTGTTTTATCGTTATATTCAGTTTTAATATTATATTCTTCTTTTAAAAGATTAATATCAATGTATGGTTGTCCATTAACAATTCTTGCCGGAGTATCTATATCAACATATTCAAAATTTTTAGACATTTTTTTTTCATCTATTTTTAATTTTACAACTTTATCATCAGTTGTTACTATAACTTTAGTTGCTACTGTATCATAATATATATTTTTATCAATTGTTTTTGAAATTGTATCTACGGATATATATAATCCTCCGTCTTTTACAAATGGCTCATAATTTGTTTTTATATTATCTCCATAAATTACAAGACCTGCATTATCTGAGTTTGTATTTCCTTTTATTTTATTTATATTAAAAAACATCACTAATACTACAATTGTAAATATTAGTGGTATTATACATCTTTTTAATTCTTTCATCTAATATCCACCTCAACATCTATATTATACAATATATTTATAATTTTGTGAATATTAATTTTAAAATATACTAACTTTTTTATTATAACAGTTTTTAATTGCTTGAAAATATACCAAAATATATTATTAAACCATTTTTAAAATTATAATCAAAAAATAAGGTATGTATCTAAATCTGACATTTACCTTATTTATAACTAATATATAATCTCATAATTTTAATATTAAATATCTAACAGCCATTCAATTATATTTTTATGTATTATTCCATCCTCAGAAAAATTTGCTCTATCAAGTGAAAGAATATATTTAGGATAATTGTCGTTTATTTCTTTAAATGCCCCAAATTCTCTAGTCTTAGTTTTAGCTTGTTCTACTAAATAAGCAACTTGAAAATATAATTTTAAGGGCAAAAAAATATGAATTAAAAAATATATAATAAAATACTTAATGTAAAAAGCGACTAAATAGCCGCTTTTTACATTTTCTCATTTATTTTTATACTGTCAAATTGATTCATACCCCTTTGGATTATTTTTCTGCCAGTTCCAAGAATCTCTACACATATCCTCAAGAGATAATTTGGCACGCCAATTAAGAAGTTCAGCTGCTTTGTACACAGATGCATAACATTCATCTATATCTCCTGGTCTTCTTTCTCCAATTTGAACCGGAACTTTAACACCATTTGCCTTTTCAAATGCATGAATTACATCCCATACACTACTTCCCTTTCCTGTGCCTAAATTAATAGCTTCAACTCCTGTATGTTCTGTTGCATATTTTATTGCTGCCACGTGACCTTTAGCTAAATCAACAACATGAATATAATCACGTACCCCTGTACCATCATGTGTATTATAATCAGTACCATATATAGTTAAAAATTTACGAACACCGATAGCAGTTTGAGTAACATATGGCATTAGATTATTTGGAATTCCATCTGGTGATTCTCCAATTAATCCACTTGGATGGGCTCCAATTGGATTAAAATATCTAAGTAGAACGGCTGAAAAATCTTTAGATGACATAGCAATATCTTTTAAAATTTCTTCAATCATTAATTTCGTTTTACCATAAGCATTTGTTGCACCACCAACAGGCATGTTCTCTTCAAATGGTACCGGATTTTTATCACCATAAACTGTCGCTGAAGAGCTAAATACAATAGAATTGCATTTATATTTAGACATCACCTCAAGCAATGATAAGGTTGTATCCAAGTTGTTTCTATAATACTTTAACGGTACCTTCGTTGACTCAGGAACACATTTAAATCCCGCAAAATGAATAACTCCTGTAATATCATTTTCATCAAATATCTTACATAGCTCTTCCACCTCTGAGACGTCAATTTTATAGAATTTAGGTCTCCTATTTGTAATCATTTTAATACGATCAATTACTTTCTCATTACTGTTTGACAAATTATCAGCAATAATTACATCATAACCTGCATTAATTAATTCTACAGCAGTATGAGAGCCAATAAATCCAGCTCCACCAGTTAATAATATTGACATTATTAATTCCTCCTTTATTTTTGAGTGATATTTATATTTAACCAATTTTTTTCACTTTGGAGAACATTTAAATCTGAATTATTCATTAAATGTCTCCACTCACGATTGTAAACAATTGCCTTAACTCTTTCAAATTTAGACAGTTTTTGTGCAAGCATTTTCTCTACCATTCCAGAATAGTCACCTTCAAAGTTATCTAAAAAATCGGATTTATTGTAAATAGCTCCACCTAAATACATATAAGGATATTCTTTTTGTTTTTCCCTTTTAAAAATAATCTCCTTAACTTCATCACCATATAAACTAATGCGAGGATGAGTCATATCTGGATAAGTATTAGGCATGACTGCTATAACATTTTCATGACATTCATTATATTTCTGAAATAGTTTATCATAAACCTCTGGTCTAAAAATCATATCTCCATGTGAATACACGAAAACGTTTGGAAGAAAATCTATAGACCTCATTAGAGTATCATATGTACATGTGAAATTTCCTTCTACATATTTAATTTCAATTTCAAATGATTCTCCATCTTTAAAATAATCCATTATTTGCTCTTTGCAATGATTTACTGCAACAACAAATTTTTTACATCCAAATTGTTTTAAGTTTTGTATAATATAGTACAAAATTGGTTTTTTATCTTCCCAAATAGGTAACATACACTTTTGATTTTTTTTGCATATATCTCCCATTCTTGTACCATAACCGGCTGCAGGAATAAATGCTGTTAATTCTTGTAATTGTTTCATAATCTTCTGCCTCCAATATTTTTTCCTAAACTAATACATAAAATGTAACTTGATTTTAAATTTGCTTGTACCTTAAACTAAAATTTCATGTACTTTCCACCTCTAAAATTTATTAGCGTTGGTTAATTATAAAATAACAATATTATACTATCATACTTTAATTCAAAAATCAATATAATATTTTAAATTTACTTGTTACATACCTATGATTTTAAAATATACTAACTTTTTTATTATAACAGTTTTTAATTGTTTGAAAATATACCAAAATATATTATTAAACAATTTTTAAAATTATAATCAAAAAATAAGGTATGTATCTAAATCTGACATTTACCTTATTTATAACTAATATATAGATAAAGTTATTTTTTAAATGAGAAATAACTTTAATATTTTTAAATAAAATCTTTATTTAAGAAATTTGTTTTCTATATTATATCAAGTTTTATGCAAAATCGACTTTCTTATGTAAAATATGATATAATGATGTTTAGATATTGATACACATTTTAATGATTAATATCATAAAAGGTTACAGTCATATTACAAAAAAAAATTACTAGGAGGTTAAATTTTATGACTTACACAGATATATTAAATGAATTGGAAGCATTATTATCAGGAAGTGAGAATTCAAACACAAATCAACTTTTAATTGAGGCTATTAAAGAAGAGCGTACGGATCTTGTAAAAACTCTGTTAAATTATCTAAATCCAAATATTGATGATAATTCCGCCTTAAAAACTGCTATACACACGAAAAACCCTGAAATCATACAAATTCTACTAGATGACAAAAGGGTAGTTCCAACTAACAACTTAGTTAAACTTGCTGAACTTCTTCTTGATGATCCAAGAGTAAGCAATTTAACTTTTGAAGAGTTAAAAAGCATTCATAATCCTAAAATTGGTTTACTTATTGCAAAAAAGCTCTTTAAAGAAAGAAGTACAGAATATTTGTCATACATTCTCAACGAAGTTTATTTTGAGTACTTTGATGATTATTACATCAAGAATCGTGGTTATTGGATTCGGGGATTAATGCCATTTTCAAAAGAAGATATTGACTGGTTACTCGATAATGGAGCTATTCCAAAACAGGGCACAATGAAATTTGCATGGCTTTTCGAAGTTGGTAGTAGATTTTTGGAACTTGGTGTTACTCCTTGTAAGGAAGACATCGTAAAAGCAATTCAACGAGAAGAACTTGATACAGTCAAATTACTAATAAAAACTGTTCAATTTGATCCTGTTGAAGATGGCTTTTTATATGTAGTTCTGGCTTTACTTTATATGAGACGTTTGCCTAAATTTCAACAAGCAAAATTCTTGCTTAGCGTACCTGAAATTTCAAATACTATAAATTATGATGATTTAAAAGCCCAATTTCCTGGTATGCAAGACATTATCGAATTCATAAACAATTATCAAAATAATGCTTAAAGTAAAAGCGGCTAGATAGCCGCTTTTTACTTTTTTCTACTTTACCGCATTTTCTATTAATATACCTAACAATTTACTATACGAAAGCCCTGTATTTTCAAATAATTTAGGATACATACTAATATTTGTAAATCCTGGCATTGTATTTATTTCGTTTAAATATATATTATTTTCTTTATCTAAGAAGAAATCGATACGAGAAATATCTTTTCCATCAATTATTCTAAAAGCTTTTTTAGCTATATTTTTTATTTCAATTTCAACTTTCTTTGAAATATCTGCTGGAATTATACACTTAGATTCTTTATTATTATACTTAGAATCATAATCATAAAATTTTCCTGCTGAGATAACTTCTCCTATACTTGATGTTATAACATCCTTATCTTCTAACACTCCGCACTCTAATTCTCTTCCATCAATTCCCTCTTCTATAAGGATTTTCCTATCATATTTACTTGCAATGTATATTGCTTTTATTAGTTCCTCTTTATTTTGAACTTTGCTTATTCCAACTGAAGAGCCCGAGTTTGAAGGCTTTACAAACATAGGAAATTTAAGTAAATGTATTATATTGTCAGTTATTTTGTAAATATCCATCTCTGTTTCATTAAACATATCATCAACATATATATATTTATTATTATCATATCTTAAATATACATACTTCGTTTGTTTAATCCCAGTCTGCTTAAATAATTTTTTTTGATAAACTTTATCCATAGCAATAGCTGATGAAAGCACGTTACAACCAACATATGGAATATTAAGCATTTCAAACATTCCCTGTATTTTTCCATCTTCTCCGTATAATCCATGTAAAACAGGAAAAGCAACATCAAAATCTTTCAAATAAGTAGTAATATTTTCTAATTTTATGATACTTTCTGGAATATTAAATTCATACTCTTTATTAAAATCAACTTTATACCAACGTCCATATTTATCAATATATATCCCGCTTACAATATATTTTTCTTTTTCTATGTTTTTTATAACTGACTTTGCGGATATAACAGATACATCATGTTCCGTTGATATGCCACCAAATATTACTACCACTTTTTTCATACTCTCACCTTATTTTAATTTTTTTGATATCTCGTTATATATTTCACTAAATTTCATTGAATTAGATGCCTTAAGCAATATAGCCGAATCTCCAATAATTACTTTTTCTAAAAATTTAATTGCGTCACTATTATTATCCACACTTTTAACATTTTCTTCAGGCATACCTAAAATACGTGCTCCTTCTGCAATTTTTTTAGAATAATCTCCTACTGTTACAAGTAAATCTATGTTATTTTCATATACACTTTTTCCTACTTTCAAATGAAGTTCGTTTGAAAATTCACCAAGTTCTAGCATATCGCCTAAAACTGCAATTTTGTATTTATCTTTAAAGCTTCCTAAAAATTCAAGGGCTGCCTTCATTGAATCATAACTTGCGTTATATGTGTCATTTATTATAGTGATATTATCTTTAAAATTATCTACTTCCATTCTATTTTTTGTAAGAGAGAATTCATTTATTCCTGTTATTATATCGTTTATATCAATTCCAACTTCTCTACCAACACAAATTGCACAAAGGGCGTTATATACAAAGTGTTTTCCTGATACAGGCACATTAATATTATATTTATTATTATTAAAACTTACATCAAAACTACTACTATTTGTACCAATATTTATATTTAAAGCCATAACATCAGAATGATTATCTATTCCAAATCCAATACTTTTACATTTTTTAAATAAATCTTTATTATTATTTAACATATCATTATCATTGTTATATACAAGCACTCCATTTTCTTTCATGCCATTTAATATTTCAAGTTTTGCTTTTAAAATATTCTCTCTTGAGCCCAAATTTCCTATATGCGAAGTTCCAACATTTGTTATAACAGATACGGTAGGTTCTGCAATATTAGATAGATAATCAATTTCACCTTTATGATTCATTCCCATTTCTATTACAGCTGCTTCATGTTCCTCTTTAAGTCTTAATATTGTTAACGGAAGTCCTATATCGCTATTAAAATTACCTTCTGTTTTTAGTGTATTATATTTTTTAGAAATAACACTTGCAATAATATCCTTCGTACTTGTTTTTCCAACACTACCTGTAACACCAACTACAGGAATATTAAACATTTCTCTTTTGTATTTTGCAAGTAATCCTAAAGCTTTTATAGTATCTTTTACAATTATTATATTTTTATTCTTGTACTTTTCTATACAATTGTCATCAATCTCTATTCCCTGCAAGATACAAGTACTAGCTCCATTTTCAAATGCTTTTTCATACATAGCATTTCCATCAAAATTTTCGCCTTTTATTCCAACAAAAGTATCATTTTCTTTAATTTCCCTTGTATCTATTTTAAAATTATCACATATTGCATTATTATCCCCACATACAAGCCTTCCACCGCATTTTTCTATAACATCTATAACATATATATCTTTCACGCTATTTCTCCTTTATACATTTTATTTTTTTTACCATAAATTATGATTGTTTCAAATATTAAATATTATATAATATTTCTAGTTACCTTTAATAATAGTTGAAGTGATATATTCAAATATAAAGTTAACACAATCATCAATCATTTCATTTAACATCTCTTTTGAATAAAGTATAAGTGGTACTTTTACATTATTATCTGCAGAAGCACTTAAAGAATTAAAATAATTAATTACTTTTATAATATCCTTTTGCTCTACCTCAAATGTTTTTAATTTTGAAAGAGAGTCTAAAATATTTGAAGTGTATGCTATACTCACATTATCAATATTTAATACTTTTTCAAAAGAATTAAAATCTTCTTGTTTAATCCTTATCATTGTGTTTCTATTGCACTCTAAAGTTTCATTTCTTTTTGTTTTAATACCACAAACTTCCCCTGAATTATCAAGTAAAACCTTGTTTGTATATGTATATTTGTTAAAATAATAATCTGTCATTAAATGTACTAAATATCCTAGTATAAGAGAATCTTGAATATCATCCAAATGAACATTTTTAAATGTCTCATAATCTGGAAGACAAAATTTTCCTCCATTTATTATAGTATACTCCCTATAATGACTTACCTGATATTCAATAAACTTTGACGCATTTTTTACAACATGCCCTCCATACATATCAGGGAGTATATTTCCAAGTAAAAATTTATCCTTATCTTCATAATAATTTAACTTACTATTTAACTTATTTGCAACTTGTGCATGTATTTTCCAATATGGCATTTTATTACTCCTTTCATTCCTATATTTAAATTATATTTATTGCTCCTTATATTTCTAAAACTTCAAGTGGTGTGTAATTTGCCATAAGTCTTTTGAAACCATATTTATCAAACATAATTTCTAGCTTAAAATCATCTCCTTCAGCTTCAATATTTTGTATAATTCCTTCTCCAAATTTTTTATGCTTTATCCTCATTCCTACAGTATAATTTACGTTTTTCTTTTCAGTGACAACTCTATTTGTATTACCAGTTATATTTTTTAAGAAGTTGTCAACACTCATACCAAAGCTTGCCTTTTTAGATACCTTAGAATCTATTTTTCCATATCCACTACCAATATTTGAAAGAACACCTTGAACTTTAGTATATTCGTTATCAATATTTTTTTCTTTTTTCTTATTATTTTTGTGAATGTTATCCCTAGAATCCTCGTCAAGAAGTTCTTCTGATATTTCATCTATAAATCTTGAAGGATAAGAGTATGTTGTCATACCATAAAGTGTTCTTTTATTTGTATTTGTAAGGAACAATTTTTCTTTTGCCCTTGTTATTCCAACATAACAAAGCCTTCTTTCTTCTTCAGTAGACTCATCTTCTTCTATAGATTTTTTAGATGGGAAAAGTCCCTCTTCCATACCAACTAAAAATACAACGTTAAATTCAAGGCCCTTAGCACTATGCATAGTCATAAGAGTAACAGCTTCTGCACCTTCTTCTAAACTATCTACATCAGATACCAAAGCAATGCTATCTAAGAAATCAGCAAGTGTATTATCTGCATTTTCTTTTTCAAATTCCATAGCAACGCCAATAAATTCCATAAGATTATCAAATCTCATTTCACTTTCCTTGTCTTCAGTTTCATTTAGCATAGCTTCATATCCAGAGTTTTTTAGTACTAATTTTATATATTCTGATACTGGCATAGTATCTTTTTTAGAAATAAGTTCTTCCATCATATCCCTAAACATTATTATATTTCCAGCACTTCTAATTCCAACTAAATTATCACTATCTTTGATTACGTTATATATAGAAGTATTATTAGCAGCTGCAATTTCATCTAATCTATCTAAAGCTGTATTTCCAATTCCTCTTTTTGGTTCATTTATTATTCTTCTTAGGGATATATTATCATTTGGATTCTGAATGAATTTAAGATAACTTGTAATATCCTTTATTTCTTTTCTTGCATAGAATTTTATACCACCAATTAATCTATATGGTGTACCTGATCTCATAAATACTTCTTCAAGTACACGAGCTTGTGCATTAGTTCTAAACAAGACAGCAAAATCTGAATATGTCTTATTTTCTTTTTTACATATTTCATCTATTTTATCAACAATATATTCTACTTCTTCATATTCATTTGACAAAGTATTATATACTATTTTATCCCCTTGTTTATTCTCTGTCCAAAGTTTTTTATCAATTTTTGATTTATTATTTTTTATTACCTGATTTGCTGCCTCAAGTATAGTTTTTGTACTTCTATAATTTTCTTCTAATTTTACAATTTTAGCGTTTGGAAATTCTTTCTCAAAATTTAGTATATTTGAAATATCTGCCCCTCTAAAACCATATATACTTTGTGATTCATCGCCAACTACACATATATTGCCATGTGCTGCTGAAAGTAAAGATATTAACAAAAATTGTATTTTATTTGTATCCTGATACTCATCAACTAATATGTATTTAAATTTGTTTTGATAATATTCTAACCTATCTGGATTATTCATAAACACTTTTACAGTTAGCATTATTATATCATCAAAATCAATCGCATTATTTTTCTTTAACAGTTCTTGATATGAAATATATACTTGTGCTACCTTTTCTTTTCTAAAATCTCCAGATGCTTCTGTTAAATACTCTTCTGGCCCTTTCATATTATCTTTTGCTCTTGATATTTCATATTTTATATATGACACTGGATATTCTTTATCGGATATATTTAATTTCTTTAACACTTCTTTTATAACCTTTTCTTTATCTAATTCATCAAATATATTAAAATCTCTAGAATACCCTAAAAGCTCTATTTCTCTTTTTAGAATTCTTACACAAACTGAATGAAATGTCCCAAGCCAAATATCATTTGCATTTTCTTCTACAAGTGATAATACTCTTTCTTTCATCTCTTTTGCTGCTTTATTTGTAAATGTAATAGCTAAAATTTCCCATGGCTTTACAATATTTTGTTCTAATAGATATGCTATTTTATATGTAAGTACACGAGTTTTTCCACTTCCTGCACCTGCAAGTATTAAAAGTGGTCCGTCAGTGTAGCTTGCTGCTTCTCTTTGTTTATCATTTAATTTATCTAATAAATTGCTCATATAATACCTCTTTTCAAACTTTTGTTTATACCACAATATTATATCAATTTTTAATATAAAGTGCAATGAAAATTTAATAAATGAAACAATAAAATATTTTTCTAATAAATTAGTAAAGGGAAAAAATAAAGTACCTAAAAATTAGGTACTACATTAAATTAATTATTTTTTATACAAATATTTTATAATACATATATCCTAAATACTCACTATTCCGCCATAATCTATAACAGGAATATTCTTAAAATCAACTAATTTTAATTTTCTTCTCTTTATAAATTCTTCAATTTTATTATTTCTATCTATATATTTTCTATCTCCAAATATTATAACCTTATCATCAAGTCTTGCAATACATCCCCCAATAAATCCTGACATATTTGAATACTCATTATTATTTTTTAGTAATTTTATATCAAATTTATCTTCTATTAGAAGCACATCAATATTGTTTTTCTTTAGAATATCTGCTATTTTTTTATCAGTAACTATTGCACTATTTTCATCTATTACAGTAATACTACAATTACTATACCCTTGATTTATATTTATCATATTTAATTTCTCATCTTTTATTATCTCCATTACTTTTTTGTCGGTATATTTAAAATTATGTATGACATTCCTTCCTATTTGACAAACGTTATATGCTATATCAAACGGGTATTCTTCTCTTAACATACTATTACCTTTTATGCATTTATCATAACAACTATTTAATTTATCATAAAAGGTAGGTTCAACTACTATTTTATCATTTAGTTTAGTAAAAAATATGTCTGCATGACTAGATATTTCATCATATACATTATTTGAATTTTCAACTTTCCATATGTTGTATCCAAGAGATTTAAGATACTCCTCTTCACAGTTCCTTATCTTTTTATCAACTATTATCATATCCTTCTCACCCTTCCTATAATTATATCATATACTTTTAAATAATTTATATCATTTTTTAAAATATTATTGATTTTTTTGAATAGTTGGATATAATAAATATATATGTTTAGGAGGTGTTACTATGGGAAGAGGAAAATATGATACTTGTGAAAACTGCATTAATTATGACGAAAGAAGAGAAATTTGCAGACTTGATAAAAAAGATGTAGATAAAGATGATTGGTGTAAACACCACAAAAGTGAAGATGAAGAAGATTAATAAATAAATTTAAGGTGCCTAGAAATATCTAGGCACCTCTCTTTTTATCTCAAAAAAGATACATAATTAAATTTGATCTCAACATCATCTTCTCTTTCATGTCTTTCAAAAAAGAACACGATTTCTTTTAAAGGTGATGATAAATCGGATGGAATTAATGCTGTTACATTATTTTCACCTTTTTTCAGGCATATTCTTTTTGAGACTTCAGGAGTTCCATTTGACTTTTCAGTTTTAAATTCAACTGTTAAATCAATATCAGCTGATACGGTAACCAAAGCTACCATAGAACTCTGATTGCTTAAGTCAGCTTCCTGATTGTTTCTTATTGCAAATCCAACACCAGTTGGCTTAGAAGAAAAGTCAATAAGTTTACTTTCCTTCAACGCAATTTCTTCTCCAAAGTCATTATTTCCCCCAAAGGCAAATCCAAAAAATTTTTTTACTTCGATCATATCTAAACCTCCATTTGTTTGTTTTTTTATGCTGACCGTTCTTAGATTATACCATCACATTTCAAAAAAGTCAAGTACTTTAGGTAATTAATTGCACAAAATTTTACATAATTTGTCGAATTTTGTAATATATGTTAATAAGTTTTAGAAATTATTTATAATAAATCCCTTTTTCTTAAAATAAAAGTAATAACAACTGTAACTAAAATAGAAATTATAATTACGCCGTAAAATCCTATTGTACTTGTATTAAATGGAAAATCAACATTCATTCCAAGAAAACTTGCAATCATTGTTGGAACTGAGATTACAAGTGTTATTGAAGTAAGCCATTTCATCACAGTATTTAAGTTATTAGATACTACCGTTCCAAACATCTCAACAATTCCATTTAATATCTCACTATATGTCTGAATCATTTCAATTGCTTGTCTATTTTCTATAAGGGTATCCTCAAGAATATCCTCATCTTCATCATATAATGGTAAAACTTTTCCCTTATTTAATTTTTCAAGAACAACTTGATTTCCTTTTACAGAAGCGTTAAAATATACCATTGTTTTTTCAAAAGTCATCATTTTAAGTAATTCTTTATTACTCATTGATTTTAACATTTTATTTTCAAATTTATCTAAATCTCTATTTATATATGTAAGATATCTAATATAATCCTGAGCTATACAATATAATATTTGAAATGTAAACCTTGATTTTTTATCCGTTTCAACACCAAATTTATTTTCACTCAATACTTTATAAACAGAATTAATTCTTACTTGAGATATTGTTATTAAAATTTCATCTCTTACAATTATCATTCCAAGAGGCATTGTTGTATAAATTTTTTCCCCTTCATTCATTTCTGTGGCAGGTGAATCTACAACAATAAGGATTGATTCATCTTCAACATCAATATGTGCTTTTTCTGCTATATCTAGTGGATATCTAAGTAGATGTTCTTTTATTCTTACTGATCTACTTATTTTTCTAATTTCATTATCTGTGGGGGAGACCATGTTAATCCAACATCCTTTTACTGGTTTTTCAATTTTATTCAAATTTCTTGTTTTTTGATCTGTTATATATATATCTACCATAAAAAATTCCCCCTTCTTAACAACGTTATTATTGTATAATATTACGCAAATTTTGTCAATATTTAGCAAATTTAAAGAATATTTTTAACATAATATTACATTGTTAATACTCCATTTTTATTATCAATAACAAGAAGCACTTTTTCCTCTCTTGCATTATCAGCATTTATATATATTAAAAATTCTCTATTATCTATTTTTCCTTTGAATTCATATGTAAGAATTTCAGAATTTGACTCTGTAGGAATTAATGCCATGTCTGAGGATATGATTTCTAAAGTAGAATTGAGTATACTTTTAGCTTTTTCCTGTGATATACTAGGCTTTAAATTATTTCTTGTTGTATGATTAAATATGTATCCTGCTGCTTCTACTCCGTATACTTTTCCATCATCAAGTGAAATTTTTACTTTAATTAAATCAGGATAAAGTATAACACCATCTTGTGTAGCTGCGTAATTTATAACTATCATATTTTCTGTCTTTTGATAATATGTTTCTATCATATTATCTATTCCAAGTTTATTCAAAAATTCCATTCCTCTTTTTTTTGCTTCGTCAACGCTTATATTTTGTTCTTTTACCTTCTTATCTCCAATCATAAGATATAACTTGCAATCATTTTTAGTTATACTAATTGTTCTTTTTTGTTTTGAATCCAAAGTAACATCAAAATTATATAATTCTATTTTTCCATTAGATTCCCCTTTAAACTCTATTTTCTCAATTTTTTCATCATTTAAAATGACTTCCTCTATATACTTTTTAGCATCATCCTCAGATATTTCTTTTTGCGATAAGGATTTAGGCTCTGATGATAACAAATGATCAGAAAAAGCCCCATCATATATTAACCCCTCATAATTTTGAAAAGTTTTCCCAACTTCAGAAATACTATTTGAAATATCGTTATCAGGTAATTTTTCATTTCCAATCTTTTCTAATTCATCCCATTTTATTCTTCCAGCATTTAAATCATCATATATATCACTCATCTTTGATGATAATTTACTTGAATCTTCATATATATGTTTTAATTTTTCATACTCCTCTTCTGTTAATTTTATATCAGAAATATTCTGCTTCATTAACGTATACGAAAAATCACTTACTTGAGTTAAATATTTTGATGCATTTGCCATTGAATTTTGACCTACTGGTATTTGCTCTAGACATTCTTTTGCAAGATTGGCTTGTTTCCAAATATCAGCAAGTGTAACTGCGCTCATTTTAGGAGTAGAAGTAACAAGCAATTTTGCTAAATCCACCTCAACATTATTTATATACGAAACTGCAAGATACATAGATTTGTTATATTCGTCTTGAACTAAGTTTTTTTGCCTTTTAAAATTATTAGTCATTTCTAATGAAAATATAATTAAAGCTCCAAATGTCATAAAAATTGCAACATTTAAAACTTTTTTATTTACTTTTTTCTTTAATTTATTTAATTTTATTTCTATCTTTTCAATCATTTTTCTTCCTCCCCTAGTGAAAATTTATGTTCTCCTATAGTTGCAACTACAGGGAGTGAAAATAACCATTTACTTTTAGTTTTAGATGGATTATAGAAATAAAGAGCACCATTTGTAGGATCTGAACCATTCATGGCATCTTGCGCAGCTTTATATACTGTTGAATTTTCTTCTATTGCTGCATTAAATTGTCCATCAGTAATACATGAAAATTGACCTTTTTGATATATAACACCAGCTATAGTATTTGGAAACTTGGCACTTTTTACCCTATTCATTATAACAGCTCCAACTGCTACTTGCCCTTCGTAAGGTTCCCCTCTTGCTTCTCCGTTTATAAGTCTAGCAAGAAGTTTTACCATATCATCCCCACTTGGAGTATTAGTACTTGTTGAACTTTGCATTTCTTCCTTTTTTTCATCTAAATCAGACGCTACGCTTATTATTTTTAATTTATTTATAGATGAAAAAACATTAATATTATTAATAGATAAATATAGTAATAGTACTAAAAAAACAACAGATAATAAAAAAAATACATATTTATTTTTTACTTGCATTATATATATCCTCCAATAAACCGTTATTAGTTTTTGCAAATAAAATTTAAATATGCATCAATATATTTTAAAAAATATAATGTAATACAATAAGACACCCAACTCCTGGAACACCAAGAAGACCCGAAATAATTGCAGTAACAATATTAAATGGAATGTGAAGTCCTATATTTTCGCCTAGAATATTTGTTATTACAATTAAAAGTAGACCTAAAGCTATATTAAATATTAATTTTATAATCTTTTTAAAAGGCCATGAAAATATTTTTGCAATTATTATAACTGCTATAACACACAAAGAAAAAATAAAATATTGCATATTGATACCCCCATAATACAATACATTATACTTGTCTTTTTAAATTTTATACCAAAAAAACTGCTAAATAATTAGCAGTTTTTAAATTTACTTATTTTGCAGCCTCTACACCAACATATTCAGACTTATCAAATGCAAGTATTAATTGAAATATAAATGGTAAGAAGATTAAACCTACAGCAAAGCCTGTTCCTTTACCAAATACTTTTGCAAGTCTTATACTAGATATAATGTTAAGTACAAAGAAAGCAATCATAACTAAAAAGTTTACAAAAGGAATTATAGCTCCGATAAGTATTAAAAGTAATAATGGATTTAAACCAACAATTTGATATAACACTACCAAATTATAAACTGGTATTATAGCTGCCCAACCTGGTTTACCAGCTTTTGTGAAGATTTTCCACATTGCTATTATACCAAGTACTCCAATAGCGCAACAAATTATTCCATAAACAACCATTAGTCCTCCTGTTATTCCTGCTGCTGCAAGATCAGTTGAAGTGTAGCTTGTTGAATAATTATAATTCATATTTTCACCTCCTAAAATTCTTCTATACAAAATCTAGAATAATATATTCTATACAGTCATTATACTATGTATGAAAACTTTTGTCAACTTTTATCGAACAAGTAAATATTTATTTTTTTTTACATATAATGTAATATAATATATTAAAATTTATTTTTATTATTCTTGTAATTGGAGGTAATGTTATGAAGGGTGATATTTATACTCTTAAAAACGGATTTTGGATTAACTCAAAAGGAAACATGTTCGACCTTGGATTAGATGATCGTATTATTATGGAGGATTGCATAAATTTTTCATACATTTACGATAAAATAATCGTTACTAAGCGGAAAAATGTTATAACCATATATTCCGCCACACCCAAAATTGAAAAAGGGAAAAAGAAAGAAGTTATACTTGCATCTTTTTCAAATTCCAATCCAAACATATTTGCTGATGTAATAATTGGTGAGTATTGCTACACAATTGATTATAACTGCCAAATAACAACATGTCTTACTAAAAAAGTTATCCATCCAAAAGTTAATTAATTGATACAACATTCTTTGTATCAAAAAAATTTCTAGGAGAAATCTCCTAGAAATTTTTAAATTATTCTAATTATATCTTTATATGTAACAAATATTGTAAGTAAAATTAAAAGTCCAAATCCAATATATGAAATTATTGCTTCAACATTTTCAGATACTTTTTTTCTAGTAATTGCTTCAAACAAAACAATTACTACCTTTCCTCCATCAAGAGGTGGAAAAGGCATTATATTTGCAACTCCAACAGCAAGTGATATCATTGCCATTAAATTTAAGAAACTAATTATTCCACTAGTTTTTGAAACAACCTCTCCTATACCAACTATACCAGACATATCATTAAGTCCAACTTTTCCTTTAAATAGGTCTATATATGAGCCAATTATATTTGATACGTCACTTAACATATTACAAACGGCATACTTAAAATTAGTTTTTACCACTTCTGTGCTTGCAATACCTAAATTAAAGTTTTCTTTTTCTATTGGAGTAACATCTTTCGTTAGAATTTCTCCTTGTCTATCAATTGTAATTTGTAATTGTTTACCAGCATTATCCCTAATAATAGAAATAACTTCTGAGGCATTATTTGTTTGAGTTTCTCCAATTTTTACTATTTTATCTCCTGATTTAAGTCCAGCTTTAACAGCTGCTCCACCACCTGATACCATATTAATTTCATTTGTTGCATTTCCCGTTTGTTCATCAACTTTAAAAGCTATACCTATATTTCCAATTTTATTTACAGCGTTATCTAGTGTAACTGATTTTAATTCACCATCGTGTAAATATTCAATGGTCACACTCTCACCATATGCTACATCCTGATTTGTTAGATCTGCAAGTATGTTAGTTTTATTTCCGTTTATAGTTTGTATTGTATCTCCGACACTCACACCAGCTTGCTCTAGAACTGAATTTTCTACAAAACCTGTTATTTTAGTTGTAGCTGTATTATATGAAAATGCTATACTTAAAAATATTACAACAGCAAGAACTGCATTCATAAAAACTCCCGCAACTAAAATAAGTATTTTTTTATACCAACTTATATTTGCAAATGAATGCTCACTTTGAGAATTACCATCTTCACCTTCAATAGCACAATATCCTCCAAGTGGTATACATCTTAATGAGTACATTGTATCCCCAAACTTTTTTTGAAATATTTTTGGTCCAAAACCTATTGCAAATTCATTTACTTGAACTTTAAATAGTTTTGAAACAAAAAAATGTCCAAATTCATGTACTGTTGCAACAGCACATATTATTAACAACAATTTAACTATAGTAATTAAAAATGATAACAAATATACTACCTCCATACTCTACATAAACATATATACTTTTAAAATAATATACACTAAAGGTGCTACAAACATTATGCTATCGCACCTATCTAAAATTCCTCCATGGCCAGGCATAATATAACCAAAATCCTTAATTTTACAATATCTCTTTATAGCCGAAGCTGAGAGATCTCCAAATTGTCCTATTATACCAGACACTATTGCCATAACCATAACTATCCAAATATTTAAATCAATATTTAAGCAATATTTTGCAATTATATATATTATAATATATGCTATAATCACACCTATAATACCTGCAATAGAGCCCTCAATAGTTTTTTTAGGGCTAACATCCTTGCATAACTTTCTTTTTCCAAACTTACATCCCACTAAATATGCAAATGTATCACATGCAAAAGCTCCTGTTATTACAAACCAAATAAATAATCTACCATTTTCCATCATAAGTATTAATTTTAAAAATGAGAACAAAAATGGTATATATATAAATGATAAAGCAGTTATTGCAATATCTACAACAGTAGTTTTTAGCTTCCTTAAAATAGAATAAATAAATATATACATTAAAAGAAATGGTATTATAATTCTTGCAATCAAAATTACCCTTTCAGGATTTATATCAAGCCCCATTAGCAATATAGGTACACAACTTAAATATCCAATAAAAGGAATAATATTATATCCTGCAGACTTAAAAGCTTTGTTATATTCATACATTCCAATCAATGATATAGAAAATATAAATAATGTATCAACAAGTGGAATATTTAACCAAAGTATAAATATCAAAAAAGCTACAAGTACTGCACCAGTAATCACTCTTTTTTTCACAAAATCAACCTTCCACTTCTATATTTCCATAATTTCTTTTTCTTTATCTTCTAATCTTTTATCAACAATAGCTGTATATTTATCAGTTATTTTTTGTATATCTTCTTCATTAGATTTCAAATCATCCTCTGTTATTTCAGAATTTTTTTGCATTTTCTTGTATTCATCAATTGAATCCCTACGAATATTTCTAATAGCTACTTTAGCTTCTTCACCTAGATTTTTAGTTTGCTTAACTAATTGTTTTCTTCTCTCCTCATTAAGTTCAGGTAACATTAATCTAAGCGAATTTCCATCATTAATAGGATTAAGTCCTAACTCAGCCATATTTATTGCTTTTTCACAAGCAGATACCATACTTCTATCCCAAGGTGTAACAAGTATTTGTCTTGCTTCAGGAACAGATATAGTTGCAACCTGATTTATTGGACTCATTACGCCATAATATTCTACTTGAACTTTATTTAAAATTGCTGGATTTGCTCTACCAGCTCTAATTAAACTTAACTCTTCATCTAAATGTTCAATGACTTTTTTCATTCTATCTTCTATTTGTTCGTATTCCATAAAAAGACCTCCAAAAATACAATAATAATTATAGCAATAAATATATAAAAAATCAAGCAAATGTAACAATTAAATTATATTTATTAATTTTGAAGAAAATAGCAATAAAAAGGAAGATTTCTTAATTCTTCCTTTTTATCCTATTATTTTAACATTCCATTTGAATTAACAATTGTACCATCTTCTAACAAATAATACATATCTGTTCCATCTGCATATGTTGCGTCTATTACTTTTTCACCTAGATTTACAAATTCAAACTTATCTCCTGCGTTATATCCTGTTATATCACTTTTTGTTATATACAAATCTCCATCCGTTGTTATTACAAATATCTCTTTTAATACTCCACCATTTATTACTGCTGATGCATATTTAGGTGTACCTTTATCAAATTTAACATCTGTTTTAGTTCCATTATTTAAAATTACTTTGCCATTTTCTATGCTTACTTCTATTTTTGTTATATTTCCATCACTTACCCATTTAAAGCTTGGATATTTTTCCTTTGCTTGTTTTTGTATCTCTAATGCTTTTGTTTCAAAGGCAACATATTCTTTTAAATTCTTTGTTACTAACTTACCATTTTCTAACAAATAATACATATCTGTTCCATCTGCATATGTTGCGTCTATTACTTTTTCACCTAGATTTACAAATTCAAACTTATCTCCTGCGTTATATCCTGTTATATCACTTTTTGTTATATACAAATCTCCATCCGTTGTTATTACAAATATCTCTTTTAATACTCCACCATTTATTACTGCTGATGCATATTTAGGTGTACCTTTATCAAATTTAACATCTGTTTTAGTTCCATTATTTAAAATTACTTTGCCATCTTCTATACTTACTTCTACTTTTGCAATATTTCCATCACTTACCCATTTAAAGCTTGGATATTTCTCTTTTGCTTGCTTTTGTACAATTGACACTTCTTCTTGAATTTGCTCATCTTGTTTTGTTTTATTATCATTTCCTATTTTTATAATATTTCTACTATTTAGGTAAAATAACAAAACAACAAGAGCAGCAATTAATGCCACAATAATTATAATACTAATAATTATTTTATCCCTTTTTTTCATAAAAACTAACCCCTCTCTTTTTAAATTATAATATAAACTATAATTTAAAATAAGTATACAATTAAAAAAAAAAAATCAATACTACATAATAGATTTATTAATAATATCCATATAAATATTCATCTCTTGCTTTTTTTAATTTAATTACTCTAGTATTTATATATTCTTCTAACTTATCCATAAAGTCTTCCTTAGGAATTTCTTTTTGAGCTACCATTGTAAGTCCCTTTTCCCAACTTGCTGTAAGTTTTGGATTTAACATATCTGGAATTGATTTTCTAACAATATCATACACTTTTTCCCCTTTGTTTGTTGGAGTAAGTATCTGTGTTTTACTGTTTATACTAATATATTCTATTCTATCTAGTTTTTTAATAATTTCAGCTCTCGTTGCACTTGTACCAATTCCACTTCCTTTAATTTGTTCTCTTAATTCTTCATCTTCAATTAATTTTCCTGCATTTTCCATTGCAAGAATAATAGTTCCTGAAGAATATCTACTAGGTGGCGATGTTTCCCCCTCTTTAGTACTTAAATCTACAATTGATATCTTTTCACCTTTTTTTAAAGAATTTAGCATATCTAGGTTTTCATTCTTATCATTTTTTTCTTCACCATCTTTTTCAGTTTTATCATCATCTTTTATAACCTCAAGATATCCTTGATTTATACATACTTTACCACTTGCACTAAATTCTTCATTTCCTATACATAATTTAACAGATACTCTATTATACTCAGCTGATGGATAAAAAATACTTAAAAATCTCTTTACAATTATATGATAAACATCTTTTTTTAACTTATCTAATTTTTCATAGTTTTCAAAACCTTGTCCAGTTGGAATTATAGCATAATGATCTGTTATTTTTTTATCATTTACATATTTGGTTTTAAGCAAATTTGTCTTATACTTTTCTTCTATCATTTTTACTATATACTTCTTTATTCCATCATCTATATTAGATTTATATAGTCCATTTAAATTCTTAGAGATTTCTTTTGCAACACCTGTTGATAAAACTCTAGCATCTGTTCTGGGATATGTAACTAATTTTTTTTCATATAACTCTTGAATTATATTTAATGTTTCATCAGGTGATATCTTAAATTTCTTAGAACACGTATTTTGAATTTCTGCAAGATTAAACAAAAGTGGTGGATTTTCTTTAGTTTTTTTCTTAGTAATTTCTTTTATAGTTGCAACATCAGATATATTTTTCATGTACTCAATATGTTCCTTGGCACTACTTTCTTTTTTAAATCCGGTTTCATTATATAAAGTTGGTAAGTTATATACTTTAGACTCTTGTGTAGCCTGCCACTGAGCTTCAAAATTACTATCATCATTTCCAAATTTTCCAATTATTTTATAAAATTTTTGCTTTTTAAAATTACGTATTTCTCTTTCTCTTGTAACTATCATTCCAAGTACACATGTCATCACTCTACCTATTGAAATCACAGCTTTATCTTCATTTAAAGATTTCGCTAGACTTCTTCCATATATCAAAGATAAAAGCCTTGAAAAGTTTATTCCTATCAAATAATCTTCCTTAGCTCTTAGATATGCACTATCAGATAAACTATCATATTCTGAAATGCTTTTTGCCTCTTTAATTCCTCTTTGAATTTCCTCTTGTGTTTGTGAATCAATCCACACTCTTTTCATTTCTGCCTTTGGATTAGGATTTGCCATCATAAAAACTAAACGCTGTATATACTCTCCTTCTCTTCCAGAGTCTCCTGCGTTATATATAACTTCAACATCTTCCCTTTGTAAAAGTCTTTGCACTATTTCAAATTGATTTTTAACAGATGAAATTATTTCATATTTCCATTCTTTTGGAATAAAAGGTAGTGTACTTAACTTCCACTTTCTTAAATTTTCATCATATACTTCCGGATAACTCATAGTTACCAAATGTCCAACGCACCAAGTTATAACCCAATCATCAGATTCAAGATACCCATTCATCCTCTTAGTATTTATTTTTAACGCCTTTGCAAATTCCATTGCTACAGACGGCTTTTCTGTAATTATTAACTTTTTCATGTTTACCTCTTTTTGTGTTTATTATATAATAATTAGTCTAAAAAATCAATTGGATTTAAAAAATAAACGTTAGAAAAAAAGGTATCCCAAGAATTTATCTTGAGATACCTTTTTTTAACTTTTACTTATTTTTTTCTAATTCATATTTTCCATTAACTACCATCATTTTGTCTTTAATAATAATCATATATCCTGGATTCAAAGCATATCGAGAATTTTCATCAGGACGTTTCACATTACAATTTTCATCGTATACAATCATATCACTTTGAGATAAAATTGAAAAATCCTTTCCATCTTTTCTTATAAGAAAGAAGAATTCCCGAGAAAGTTCTCGGGAATTAAAAATATTTTTTTAGTATATTTCCACTTTTTTTGGAATACAATAAATGTCAGAAATATTTTCAAGTAATTTTGTTGCAAAACCTAGCCTTACAACATCATTTGGGGTATACTCCAAATCATCTCCTGAATCAAATAATTCTGTAAAATTTGGAATATTAACTTTTAACTCAGGATTGTTTAGGTAACATTGAAGTATCCTTTTATTGTCCTCAACAATACTTTCCCAGAGATCCTTTGCAGCTTTTGCATTTAACTTTGCTCTATCAATGCTCACAGAAGCTCCATGAATAAGGAAATAGCAATTATTTGTTATAAGTCTTTTATTCCCTGCCACAAAAATAACAGTTGCAATACTACGACATTTTCCAATTGCAATAGTTGTTATTTCAATATCCAATGCCATAAGTATATCATATATGGCAAATCCATATGTGATTTCACCACCATTTGAATCAATAATAATGACAATTTCCTTCGTATCACTTCTAATAACCTCATCCACAAATTTTAAGAATTTTTCGTAGACTTGAGTATTTATATCTCCGTTAATGCTAAAGAACTTTTTTTCCATCAATATGGTCTCCTTTAAATTTTATTTTGAAACAATCAGGAGCTGACCTCTCCCGAAAATTTTCGAGAGTATATGCAATTTACTCTACATAATTATTATATAGCATTTTTAACTTTATGTCAAGTGGCGTATTCTTTCATTCCCCTCTCTCTAAGTCACTCTTTTCTTTATCAGCCGTTGTTTTCGTCCTCTATCAATCACAATTTTCCACAAAAGAGATGATGGAAAAGAAAAGAATATATAACAAAATAGATAAAGTAACACTAAAGTGCTACTTTATCTATTTTTAATTTACTTTTTTAAAATGAACTCTATTTTGAGTACTAAGATTCATTCCTACACATTCGTCTGATGATGCGTTATAGAAAAATAAAGCATATGGAGTATTTATTGTTGAAATAGATATCTTACCATCAATAACAGATTTTTTCCTATTTAATTCAAGATAATATATATCTGTCCTTAGAATAGATGTATTTTTATTAAATTCCTCTTCATTAAAAACATATTCTTCATTAATTTGCTCTATTGCACTATCCCCTAAAGAGACAGTATACTCTCCTTCATAATAATTATCTGATTTATCGTTTTCATCTTTATACCAATAATATGTTCCATCATCTTTTAACTCTAAAACTGAACCATCACTTGCCATCCATTTATTTCCCTTGATTTTATTCTCTACATCTAAATCATCTGTAATTCCCTCAGAAATATCATTATACAATTCTGTAATATTAGACTTTATATTTTCTTCATTAATCAAACTTGGTTTTCCAGCTATAAATATTATGAAAAAAGTCCATAAAATTGTAATAATTATTGATACTACAGATAGAATAATTCCTGCTATACCAAATGCCTTTTTTTGCTTTTTTACTAATGAAATTATACCAAGTATAATTGATAATAACGCAAAAGGAATAGATATGTATATTAAACTACATATTATTGCTATTATACCTAATACCATTGAAGCTATACCAAGCCCCTTTTTTTCTTTCATATACTAACCTCCCTAAATATAATAAAATATTAACACAAAAAATATCACTATGCAATACATATTTATTATTTTATTATTTTATTATTTTATTATTTTATTATTCTATTATTTTATTATTCTATTATTCTATTATTTTATTACTCTATTATTTTTAGCCATACTAACCAAAAGGAGATGAATATAAAATATCATCTCCTTTATTACTCTAATACTTTTATTAATTTGAAGCTTGTGTTGTATCATCACTTTCAAGAGTTACTTGAACATCCATATCTTTATTTTGTCTATGAACCTTTAATGTAATCTTGTCTCCGACATTTTTAGTGTTTTTTATTTCATTCAATTCTTCCATTGTTGTTATATCTTTACCTTCTATTCCTGTTATAACATCACCTTTTTGAAGTCCAGCCTTTGATGCTGGCGAATTTGTAACAACTTGTGCTACATATACACCTTGTGGTAAATTATTCATTTTAGCTGTAGTTTCATCAACGTTTATACCTGATACACCAATATATGGTCTTACTATTTTTTTATCTTTTATAAGTTTATTAACTATATCAACTGCATCATCACTAGGAATTGCAAAGCCAAGACCTTCTACAGATGTACCACTAAGTGAAGATCCAATTTTTACAGTATTAATACCAATTACTTGCCCTTGTGAATTAACTAATGCTCCACCACTATTTCCAGGATTAATTGCAGCATCAGTTTGAATTAATTTGTATGTTCTACCACTAGTTGTTATTTTTCTATTTAAAGCAGATATATAACCTACTGTAACACTGCCAGCCAATTCTTGACCTAGTGGATTACCAATAGCAACTGCTATATCTCCAACTTGAAGTTCTGATGATTTACCAAATTCTGCAGCTGTAAGTCCTGTTTTTTCAACTTTAATAACAGCTAAATCTGTTGTTTCATCATATCCAACTATACTAGCTTCAATTGTTTCATCTGAGTCTGCAAGTGTAACTGAAATTTTAGCACTTGAATCTTTTATTGCACTTTCAATTACATGATAATTTGTAACAATGTAACCATCCTGTGAATATATAATTCCAGATCCCTCTTCACTTGATTCTTGAAGAGAACCAAACATTGTTTGTGACATTGCATTTATTTTTATTCCAACAATTGATGGTCCAGCTTTTTTAGCAATTGCAACAACTGGACTATCAGTGGCCTCAATCTTAATACTTGTTGTATTATTGTTACTATTACTTGTATTTGTAGAATTATTATTGTTTGTTTTTGTAAGAATTGTATATGTTAAAACACTACCTATAGCACCTGCAATAATTGCTGTAATAACAGCCATTATAAACATGGGAGTACTATTTCTTTTTTCCTTAATAAACATCTTTGTTCCAACGCTTTTCTGTTCTGTAGCTTTTTTTTCTTTTGTTATCTTTTTTCCTTCTTCATTTTCACTCATATTATCCCTCCTATATATTATTTTACAATATATTAACTATTTTTTCCAGCTGCAACACCTGTTGAAAAAGCAATTTGTAAATTATATCCTCCAGTATATGCATCAACATCAAGCAACTCACCTACGACATACAATCCTTTTACTATTTTTGATTCCATAGTTTTGGGATTTATTTCTTTTGTATTTATACCTCCAGATGTTACAATGGCCATATCGAGTGGCATAAAGCCAGAAATATTTATTTTTAAATTTTTCACTATATTAACTAAATTTTCTCTTTGTTCTCTTGTAATTTGATGAACCTTTTTCTCTTTATCTATTTTTGATAAGTTAATTATTGGAGATATTAATTTTTGAGGTAAAAGATCATTTAATGCATTTTTAAATTCTTTATTTGTATATTTTTCAAAATCTCTCTGTATTCTTTTATCTAGCACTTCAAAACTTAATGCTGGTTTTAAATCAATTACAAGTTCAATTTGCTTATTTTTTATTTTTTCATTAATATTTTTTACAGTGTTTAATTTACTACTTGCACTTAATACTACAGGTCCTGTAACACCAAAGTGCGAAAACATCATTTCTCCAAATTCACTATATAATATTTTATTATTAGTTTTATCAATAAGATTTACCTTAACATTTCTAAGAGAAAGACCTTGTAATTCTTTACATATTTTATCTTCAGATTTTAAAGGAACAAGTCCAGGTTTTATTTCCTTTATACTATGCCCAAGTTTCTCAAGCAAAATATATCCATCTCCTGTACTTCCTGTTGATGAATAGCTTTTCCCACCTGTTGCTATAATACATTTATCACAAACAATTTCAGTACCATTTTCTAGTTTAACTCCTGATATTTTTTCATTTTCAGTTATAATTTCTACAACTCTTGAGTTATATTTTATCTTAACATTTTCCTTCTTTAACTTGTTTTTTAATGCATTAACAACATCTATAGCGCTATCACTTACTGGGAAAACTCTTCCTCCTCTTTCAACCTTGGTTTTTACTCCTAATTTATTAAAGAAATCTACCACATCTTTATTATTGAAATTTGAAAAAGAGCTATACATAAATTTAGAATTATTTACTATATTATTTCTAAATTTTTCCTCATCACCATCAAATGTAAGATTACATCTACCTTTTCCTGTTATTTTTAACTTATTTCCTAAAGAACTATTTTTCTCTACTAATATAACATTATTTTTTTCTTCTGCGGATGTTATACCTGCTATCATTCCTGCAGGTCCACCTCCAACTACAACAACATTCATTATTTCTCCCTACTTATAATTTTAGATACTGCACTACATATTGCAAGTTTAGCAGACTCATAAGTAAGTCCTCCTTGCATATACGCAACATATGGTGCACGTATAGGTGAATCAGCTGATAGTTCTATTGATGCTCCTTCTATAAAAGTTCCTGCAGCCATTATTACATCATCATCATATCCTGGCATTGCCCATGGTTCTGGAGTTACATGACTATCTATTGGACTTTCATTTTGAATTTGCTGTATAAACGTTATTAGTTTATCTTTATCATTAAATTTTATTGCTTGAACTATATCTGACCTTTTATCAAAAGCTGATGGATATACATCAAAACCTTGTTCTTCTAACATTTTAGCAGCGAATACGGCTGACATCATTGCGTTTTTTACTATAGATGGAGCCATAAATAATCCTTGTAATATGTTCCTGTTTTGATCTAATGTTGCTCCACATTCTTTACCAATTCCAGGGCAAGTAAGTTTTTCAGAACATAATTTTATTATTTTACTATCTCCTGCTATATAACCACCTGTTTCACATAGTCCACCACCTGGATTTTTAATTAAACTACCGCATACAACATTTACTCCAACATCAGTTGGTTCAAGTTTTTCTGTAAATTCACCATAACAGTTATCAACCATTATTATTACATCTTTATCTATTTTTCGTATATGTTCCACAACTTCTTTTATATCATCAATACATAAAGATTTCCTTAAAGCATATCCTTTTGAACGTTGAATGTGAATTAATTTTACTTTATTATTTTTTAGATATTTTTCAATTCCTTCTATATCAAAATTTCCATCATTTTTCAAATTTATTTCGTCATATTTAACACCATAAGACATTAAAGATAGTGGATTTTCTGTTAATCCTATGACTTCGCATAAAGTGTCATACGGTCTTCCACTTATTGCAAGTAATGTATCACTAGGCATAAGTAATGCTTGAAGAACTGTTGCAATTGTATGTGTACCATTAACAAATTGTACTCTTACTAAACTATCTTCTGTATGAAATACATCTTTATATATTTTTTCTATTACTTCCCTTCCTGCATCATCATATCCATATCCAGTTGTTTTATTCATATGCATTGTAGATACTTTATTGTCTTTAAAAGCTTTTAGAACTTTAGCTTGATTATATAAAGCCGTGTCTTTAATTTCATTAAATACAAGACCTAAGCTATTTTCGACCTGACTTGCTGTTTTAAGTATTTCACTTGATATATTAAACATATTCTCTATGCTTTTCATTTTTATCACCTTCTAAATTATACCACAATTAATAAATATTGTGAATATACATAACATAATTTCACTAAAATTTCACTTTATATCAAGCATCTATCATAAATAGCAAAAAGCCCCCAGTTTATATACTAAGTGCTTACATTTAACAATTATTCCATATCTTCTAAATCATCTTGATTTTTAGTAAATTCGTCAAATACCTTTTTTCCTAAATTTTCATCTGTAACTGTATCGTAAACTTCTTCTCCATCAACTTCTTTAATTTCAAGAATTGTTACTTCAACATCATCATCTTCATTTCTATCAGCTTCAGCTACAATTAAAAATTCTCTTTCATCTTCAAGGGTAACAACGTCTATTATTTCAAATTTTACATCATTTCCTTCTTCGTCTGTAAGTGTAACTATGGGGCTCATATCATCAGGAAGTTCATCCCCAAAATGATCATGTCCACATCCTGCGCAAGAATCACATCCTGCTGCACATCCTGTTAATTCTTCTTTATCCATCTCTTTTCCTCCTTATATATAATATATCATAAACTATTTAAATATCCTTCTAAAATGTAAGTAGCTGCAAGTTTATCAGCATATGTATTTTTTTTCTTTTGAGAAATGTTAAGCTCTCTCATTGTCCTATATGCAGAAACCGTCGTTAGCCTTTCATCCCATTTTACTATATTAACATCTAATTTTTCTTTTAATAAAGAAATTATCTCATCAACTTTTTTTGTCTTTTCAGACATAGTTCCATTCATGTTTTTTGGATAGCCAAAAACTATTGTTTGTACATCATATGTCTTTGTTAAATTTATTATATGAGATATTAACTTTTTAATACTGCCATTTATTACAAATGTATCTAGACCCTGGGCCGTTATACCAAGTTCATCAGATATAGCCAGTCCAACTCTTACATCTCCGTAATCTACTCCTAATATTCTTTTCATAATTTATTATAGATCCAAATATTTCTTTATCATTTCTTGTAGCAAGTCATCTCTTTCAATTTTACAAATTAGTGCTCTTGCATTTTGATGTGATGTTATATACGTTGGGTCACCTGATAAAATATAACCTATAATTTGACTAACAGGTTCATATCCCTTATCTTTAAGAGCAGAAACTACTTGTTCCATTATTTCTTTTACTCTTCTTGATTCATCTTTTTGAGGTTTAAATACTGTAGTATTTTGATCCATAAAATCACTCCTTTTCTTTATTATATTATATTTATTATAATACAATGACATATTTTTAAATTGTTTAAATTATTTTAATTGTATTTACTGAATTCATTCCGTCTATATAATCTACCATTTTTTCTATTTCAAAATCAATATCATTTTGATTTTTTACTGTATGTAATAAAAATTGACTATTTACTGTTATCTTTTCATCACCTACATACTCACTTTCCAAGTTTAACTTTGCAAGTAACCTTTCAATCATAGGTTGTGAAGCTTGTGATGACATATTAGGAATAATTATTAAAAATTTAATTCCACTATATCTTATTAATATAATATTTTTATTTACAAAATTTTTTATACAATTTGTAGCCTTAATAAGTACAGCATTTCCGACATTTCTACCATATTTTAGATTAATATCTGGAATGTTTTTTAGACAAACCATTGCTATTGTATTATTCTCATTATTTTTTATAATCTTTCTTGCACCTGAGTACAAATATAAATTAGTGTAAAATCCTGTTTGTTTATCTTCGTTTTGTGCTTTTTCAATTGATCTTTGAAATCCAACAATATCAAGAAATGTTCCTATATTTGCCTTTAGTTTTGCAAGCTCTGATTTTGGAATATTGTCAAATGCATTAGATACAGTATCTTCTAAAAGCCAAAATCCTAAATAAACTCCGTTACAATATATTGGAGAAAACATTGCGGATTTTATTCTTCTTTCAACTGCACTTCTATATAAAAGTGTTTTTCCCGGTGCAGTTGTTAAATACTTAGATACATTTTTAGAGATATTAACTTTAAAATCATTTTCATTTGCAATATCTTTTAGTCTATCTTTATATATAGCTTCTATATTACTTGCTGTTGAATCATATTCATACCCATCAAATGTTGAGATAGTTGAATATTTAACTCCATAATTTGTTATTATAACGTCATTTAAATTTTTTATTTTTTCATCAGATGAAAATTTTGAACTCATTATTTCTAACATGTTTTGCAATATATTCATATTAGCTACATTTTTTGATACAGATTTTAGAGAGTTTATTTGTCTCTTTTGAAAAGATGTAATAATTATTGCAACAATTAAAATAAGTATAATTGTAATTATTAAGGTTATTATTAATAACTCCATTTACAAACCTCTTTTCTATAATTTAAATTATTTAACTTCTTTTTCGTAAGTGCCCTCATTAGAATTATTATATGTAGCTGATGATTTTTTAAATATTCCTCCAAAAGAGCCTTTCTTTTTCTGAGGGGTATATGTTTCAGCTCTGGAATTAATTATTCCTCCAATGGGATATATAGCATTTATAATTTTTGATAAGTTTGATATAAAATCAGCTGAAAAGCTTGAAAACTTATTTGTATATTTATATAGCATTTCAATATATTTTATATAATTTTCTTGATCGAAAGGCAATATATAATATGGAATCGTAGATGAATTAAATAATTCATCAAACATTTTTAAGTCATAACTTGTATAAGTAGCTATACCATCAATTATATCTTTTGCTGTAAGAGAACATCTAACATGTTTATTTATTATAATTCTTATCTTGTTCATTGGAACACCATGTGATTTAAGTTCTCTTAAGAACATCGTTGTCTGTGCAATATTAAGTACGTTCATATCTTGTACTAAGTATATTTCTTGACACAATCTAAAGTAATCATATGGTGTTGTAAAATCAGTATCTATAAGAATAACGCTATTATTTTGCATAATTGTATCTATTACTACACTGGAATTATATTGTTTTCTATCGTCACCAGGCATACCTGTATAAACACTTAATTTTTCATATATTAAAGGTTCATTTAGTCCATTAGAAGCATATTTCATACTTTCAGCAGCAATAGCCCTTTTTCCTTCATTGTCATATGTATATATAGTATAAGTATCTCTTTTTCTCGTAACATCACAAATTGCTGTTTTAACTTTATTTCTTGCAAGATATGTTCCTATTGCATTAATACAAAATGTTGTTCCTGATTTTGGAGCTCCAACAAAACATACTATTTTTTTATAGTCTTTAGGAACTTCGAAAACATTTTTTACAACTTCTTTCTCAACGACTTTCGTAACAACTGGAGCTGGTGTTGGAACTTTTTGAACAACAATTTTTTCAATTATTTCAGGTTCTTTTTTTATCTGTATAGCATTTGCATCTTTTTCAACAATCCTTTTTTGAGGCTTTACATTATCACTTGGTATACTTTCAACATTTTTTACATTATTTTGTATGTTTTTATTATCATTTTGAACCTGAGTTTCAACTACTTGAGTGTTAACACCTAATGATTTATATTTTTCATTATTAAATGATAAATACTGTTTAACATCTGATGGTAAAAAATTAGATATAACCTTTAATTGCTCATCTGTATATTGTGCAGCAATTCTATCAAATATTTCATTATATTTATCCGGAACGCCATTTTGATTTCTATAATATGATATAATCCTTTGAATTTCTATTTCTGAAACTTCAGCTGAATTATATATATTTTCTCCAGCTACTTTATCATAATATTTCTTTACATCCTTTTTTTGAAAAGGTTTATTAATTGCAGCTGCAACTTTTCCTTTTGTTCTATCTTGCCCTGTAAGTACAGTATAGATTCCCATATTAAATAATTTCGCAAGATAATCATCACCAAGTTTTCTTCTATCAGATGCAACATATACAATATTCTTTGCATCATATACATCTGTCATTGCATCTATGTTTTTAAAAAGATAATCATCTATTTGCGCATAATTATTAGTTGGGAACTTTTCTAACTCTTCTAGAACTACAGCTCTATCATATTCACCAGAAGCTAATTCCTGAATAAATTGTTTAAAATAATAAACATTTTTATACTCTATTTTTTCTTGATATTTTTGCTGATAAAATTCAGCAATTCCTTTTGCAGTATCATCATTATTTATACCAAAAAGTATTTTCATATTCCTCTCCTCTTATTCTCTTATGTTTAAAATTATTTCATTATTAAAAATGCATATAAAAGTGGTAAACACTGTATTATTACCATAAATATTGCAATTCCGATCAAAAGACGTCTTCCAAGAATTTTATGTTCTAGGACCTCAGAGCCAACAACATAAAATTGATACAACGCATATATAAATACTAACGTTACAACAGGCCAAGAATATTTCTGAATAAATATAAGGACCTTCATTGTTCCGTCCATTATCTGATCATTTGTAAAAGTTTCTTCCGCACCAAAAACAAAATTTGAAACAATACCAGAAACTATAGAAATCACTAAGCATATAATAACTAGTTTTTTATATCCAATACTTTTATATTCCATTTTATACCTCACATTTTATTTCTTTTTATTATACCATATAATTTTACTATAAAAAAAAGAAAATATCAAGGTATAGCAACAAATTTGTAATAAAAGTTTTAAGGCAATAAACATATTATATATAATTGTCATAAAGAAAAAAGAAAATAACAAAACTTTATAACTTACATTAGAAAAATTTCCCTCATTAAAAATTTATCACAAAACTTTAATAAGGGAAAACTTATAACTAACATTATTGTTATATATAAATTTTCTTAATTATTTTGGACCTTATCAAGACTAGTGTATAAATTTTTTTATATTATTTTGAAATAAAAAATTCACACACTATACTAGACAAGGTTAATCTTTTACAAAAATAATTATTATCCTCTATAATACTACTCAGTACTATAGAGGATAATTTCTGTGCTACTTGATATAAAGCCTAAGGCGAAACCCAGTAACGCCATTCGCACCAGAGGCACTATCGCGGTCTCGACATGAAACAGGAAAGTCACTACCGCCATAATCGTAGCTACCGCCACGACTAATGGAAATAGAACTGTAAGCCTCGCTCGTCCATTCCCATACATTTCCGGCTAAATCATATATGTTTTTTACTTTCCAATTTTCATTAAATCCTGCTGTTCTTTTTGTTCCACTATTTTCATTAGCTGGTGCTAATGAATTAATATAATTTCCATAAGTACGGCTATCTTTTAATTCATCATCACTTTTTATCCAATGACATACAGTATCCCATGCTTTTCCCGTAAGTAATCCTGTTTGCACATATTCATTACTTATCATATTTTCTGCACTTGCTTTTGCATTTGTATAGTTTATATGTGTCCAAACTGTTGCATCTTTTTTACTTACTGGAATTCCTATTTTATTACTTGGTGATGTATCTCCCTCAGGTATTCCTGCTTCATATCTTCCTATATAAAAGCCTCCATATTTTACTACATCTGCTGTTTCATCTTTTATACCATTTGGTAAAGTATCATCACGTGTTGGTGTAACACCAGGAAAACTTGTATCTTTTCTATATGTACTCTCAGTTGCAGGCACCCATACAAATTCATTTCCTTTTTCATCTTTTATAACAAGTCCTGTATCTTTTGTTCCCTCTTTATATGTAAAACCTTTTGGTACTGGTACCCCCTCTACTTCTTCTGCTATTTTATTCTTCCACTCATCTCTAACACTTTCACTTTTCTTTGTTGCTCCATCTGTTACCTCTGAAAACCATTTATACTCTGTATTATTTTCAGTTTCTCCTGCCCATACTAATTTTCCTTTTATTACTGATACTTTATCTTTATACTTCTTTGTACTTGGTAACTCTGCTACCATAGCATCTCCTGATAAATTAACACTTGATTTATCAAAACTTGTTGGATTGTCAGTATATTTTTTTGATAGA
>ERZ860076.109-NODE-109-length-58928-cov-7.232382_pt1 | contig 58928 bp, 66 predicted proteins | sample MGYA00509982_ERZ860076 | MGnify/ENA primary metagenome ERZ860076 (study PRJEB30046, sample SAMN00715193) | human gut metagenome | study: EMG produced TPA metagenomics assembly of the A metagenome-wide association study of gut microbiota in type 2... | reverse complement strand
TTTTGAGTTTGTCAAGTACTTTTTTCAACTTTTTTTCAAATTCTTTTTCGATGTGATTTGTTTCTCATTTAGAGAGAAACAAGCTGTTCTTTTCGAGGTTTTTCGCATCTCTTCGAGACAGCTTAATTATAATACCATACTTTTCTTCGTTTGTCAAGCACTTTTTTACGGTTTGTACATTTGTACAATCAAGCAGGCTCTAAAAGCGGCTTGATTGTACAAATGTATTAAACACATATGCTGTTTTTGATGTTTTCGTACTTTTTCTCCCCTATTCCCTTAACATTCATAATCTCCTCAGGCTTTTCAAAAGGAGTGCTTTTTCTGTATTCTATTATAGCCTCAGCCGTCTTTTCGCCAATTCCGTTCAAGCTCATAAGTTCTTCTGCCGATGCCGTGTTTATATTTACTATATTTACTTCACTGCCTGCTTCACTTAAAGCACTTGCCTCAGCTGTACTTATGCTTTCGGTATATGTCACAGCGGCAGTAACTTCAGCCTTTACAATTTCAGCCGTCTCCTCCTCAGCGTCTATTACCTCTATCTCAGGAATGTAAGCCCGCCTCTGTGCTATCATGCCGCCTGTTACGGAAACGGCGGCGATAAGCATACAAATTATCACCGCCGCAAAAATTTTATTCTTGTCCGTTATCCTCACTCCTCAAAATCAAGGTCATAAAGATCCAGAACTTCTCTTATCTCACCGTAGGAATAGCCCTTTCTCGCCAGCGCCGCCTTTACCTTCTCCACACCCTTGCGGTCAACAAGGTAACGCTCATACTTCTTTTCTACCAGCTCCTCAAGGCGTGCAAAGGAATCGTCCTCCTCCGCAAATTCCTCTAAGGTCTCGTCAATTATATCGCCTGGGATACCTTTCATGCGCATTTCCTGCCGCACACGGTATTTCCCAAGCTTCTTTATCTCAAAAAGCTGCCTGCACAGCTTCTCCGCATACCGCCTGTCGTTGATGATGCCAAGCTCCGCCAGCCTGGAGCATACCTCAAAGCACACATCCTCGGGATAGTTTTTCTCCAGCTTGTCAAACAGCTCGCTGTAGGAATGGTCACGGCTCTCCATAAGATACAACGCCCTCTCACGGGCCTTGCGCACGTCATTATTATGTATGAGCATATCCGCCTGCTCTTCCGTGATGTCCATTCCTCTGCTCACCTCGGCGGCAATATCCCTGTGCAGATATATCTTCATATTCTGCGCAAGTCCGCCGCCGCTCAGCTCAATGCAGACAGTGCTCCCCTTGAACGGGGAAATATCCACGATCTTCATCAGTCTGTATCCACAGGAGTGAACTCCTCATAATCATCATCAGCATCAATGTCGATGTCGATAGCCGCAGCAGGCTCGGCAGTTCCGATCTCTTCAGCCTCATCAGCAGCATCAGCACCGCCCTCGGAAGCGCTCTGGGAAGCCGCATTCTTTGCAGCAGCCTTCTTGCTCTTCTTTGATACCATAACAATATTTGCGCTGTTTTCCTTGACCTTCTCCTCGATCTCCTTCATGATATCGGGATTGGAGCGCAGATATTCCTTGGCATTCTCACGGCCCTGACCGATCTTCTGACCATTGTAGGAGAACCATGCGCCGCTCTTCTTGATGATATCAAGATCAACAGCCAGGTCGCACACCTCGCCCACACGGTCGATACCCTGACCGAACATCATATCGAACTCGCACTCCTTAAAGGGAGGTGCCACCTTGTTCTTAACGACCTTGCACTTTGTCCTTGCGCCGATTATCTCAGCGCCGTTCTTGATAGGCTCGCCCTTTCTTACCTCGATTCTTACAGAGCTGTAGAATTTCAGCGCACGTCCGCCGGGGGTGGTCTCAGGGTTGCCGTAAACAACGCCTATTTTCTCACGAACCTGATTGATGAAGATAGCAACGCAGTTTGATTTTGAAATAACGGAAGTAAGCTTTCTCATAGCCTGTGACATAAGGCGTGCCAGCAGACCCACATGAGTGTCGCCCATGTCGCCCTCAATCTCAGCCTTTGTTACCATAGCCGCAACGGAGTCCAGCACGATGCAGTCGATAGCGCCCGAACGTACCAGGGCCTCAGCAATTTCCAGAGCCTGCTCGCCGCTGTCAGGCTGTGATACCAGCAGATTGTCTATATCAACGCCCAGAGCCTTTGCATATACAGGATCAAGAGCGTGCTCAACGTCGATGAAAGCCACCTCGCCGCCAAGCTTCTGCGCCTGAGCCGCAACGTGCAGGGCAACAGTAGTCTTACCTGAGCTTTCGGGGCCGTATATCTCAACGATACGTCCTCTGGGAACGCCGCCGATGCCCAGCGCCATATCCAGCGTCATAGAGCCTGTGGGGATAACGTCAACGTTGTAATCGGGAGCCTTGCCCAGCTTCATTACAGCGCCCTTTCCGTAGGTCTTTTCTATATGTGCGATCGCAGCGTCAAGTGCCTTTTTCTTCTCCTCAGCGGTAGCAAGTCTCACAGGCACCTGTTTAGCTTCTTTTTTCTTTTCAGCCATGGTAACTCCTCCTAAAGCATATCATAAGGATAATTATATCATATCCGCCCGATGATTTCAATAAGCCTTATCTTAATTTTATTATAGCACAGCACCTGTCCGCAAATCCGCCCAGCAGTTTACTTGATTATTGCCGAAATTATGAGAGCGATAATTATAAGCCAGATGATTATTACAGGCAGTCCGTAATACCATTTCTTTGGCTTTCCGTTATCCCACATTCCCCGTGATTTTTCACGGCATTCCTCCATAACATCGTCGGGGATAAGCCGCACCGCCATGTATATAAGTCCCCACAGCACGATTATATCATCAATGTACCCTATAACAGGCACAAAATCGGGGATAAGGTCAATGGGTGACAGGGCATAGCCCACCGCCACCGCACAAATTATTTTCGCAAGCCTTGGCGTATCCTTGTGCCCGATGGCAAGTGCCGCCGCAGGTATCTCTGTCATTATCTGCTCGGATATCTCCCTTAGTGTCCTGCGCTTTTTCTTTACCACGTCGCCGAAGCAGTCCCAGCAGGCATAAAATCTGCCGAATATCTCCGCAGAATATATAGAGATTCCGTCCTCAAAGAATATCTCCGCCAGAGCCTTTCCGTCGGAAACTTTGAGAGAAAGCGCCTCCCCGGTTTCTGTTTCAAGCATATGCTTAAAATCCTCTACCTCGCTGCGGTAAAGGGACTTGTCCTTATTTTCATATACCTTTCCGTCCCTCAGCAGTTTCCTGCCGATGCTGACGATTTTGCCGAAGGAATATCCAATGAACCTCATTTCAAGCCTTGGAATGACGCATTTCTTTTCATTATCCTCATTTTCGGCAGAAGCCCCGCTGACCAGCATTATCATATCATCGCCGTCAAAACGCACCTCATCTATCTGCGCATAAGATAGATCAAAAATCATTCTGTCCGATGAATAACCCATTTTCCACGCCCCGAACCTTTCATTATTTATTCTCTGCGTCCATAAGTACAAAATGATTTTTCCTGAAGTCGATGATGCCCTCTTTTTTCAGCCGTGAAAGCTCCGCCGAAAGAGCGCTGCGGTCGGTGCAGAGGTAGTCCGCCATCTGCTGGCGGTCAAAGGGAATGTCAAATTCTCTGCCCCTTGCCGCCTGCATGGAAAGAAATGTCATGACCTTTTCACGCACAGTCCGCTTGGAGATACATTCAAGCTTTACGGAAAGCATAACATTTTTCTCCGCCAGCAGCCTGATGAAATTCTCTCTCATTCTGCCCATAAGGGGCAGCTCAGACGATAAAAACAGCCCGTTTACAGGCACAAAAAGAATACGGCTCTGCTCCGCCGCCGTAACATCAACACGCATTGGAACTGATGCCGCAGCAAAAGCCTCGCCGAAGATATCTCCCCTGCCAAGCCGTGCGATAAGGTTGGTATTACCCCTGAAATCCACATTTTCAATGCAGACAATACCGCTTATAACAATGCCTGCCGCAGTCGTTTTGTCACCGTCTGAAAATATCCGTTCCCCCGGCGCATACTCTCGTTCGTATGCGCCAAGCTCGCCGATAATATCCTCCGCAGCCTTTTCGTCAATGCCGCAAAACAGCTCCGAAGCAAGAATTTCCGTCATAGCCCATTTCTCTCCGTATTTCTGTATTATTATCTGTGACCGCCGAAGCCGCCGCCTCCGTGATGACCGCCGCCTCCACCGCCCGAGGACGAGTTGGTGTGGGAGGTGGTAAACTGCCTCAGAAAAATGTCGCTTCTCGTGTAAATATCTGATTTTTTTGCGTCCATATAAACGCCTGCGTCCGTCTTGGGGTAGGTCTTATATATGTGTATAACAATGCAGCACGTCACGCCCGCAGCCACCAGACCAATGAACACCGCCGTTATGACAGCCGTTCCCGATATTTTTTCCGACGCCTTCAACTCGCCCATGTTGTAGCAGTCCACAACGGAATTTACGAACGTTCTGGCGCAGCCCATGTCGTCATAGTCAAAATAAAGCGTTTTTATCCTGCTGACCATTTTGTCAAACCGTCTGCCGCTGACGTATTTTTCCGCATCACCTGCGATAACAAAGTGACGGTAGCCCACATCGCACAAAAACAATACGCCCGAGGAATCACGTCCGAATGTTTCGTCATAGATCTTCTCAGCCCTGCTCCGAGCAGCCTCGCCCGAGCTGTAGTCAACGTTAAGCGTAACAATGCCGAAGTTCCAGCCCGTTTTCTCCGAAGCGTCCTCCATCATGGAGATAATGGAAGTCTCCTGCTCATCGGAATACAAGTCTGCCTTGTCGTTCAAAAGCACCTGGCCATAAGCAGCGGGAGCACACAATATAACAGCCGCAGCAGCCAGCAGAAGCGCCGCCAAACACCTTACCGTTACCAACCCATATACACCCCCAGAAAATAGCCTGCAATGCCCACAATGGCCGCCATAAGAGCCATAAATACGGCAAGCTTCACCCCCGAAACGGGATATATGCCTGCCACCTTGCCCGTCTGGCCGTTTATTGCAAAGTTGTAGTTTTTGCCGCCGTGCCTGTAGTTCATAAACCACACAGGCAGCGTCATATAATGCCAGTCTGTGCCAAGCATTCTTACGTCCTTTCTCTTTACCCTGACCGTCGTATAGCCGCTTATATCAGCTCTCAGCACGTTAATAGCAGCCGCCTCCACCTTTTCCTTTATGCGCAGAAGCACATCGACCTTGCCAACGTCATACTTGTCGCAAAAAAATCCCGACAGATATGCCATGTCAAAATCCACCAGACCATTGTAGTCAAACGGCTCGATAGCGTCCATTATCTGGTCGTCTATCTTCTTAGAGCCGTCAGCGGGAATGCCGTCATAATGGAACTTGCCCTCACGCTCAACGTCATATATTTTTGTGGTAGTATATGTAGTTCTGCCGCTTGTATAGCTGCTGACATTCACTCCCTCAGCCGTGAGACGTGCCTCTGCATCGCAGTCCGCCAGCCAGAAAGGAACATACAGTCCCACCATTTTCTCGATCTGTCCGCTGCTCACAAAATCAAAGGGCAAAAACCACTTGTGCGAGCACTGCTTATTGAATATCTCCTCCGCCTTTTCACGGGCGATCTTGAAAGGGATAAGCTTTTCGGGACGATAATCCCCCTCAAGCCTGCCTTTCAGAGTAACAGGATTGTGGCAGTAGTAGCAGAAGCTTGCCGCCGTGTTGTGGTCGCAGATGATCTCCGCACCGCAGCTGGAGCATATGTAAACGTCCGTATCCTGTGCAAACTGCTCCGCAGCAGCCGCCTTTTCGCTGTCCTGAGCGTCAGCATGAGCGTATGACGTTATCTCATCAGCGCTGAAATCCGAGCAGCACCAGCCGCATATAAATTTCTGCCTGTCAGCGTCAAACACCAGCTCGCCGCCGCAGTTAGGGCATTTGTACGAAACGGTGGAGTTGTCCATTTTGTGTTATAACCTTCCTTTCAATATCAGAAGCTTTAAAAAAGGACGCCCGAAGGCGCCCTTTCTATACTATTCGGCATTGCCTTACGGTTACTGTCTCTTTGCGCCGCAGCCTGAGCAGAAGTTGCCAGTGTTCTTTGTGCCGCAGGAGCATACCCATTCGCCTGCAGGCTTGGGAGAGCCGCAGTTGGAGCAGAATCTGCCCGTATTTGTCGTACCGCAGGAGCAGGTCCAGCTTGTGTTCTCAGGCTTCTTGGAGCCGCAGCCGGAACAGAAGTTGCCTGTATTTACAGTTCCGCAGGAGCACTTCCAGCCGTTAGCTGCCTGATTCTGCTGTGCAGCCTGCTGAGCTGCCTGCTGAGCTGCCTGCTGTTGTGCCATCTGAGCCGCATTTGTCTGGGAAGCAGCGCTCATAAATCCGCCCGCTGCGTTCATTCCCATACCCATGCCCATGAAAGCATTTGCAGCGCCGCTTGTGTTGGAGCCTGCTGCCTGCATTCCCTGAGCCACGGAGGACTGAACAAATCCCTCCCTGATAGTGGGGTCGCTCATCATAGCGCCCTTGTTTCTCATGTTGATAAGAGCCTTGGACTCATCGTCATAGGAGATGCTTGCCAGACCAACGGAGCATACCTCGATACCTCTCAGGTCGTTCCAGTCAGCGTCCAGCACGTCAGCCATGTACTTTGAAAGCTCTCTGGACTTTGATGTGATAGCGGAAATTCTCACGCCGTCAACAGACATCTGATTGATAGCAGACTGAAGAGCGTCCATAAACTCATTGAAGAGCTGCTCGGAAAGGTCCTTTATCTCGATCCTGTCAGTGCCCTTGGGAGCAAATTCGGTAAAGAACTTGATAGGGTCAGTGATCTTGATGGAGTACGAACCGTGAGCACGGAGGAAAAGCTCAGCATTGTAGAAATTATCGAAATAGTTTACGGGGTTGCGTGTGCCGAACTTGATGCCCTTGATCTCAGCGGTGTTGATGTAATAAACATACTGCTTCTGAGAGGGAACTCCGCCAAACTGGAATCTCTTCCATGTTTCCTTAACGGAATCCTTCAGCTCACCGTTGAAGATGGAAGGAGCAGAGGAGTTATTTACCTCATAGTAGCCCTCCTGAGCACTGTAGTCAACGATCTTGCCGCCGTCCATAAGGAGCATAAGAGTGTTGGGATAAACGTGTATAACAGAACCATTGGAAACATAGTTGTCGGTTCCCTTCTTGTTGGAACCTTTCTTAACAGCAACGCCCTTTACAAGCAGCGTGCTGTCGCTCATATCATCGGGTTCGATAACTTCCTTCCAGGAATCGGAAAGTACGCCTGAAACGGATGAAACAGCAGCTGAAATAAGACCCATAATAATGATCCTCCTTGAATGTTAAAAATATTACTTTTTCTTTTTTGTGATAATGCCGGCCACAACAGCACCGATTATAAGGATACCCGCAACCACCAGAACGATGATATAGGTACTGCTCTCAGTGTTGCCCGTAGCAGGTGAGGCAGCCGCAGCAACGGGATTGCCGCTTAAACATACAGTAGCCGAAACCATCGCCGCACTTATTTTTTTAAGAAAATTCATTTGATATTTTCCTTTCAAATTTTCTGTTGAAATTATTATAACATATTGTGATGAAAAAATCTACATATTTTTTCATTAAAATCTGATTATATTTACTGTAACATCTCACCATAATTTTAATTTTGCTCTAATAGATATAAAAAAGCCGCCCGGAAAATCCGAGCGGCTTTAATTACTTAGCTGTTTGGCTTAAATCAGATTCAAGCTCAAATTACTTTCTCTTGGAGATAAGAGCAGCAGCGCCGGCAGCAACCATTACAACAGCGATGGAAGCAGCAGCAGTGTTACCTGTAGCAGCAGGAGCAGTAGTGGTGTCAGCAGCGGGAGCCTCAGTTACAACTTCCTCAGCAGGAGCCTCAGTTGCAGCTTCGTCAGCAGCAGCATCTTCAACTACTTCATCAGCAGCAGCGTCCTCAACTACTTCTTCAGTAGCCTCGTCAGCAGCAGCTTCGTCCTCTGCAGGAGCAGCCTCTTCTTCGGTAGCAGCCTCGTCCTCAGCAGCAGCCTCATCGGTGCCGAAGCAGTAGTCGTAAACCTTATCCTCATCAATGATGGTGTAAGCAGCCTCAGGAGCACCAGCCTCGAGGTTAGCAGACTTAACGATTACGTTCTGAACCTGGAAGCCCAGACCGCTGTCGCCGAGAGTAGAAATGGTATCAGCAGTGATAACGAACTCTACAGAAGTCTGATTTTCCTTTACAACGATGAAGCCATCAGCCTTAGCAACCATAGTATCGGAAGTGAGCTGGTCGGTAACTCTTGTCCAGCTGTTATCGTAATCCATGGGAGCGAGGAGGAACTGGTCAGCAGTGTTAGCAAGGTTCTTGGTCTCGATGTCGAGAGTTACCTTAACGTCGCCGCCGATTGCCTCGAGCTCAGTCTTAGGAATGCAAGCACCTGCACCCCAAGAACCAACATAACCGTCGTCGAGTGTTACAGTAGCAGCAAATGCGCTAACTGCAGACATTGTTACAGCCATAGCAGCTGCGGTGAAAGCAGCCATAAGTTTCTTCATGTTCATGATATTTTACTCCTTTGTTGGCATAAGCCAAATTTTATGTAACGATCAGATCTGTTACTGAACAGACCAATCAACCGTTCCGTCAATTATTATCTGTTTACCGGATTACTTTCTCTTGGAAACGAGAGCAGCAGCACCTGCAACAGCCATTACAGCAGCGATAGATGCAACAGCAGCATTGCCTGTAGCAGCAACGGGAGTAGCGGTATCAGCAGCAGGAGCGGGAGCAGCCTCTGTAACCTCAGCAGCAGCCTCAGTCTCAGCAGGAACAGCAACTTCCTCAGCAGCAGTATCCTCAACAACCTCTTCAGCAGCAGTGTCTTCAACAACCTCAGCCTCAGTAGCAGCCTCTGTTACTTCAGCGGTTGTCTCCTCAACAGCAGCAGTTGTTTCCTCAGCAGCAGCTTCCTCAGTGGTAGCAGCCTCTTCGGTAGCAGCAGCAGTTACGCCAACAGGAAGAGCATTGCCGTCCTTATCCTTGAGAACGATGTTATCAACATACATTACGTAGTTGGTATCAGCAGCCCATCTCATGATACCAAAGAAAGGATTGGTACCCTCGGCAGTGTACTTGGAAGCAGGAAGAAGGAACTTCTTGGTAGCGTGAACCTTAGCGGGCATACCCTCAGTGTAAGCGTTCTCGTCCTCGGAAGCCCAGTCGGTCTGAGTCCAGTTGGGGTTAATCTGAGAACCCTGAGTGTTGTTCTGATCAAATCCGCCTGCGGAAGCGATAACGCCGCCTGCCCAGCCTACCATCTCAGTTTCGCTCTTGGGAACGAAAGTAAGATCCATCTCGATAGTGGAGATCTGGATTGTGTTATCTCTTGTTGTGATCTTGTCGAGGTCGAACCAAACCTTGGGAACCTTACCGGTCTGCTGAACGTCAACCTTCAGCTGCTTGGAACCGTCGTAGTCCTCAACGGAAAGTACAGAGTTATCGGAACCGTCATCGAGGTTCAGATAAACGAAAGAATAATCTCCGTCCTCAAAATCGATCTTAGTGCCTTCTGTAATAGCAGATGTGCTTACAGAAAATGCAGAAACCATTGATGCAGCCATTGCTACAGCAGCAACGGAAGCAAGTGCCTTTTTCATTTTCATGATTTTATCTCCTCCTTGGTACACTTTGGTACCAAATATTTATTTGTACAGTAATTATAACATTACATCAGGCTAAATTCAAGATACATATCTCACAAATTTGCAAGCCAATGTCTCACATTATGTACAATTTTCCACAAAGAAAAAAGTCATTTCGTGCAGATATTGCATTTGCCCGTCCTATCCGCCGCACATATCGTATGCCGCAGATATGCAGTTCTCAGCCCTACGGCCGTCATAATTCCTGTGCCCGTACCTGTTCCGTATATTTTCAGCATCTCAGTCTCAAATATACAAAACCACACCGTAATTATACCATTTTTTATACAAAAAAAACAATTACCCCTTTAAACAATGTTAAAAGGGGTAATTTGTTGATTATGCACAAAATCACTTATTCTTTTTTCTTGTCATAGCGACCGCATAGCCGGAGATAACAACAGCAGTTGCAGCCGCAGCCGCAGCGGTGTTTCCGGTGGTGGTAGATGTTGTCTTTTCATCGGACTTGGGTACTTCGGCACCGTCTGTATTTTCTGTTGAAGCAGTTGTTTCTTCGGGAGCAGCTTCCTCGGCAGTATCTTCCGCAGCTGTCTCCGCAGGAGCTTCAGCAGCCTCGGTCACAGTGGGAGCAACATCAGCCGTATCTTCGATAGCAAGCTCGATCTCATTTCCGCTGTCATCAAGGAATCTGATATTATCAACATACATATTATATGCCACATCAGCGCCCCATCTCATAAGGAGCATATCGGTGTTTTCGGTGCCGTTCACGAACTTCTCGGAGGGAAGCAGGAACTTTCTCTGGATAACAGTTACCTCAGAAACAGGATTTTCATATTCTCCGCATTCCCATGAAGTCTGTGCCCATGCAGGTGACTTTTCGCCTCCCTGAGTGCCTATGGCACCGCCTGCCCAGCCAATGGGAGTAGCTCCGTCCTTTGATTCAAAGGTGATCTCCATTTCAATGGTCTTTACCTTGTCAAAATCATCGGAAGCAAGAAGCTGATTTATACTGAAATTTACCTTAGGAACGTTTGCACAGTCCTGAACATCGACTTTCAGCTGCTTTGAGCCGTTGAAATCCACTACAGAAAGAACGGAAGCATCTCCCCCGTCATCGGTTTTCATGGATACGAAGCTGTAGTTTCCGTCCTCAAAATCAACTGCGGACTGGGCATATGCACTTACGGAAGCTGCGCTGACAGCCAGAAGTGCAGCCACACCTGCGGTCATAACTCTCATTTTTTTCATTTTTATTTCTCCTCACCTTTTCGGGACACTGAGACAGCTATCCCTATTTATCTACATTTTATTATATTACAAATCGGTATGATTTTCAATAGGCATTGTAACGATTTTGTAACCATTGCTTTGTACGTTGTTACTACATTGTTACCAAGACGATTCCTTATAAATCACAACTATTTTGCAGTATCATGCAGATAATACTAATCACCAATAAAACTATAGACAAAAAATCATCGCATAATCCATATACGCAAGATTATGCGATGATTTTTTGTATAGTTTTTAATTGGTGCTTAGTATAAAGTAAAAGAGTCCGCACCGACGGGTACGGACTCTTTCAGAAAAGGAGTAAATTTGTGAGTTGTTATTGATTACTCGGACTTCTTAACTGCGATCGCAGCAGCAGCAGCTACAGCCATAACACCGGCAAGAGCAGCAGCGGAAGTGTTGCCTGTTGCAGCGGGAGTAGTAGCAGCAGTGTCAGCTGCGGGAGTCTCAGCTACAGTCTCTTCAGCAGGAGCTTCAGCAACAGCCTCATCCTCAGCGGGAGCCTCAGCAGCAGCGTTGGGATCAGCAAGTGTGAAGGTTACTTCAATGAGGTTAGCGGGGTTGCACTTATCGGAATCGATAGGGCAGTAGTGCTCATCGGTGAGGTCACCGGTCTGACCGTAAGCGTTCTTAATCTCGATTCTGAAGTTGCCGTTCTCCTCGATATCGCCGTAAACGATCTTGGAGTTGTCAACATCGAGAGAAACGCCGTCAACGAGGATGCTGTCGATAGTAGCAACAGTGTTGTCAACAGTAAACTCAGCGCCGCCGCCTACGATATCTACGCAGAATACGAGTGCGCCGTTAGCGTTTGCGCCCTGCATAGCTTCGCAGTCAGCAGAAACAGTGTATGTACCGTAGCCGCTTACAGTAGTATCACCGGAAATGCCCTCGGACATATGAGACCAAGCCCAGTCATTATCAGCGTACATAAGGAATGCGTTGTAATCAGCAGCGGATGCGCTTACTGCCATAACAGAAAGAGCCATAGCGGAAGCAGCAGCTACAGAAGCAATTCTTCTGAATTTCATTATAATCTCCTCCAATTTTTTATACAGTTAATAAACTTGCTGACGGATTTCCCGTCTGATTATTCATATTGTAATTATACACCTATTGCATAAAAAAAGCTATATCAATATTGCCGAATTTGCGCATATTTTCCTTGTATATTTTAGCTAAACGATTACATTTGACCTGTAATCGTTTAAGTCAAAGCCTGATTTTTGAGCAATAATGATTGCTTAAAATCAAAAGAAAAAGCCCGTCCCGAAAGCGGAACGGACTTTTTTGAAGCTTTTGATTTGAGTATAAGCTCAGATTACTTAGCCTTCTTAGCAACAACAGCAGCTGCAGCAAGAGCTACAGGGATAACTGCCATAGCAACGGGAGAGTTGCCTGTTGCAGGAGAAGGAGCGGGAGCAGGAACTTCCTCTTCGGTAGCCTCGGTAACTTCCTCAACAACCTCTTCGGTAGTTACTTCCTCAACGATTTCTTCGTCGTCATCGATCTCATCGCCTTCACCGTCGATACCCTCAGCCATTGCGGAAATGCTCATCATAGAAAGTGCCATTGCAGAAGCTGCAAGAGCGGCAAGAAACTTCTTCATAATTGTTTTCCTCCAAATTCTTTAATAATTGGTAATTGGTGCTTTTAGCATGGTTTTATTATAGCACAATTCAAAATGCACTACAACCATTATTATAACAAATTTTCCTGAGGATTTTCACGGCAACTTGCACAATTTTCACAAAATCCACCGTAAAATCTCTTAACTTATCACAAAACGGTAACAGACGTAACATTTGAAAAACGTCTATTCACCGCATATTGCGGCTCTGCGGCGTGACATCCCTGATTTTTGGGACATATCCGCAATATGCCCATGATATCCACTCCCCGATCGGGATATCATATACTATAATAACAGTGGTACTAAGAAGTCATCTTTGCAAGTTTGATTTTTTATCTGCCCAAACATTCAGCTTGCAATTTAAATAAAAATATGTTATAATTACCTAAAATAAGAAGATGAAAGGAATGCGGAAAGTTCCGTATAAATGAAAATGGAACAGACAATAGAATCAAAAAATCCCCTGGGCACCGAACCTGTAGGCAAGCTGCTTTTGCAGTTCTCCGTCCCCGGAATAATCTGTATGGTGGTGAATGCACTATATAATATAGTAGATCAGGTATTCATCGGCAGAGGAATAGGCTACCTTGGCAACGGTGCCACAAACGTAATTATGCCAATGACCGTCATCGCACTGGCGCTTGCCCTTATGCTTGGCGACGGTGCAGCCGCATATCTGAGCCTGAAGCTGGGTGCAAACGAACCCGAACACGCCGCAGAGGGCGTTGGCGGAGCGTCCGTCTTTCTGGTAATAGTGGGCGTGATACTGGCAGCCATATACCTTATCTTTACAAAGCCACTTTGTATGCTTTTCGGAGCTACCTCCGAAACTCTCCCCTATGCGCTGGACTACGGCAGGATAATTGCCATCGGTCTTCCCTTCTCATGTATCAGCGTTGGCTATTCAGGCGTTATCCGTGCAGACGGCAGCCCCAAGTTCAGCATGGCAGGCCTGCTGGCAGGAAGCGTCATCAACCTCATCTGCGACCCCCTGTTCATCTTCGTGTTCAAGTGGGGCATCAAGGGCGCAGCCATAGCAACTATCCTGGGTCAGTTCGTAAACGCCGCAATGTGCGTTTGGTATTACATATTTAAGCTCCGTCACATCAGGCTGAAAAAAGAATATCTCAGACCCCGTCTCAAAGCCATTGAAAAGATATGCTCCATGGGCGTTTCAAGCTTTATCACCCAGATGTCCATAGTGCTGGTAATGGCAGTTTCCAACAACCTGCTGGTAAAGTACGGCGCAATGAGCATATACGGTGCCGAGATACCCATGACCACCATGGGTATCACCATGAAGGTCAACCAGATAATGATAGCCGTTGTAATAGGTCTTGCCACAGGCGCACAGCCCATATTCGGCTTCAACTACGGCAGCGGTCAGACTGACAGAGTAAAGAAAACTCTGAAAATAACCCTTATCATTGCAGAATCGGTGCTCATATGCGCATTCCTGCTTTCCAGTTTGCTCCCATGTCGGTAGTAAGCATCTTCGGAAGCGAGTCGCAGCTTTACAATGAGTTTGCCGTAAAATGTATGCGCACATTCCTTATGCTCTGCTGCATAAACGGCTTCCAGCTGGTAAGCGGCATATTCTTCCAGGCAATAGGCAAGCCTGTGTTCTCGGCAATGCTCAGCCTTTCCCGTCAGGTGCTTTTCCTTATCCCCGCAATGTTCATACTTCCCACATTCATGGGAGTTGAGGGCGTTCTGTGGGCAGGCCCCGTGGCAGACGGAATGGCATTTATTCTGGCAATTACACTTCTTACCATTAACCTCAGAAAAATGAAATAAGTGAAACAAAAGCAGTCCCATAAACTTATTTTGGTATTTTTAAATGCCGCAATCAAATTGTCTTAAAATTACAGTTTAACGGGTCACGCTTAAAATAAATCATCGGAAAGGATGGTCCATATGGCAAAAACACAGATAATCACTATCGGAAGACGTTTTGGCAGCGGAGGAAGAGTGATAGGCAAGTGCCTGGCAGAAAAGCTTGGCATTCCCTTCTATGACAAGGAGCTGATAACCGCAGCAGCAAAGCAGAGCGGTCTGTGCGACAGCTTTTTGCAGAATTTCGAGGAGACACCCACTTCCAGCCTTATGTATTCACTGGTAATGAACGCCCAGAACGGCGGCTTCTATATGGGCAAGCCCATTGAGCTGGTGGCATACGAAGCACAGATAAACGCAGTCCGTGAAGCAGCAAAGAACGGTCCCTGCGTTATCGTCGGAAGATGCGCCGATTATATCCTCAAGGACGACTACGATGTAGTAAGCGTGTTCATCACCGCTTCCCCCGAATACAGAGCAGCCAGAGCCGCAAAGCTTGAGAACATCTCCATAAAGGAAGCTCAGGCAAAGCTCAACCGCATGGACAAGGCAAGAGCGTCTTACCACAACTACCATGCCGAGACCAAGTGGGGTGCCAGCGACAGCTACGAGCTGTGCATTAACAGCGAAAAGCTCACCACCGAACAGGCAGCTGATCTTATCAAGTTCTATATTGATAACAGGAAGGCTCCTGAGGAGTAATTTTCCTGCATAAAAACTTATCCCCCGTCAAATCGTTTGGATTTGACGGGGGATTTTTACCTTCTGAAAACAATCAGATTATTCATCTACCTCAACGATTTCATACTCAGGCTCATCAAAATCATCAAGAGGATAATCACCAGGATTAGACATATTCAAGATTTCGGCTCCGCTTCTTGAGCAGCTTACCAAATAAAGAGCATAATCATCGGCGGCTTCTTCTGAATCAAACTCCTCATCTTCAAATTCGCCATCGAAAAGAATTTTGTATTTTTTCATATTTTTGTCCTCACTTTCTTCTTTTATTGCATCTCTTAAAGTCCTCTTCTGATTCGTAAATGTTATCAGAAGAAATACTATTTTTATGACCACACTCTGTACACTTGTGTGTGTAATTGTGGTCATTAAAATTCTCCTGATCATTTAGCTTTGAATCGCACCTGTCACACCACCAATCAACATTCGGAAATCTTTTGCTCATTATTATTCACCACCTTTCATTTTATCTATATAAATCATGATAAAAATATCATCTTTTATATGACGAATAATCTTCGCTTGTTGAGCCTGAAATGCTAACATATACAATATTGAATCCTTCATATGTTACATGGATATCAATATCATCATTATAATCAGCCCAATAACTATAATCCCCTTTACTTACATTTTTGTCAAATCCTTCATCAATACATTTCTTTACGTAATTATTATAGTCATCAGTTGCCATATTAGCTATATAAACAGAATATGAACTATTAAAATCTACACCAACTGTTCCTGTAAGAGAATCTTTATCAGGAACAGGAAGCAAAGAGCCTATTCCATTATCAGGCAACTTTATTTGTTCCGCTTTCATAGGATTTTGTATCTTGTTTTGAATCAATTACAAAACCAGAATTTATACATAACTCCTTGTAATTTTTAAATTCATCAACAGAAGTATTTCCAACTATGACATCTGTTCTTTTTTCATTTTCTTTATCAAACGCTCCACGCTGAGAATCAGGTTTAGGAAGTACTTTTGCTATATCATGGTTATCCCAGTTAAGATTTGTCATTTCAGTAGGAGCTTCTAATATCAAATGGATCTCATTACTTGTGCTATAGGAATAAATTGTTAAATAATATCCATTATCATTATATGCTTCAAAACTGTTGCTATACTCTTTCATTTCATTATCAAAGCCCATATTTTTACATTCAGAAACATATTCATAATAATCATTTTTCGATACTTTTTTTATACTCGCATCAAATTCTTCTTCAGTATTTACAGATACATTTATTTTTTTGGATTTAGGCTCTGGTATTTCATCACCTAAAAAAACCACACTCCAATCCAGATTATCTTTTTCATCTAAATTATCAAAACTAAACCCAGATAATTTTATTTGCGGTAAGAAAAGAATAATGCCTATAATAATAAATAATATATGTAGATTATCCTTTTTTTCTTTAATCACTCTTAATTTTATTAGCCATGACATTCCAAACAGAAGTGTTTGAATGACTGCAATGACTCCTATTAAAATTTCTGATTTTGAAAAACTTATAAATGCAACAATTATTGATACTAAAATAGCAACAAGTAAAATTTTAAAAAGTTTACTCGTCTTAAATTTATCAATCTCTCTTTCTACACGCTCCTTTTCCCAAAGCTCCTTTTGTAAGTTCATCTCCCTCATACGTATCATTTGCTTAGTTTCTGTTTCATGAATTTTTGCTTCATCTATAACTCTATATGTACTTCTATGGTCGTCCAGCATAATTTTTGTTCCACAAAACTGGCAAAAAGCAAATTCTTTGTTTTTATCATCAATATTCAGCTCTGACCCGCAGCTTGGACATTTATACTGTTTCATTTTTTTCTCACCTCTTTAAATTATATTTTATCTGTCATTTGGAAATCCGTGATAAAAAATTTCCACGTGTGATTTTGGACTATACCATACTCCTTTTTGTGGATATTTACCGTCTATCATAATACTATCAACTGCTCCCGGTTTACTTAAAAGTCCTAATGTTAGATCATTCATATTGATAACAACAATATTTTTAAACCCCATCTTCTTCATTTCTGTCTGAACATCACCATAATTATTTCCTTCAAATTTTTTATTATTACAATTAAATTTGATCATACCCGATTGTATCATTTCCAATTCTTTTAACTTATCATTATTTTTACGTTCCTTAACATAATGGATTCTTGCAATAATCACCCCAATAAAAGTCCATAATATTCCTGCATCGTCATCATTCATTATAGAAATAAAACCAATAATTATTAAAATAGAAGCTATTGTATATACTATGACAGAAGTTAATGTTTGACTTTTTTTGTCTTCATCAATCATTTTAATTTTCTGTTCTTCCATGTCAAGCTCACGCATACGCACCATGCGTTTTGTCTCATCTTCTTTTATCCTTGCTTCATCAACAATTCTTTGCGTGCTTCTGTAATCATCAAGCATGATTTTTGCACCGCAGTACTGACAAAATGCAAAATCCCTGTTGTTGTCATCAATATTCAGTTCAGCACCGCAGCCGGGACATTTACAAGCTCTCATATCATCTTTCCCCCTGAAGATAATAATTTTAATTCATACAAATATGAACTATTCTTCCTATAATTATACTATTATTCTTCCTGTTTGTCAAGAAAAATAGGAAGTATAATTCTTATAAATAGGTAAAAATACGATTAAATATGAGCTATTATTCCTATTATAATTTTAAAAGGAGAAAGATAATGCTTGTATATGATTTCAGAACAATAGGCAATAAACTGCTGGCAATACGCAAGAAAGCGGGACTTACACAAAGTGAAGTAGCCGACGCCGCAAATCTTTCCGACAGAACATATGCCGACATTGAACGTGGTACCGTTAACATGAGAATAGAAACTATCCTTAAAATATGCGGAGCACTGCATATCACCCCCGATGCAGTGCTTACCGATGACAATCCAAACCTTGCCGCCAAGCAGGCAGAGCTTCTGGAACAGCTTGACCACTGCACCGTTCAGCAAAAAGAGACCGCTCTCGAGCTATTGTCCGTATATCTTAGGTCAACAAACGGGCCTACCGTATAATGCAATACACATACAAATTAAAAAAAACCATCGCACGATCATAAGATCATGCGATGGTTTTTTTCATATCGGACATATCCGACTGTTTTTTCTTCCTGAAAATCAGCATCTTCTGCACAAACTTGTTGATAAACTTCAGATTCCGGAACGGCTTCAGTATAGGATATATCTTCACCATACCACGGGTAATGTTGTCGTCCTTGACCTTTTCAAAGCCCTTTGCCACATCACCCAGATCATCAAAGCTGTCCGCACCGAAAACAAATTTCGCACCTGTTTTCTGAATGGACTTCTCGAGATCTTCCTTGTTGACCCACTTTTTCGCCAGGCACTCCATAATAACATAGGCATTGTCAAAATTATCACGGATAATGCTCAACATCTTTGTGTTTTCCTCCTCTGTAAGATACATGGAAAGACCTTCAATAACAAAAAGCATTTTTCCTCTTACAGTGACCTTTTCGGGCCATGACGGGTCAAAAGCAGATGCACCGATAGTGGAAACACGTCCATGCTCGTTGTATATCTGGTCACGGACCTCAATGGTCTCGGGCAGATCAAGATTGTACCATGTTATCCTGCCGTTATCCATGCGGTAAAATCTCGTATCAAGTCCGCAGGCAATGTTCACAACAACGCAGTCGGGATTTTTCTTGATAAAATCCCCCACCAGCTCGTCCAGAACTATAGACCTTGCAATAACTCCGTTGCCCATGGTAGAGTCGCTGTGAGCGTCATCAAAATCATAATCCAGCTTGTCAACAATTTCAACAGCCTTTGCGTCATAAAACTTGCAGTTCTTGCTTTTCGAGTATTTTGCACGTGCATAAAAGCTCTGGAGCATTGTTTCCGCAGCTCCGTTAAGCGTAGGTTTGATTTTTTCCATATTATTTCCCCTCCGACATAATTATATCAGAGCAGATATTGGTAAGTCAATTCAAACTATTTTACTGATAGTGGATATCCGCCAGCCTGCACATTATTTCCGCACTTTGGGTGATATCATTGAGCCTGCCGTTTTTCCGAGCAATTCTTACAATAAATATTATGACAGGAAGCGTAAACAGCAGAAAAAACCCCCATAAAATGCCACAGCCAACAATACCACATTCATTATGATCCCCCTCAATGTTATTATATCTCTATATTATCATATCATTGGGAAGACTGAATGATGGCTGTGTAAGACCGCAGTAAAATTTCAGCCGTTTTTGCTTTTTTTCATAAGACTTATTGTAGCTTCAACTGAAATGCACTCAGCATACCTGCCATTCCACATAAATTCATTATAATATATATAACTGTTTTCGGCGGACATATATTCGTTGTCAAAAGTCGAGTTTGCAAAATTCGGCACAATTACCCTGAAACCATGTTCAAAGCCGCATTTTACCGACGCATCAATGCAATAATCCGTTTGCAGTCCCGTAATGATAATATCATTCTCCCCCTTTGAATGCAGATATTCAAGCAGCCCCGTGTCTCTGAACGGACTGTTCACCCGCTTGTCAAAAATCTTTTCACCCTTAGCCGGAGCAAAGCCGCTGTATATCTCATACCCTGCCTTGCCTTTTGTCAGCTCACACCCTTCACCGTCATCATGGCGGACATATATGACCTCAACGCCATTTGCCCTTGCCTCTCCGATAAGCTGCTTTACATTGACAATGAACCTGTCTGCCATATACAGCTTGTCAGTCGTTATAAGTTCCTGCGCATCTACAACTAAAAGAACCATATTATCACCCCATAAAAGCTTATGTAAATATTATAACAGTCTGTAAAAAGCCTGTCAATCATATATTGACACCCCTATTTTTTAATGTTATAATTAGCGTATGCTAATTATAACAAACCAAGCTATCGGAGGAGAAATATGAAAATCAACGCAAAAAAAATGAAGCTTGACCTGATGCTGGGCGCATTGGGTGCACTGCTCATGGTCGTAGGCGACCTCGCCCTCAGCATAATACATTCTGACAAATCCGACAGGGGACTATATGTCCGTGAAGCCTACATGATCGGCTCTTATCAGCTGTGGCGGCCCGTGCTGCTTTTTGCAACGGGATTGGTAGGAATGTTTTTCTATTCATTCGGTATAAAAGCCATGTTAGACCAGATAGACCCCAAGTGCCGCAAGCTGCGTGCAGTTATGAAATACGGCGGACTTGCATACATATGCACAGGCGCAGCGCTCCACTTTTTCATCGGCACACTTTCCTACTGGATGACCGTTTTTTCCGCTGAGTTCGGCAGAGAAACAGCAGTACGTCTGGTTGATGACTACTACAGTCGATTTATGCCCGCCGCCTCTATCGCATATCCTTTCATCGCTCTCCTGCTGCTGGGCAGCTTCATTTCGATAGTTTCAAACCGCACTATTCTTCCCAGAAAAATGCTTCTGTTCAACATACTCCCATGGCAGCTGATACTTGTGCTTGTCCCCGATATCCATCAGATGATATCTCCAAACATCACCACCATGGATTACGTAATGAGCCAGTCATCGGGAAATCTTGCGGCAGTTATCATGTTCGTATCCCAGTTCATATGGCTGACAAGGAATGAAAAGAAGCTTGAGCAATAATTCTGCCGTGAATTTATATTTTGTCCCCCAATAATATTAAAAATCCCTCATATTTACTTAAATCCTCTTGATTTTTTTCGCTTATATTGCTATAATTATATAGTTGTATATTTCGCAAAATGCGATATCATATTTATAAAAGGAATGAAAAAAATGCTGGATATCAAATTTGTCAGAGAAAATCCCGACATCGTAAAAGAAAATATCAAGAAGAAGTTTCAGGACAGCAAGCTTCCTCTTGTTGACGAGGTAATCGACCTGGACGCTAAGTCCCGTGCTGCAAAGCAGGAGGCTGATGAGCTGAGAGCTCAGAGAAACAAGCTTTCCAAGCAGATCGGCGCTCTTATGGGTCAGGGCAAGAAGGAAGAGGCTGAGGAAGTCAAGGCTCAGGTAACACGCTTTGGCGACCGCCTTGCTGAGCTTGAAGTTCAGGAGACCGAGCTTGCTGAAAAAATCAAGAAGATAATGATGACTATCCCCAACATCATTGACCCTTCCGTTCCCGTTGGTAAGGACGACAGCGAAAATGTTGAGCTTGAACGTTTCGGTGAGCCTGTAGTTCCCGACTTTGAGGTTCCCTATCATACCGATATCATGGAGCGTCTCAACGGCATCGACCTTGACGCTGCAAGAAAGGTTGCAGGAAACGGCTTCTATTATCTCATGGGCGACATTGCACGTCTCCACTCCGCAGTTACTGCTTACGCAAGAGACTTCATGATCGGCAAGGGTTTTACTTACTGCATTCCTCCTTTCATGATCCGTTCAAGCGTTGTAACAGGCGTTATGAGCTTTGCCGAAATGGATGCTATGATGTACAAGATCGAGGGCGAGGATCTTTACCTCATCGGTACAAGTGAGCACTCCATGATCGGTAAGTACATTGATACAGTTGTTGATGAAGCAACACTTCCCCACACCCTCACCAGCTACTCTCCCTGCTTCCGTAAGGAAAAGGGCGCTCACGGCATTGAGGAGAGAGGTGTTTACCGTATCCACCAGTTTGAAAAGCAGGAGATGATAGTTATCTCCAAGCCCGAAGACAGCATGGAGTGGTTCCACAAGATGTGGCACTACACCGTTGAGCTTTTCCGTTCCATGGACGTTCCCGTAAGAACCATTGAGTGCTGCTCCGGTGACCTTGCAGACCTGAAGGTCAAGTCCTACGACGTTGAGGCATGGAGCCCCCGTCAGAAGAAGTACTTTGAGGTAGGAAGCTGCTCCAATCTTGGCGACGCTCAGGCAAGAAGACTTGGCATCAGAGTAAAGGCAGAGGACGGCAGAAAGTATTTTGCCCATACTCTTAACAACACCGTTGCCGCACCTCCCAGAATGCTTATCGCTCTGCTTGAAAACAACCTCAATGCAGACGGTTCCGTAAATATCCCCAAGTCTCTCCAGCCTTACATGGGTGGAAAGACAATCATCACTCCTTCCAAGTAATCATAGGATATGCAAAATGCTGCTGCAGTTTACACTGCGGCAGCATTTTTTTTCAGTAAAAAAGGAAACGGATAAATCTTTTTTATCAATCTCAGTTTTTGTTCCACGTGGAACTTTATAACAAACTCTGTTTTCAGAAAACAAAATGACTTTCAACACTCATTAGGAAATTGTTGAAAGTCATTTTTATTTTTAATGAAACAAATAAAAAAGCCATTTCCGAGTATTCCCGAAAATGGCTTTAAGTATATTTACTTTAAGTTGCTGAAAAAATTAGCCGTTGAGCTTCTTAGCGAGCTGGCTCTTCTTTCTTGCAGCCTGGTTCTTGTGCATGATACCCTTAGTGCAAGCCTGGTCAACCTTCTTGATAGCGAGCTTGATAGCCTCAGGGGACTTCTCAGCGTCAGCAGCCTTGATAACGGTCTTGAGGTTGGACTTAACCATCTTGTTCTGAAGTGTCTTAGCGTTGATAACCTTTACTCTCTTCTTAGCGGATTTAATATTAGGCATAATGTTGAACCTCCATCAAAAGTTTTCTGTGAATGATAACACCCACAGCCATTAACATATTTATCTGTAAACGGATTAACAGCCGTGAATAAAGCCATCGACACGGTGCTGGCTTTTGCGGAGCGTAATGACATCGTTCCAATCACGCTTATAAAATCCTGCCTCGAAAACATTTATTGTCGGCCAAATATTTTCGGACACTATAATATTATACCATCTTGCGGCAGTAATTTCAATAGAATTTGATGTAAAATTTTCTAATACACATCACGGGTATTTTTAGTTATTTTGTACATAATACAATCAGTTATATAAATCAAGAAAGGTGTAATGAAAATGCTTTCATCAAAGTATTCACGTACCGATCTGGCAGTGGAGCTTTTTGACCCCGACTCAAACCAGCTTCCAAAAGGCATACGCCGCAAGCTGAGGAAAAGCTCCGTCTGCTCCATTACCGAAATAATCGTTGATGATATGGTAGCTGGCATTCGCATCGGCAAAAGCAAGGGAAGATATATCACCATTGAAACAGACCGTCTTTCTGCCCACCCGCAGGATTTTGCAGAGCAGTCCTCCAATATTTCCGATGAGCTGTCAGCACTTATCCCCGACAGAGAAAGGCTGCTCATAGTGGGACTTGGCAATAAAAGCATAACCCCCGATGCACTGGGTCCCCTTACCGCCTCACGTGTCATTGCCACACGTCATGTCACAAAAGAAAACGTAGGTTCTGAACTTTCGGGTCTTCAGCTTAATTCTGTCTCGGTGCTCTCCGCAGGTGTTATGGGGCAGACAGGCATTGAATCCTCGGAGATGATATATGCCGTCTGTGAAAGGGTTCAGCCCACCTGCATAATCGCCATTGATGCCCTTGCCTGCAGCGATATCTCACGTCTTGGCACGACCATTCAGATAACCGACTCAGGTATCTCCCCCGGCTCAGGCGTTCAGAATCGCCGCAAGGAGCTTTCAAAGGAAACTCTGGGTATCCCTGTCATTGCAATAGGCGTGCCCACCGTAGTTGATATGCACAGCATCGTCCACAGCATCACAGGCACAGCCCCCGATAAACACCTGCCGAATATGATGGTAACTCCCCGTGATATTGACAAGCTCATTGAGCGGACAGCTCACCTGCTGGCATTTTCCATTAACCGTACCGCACAGCCGAAGCTTTCAAACGAAGATATACTTTCTTTAATGTGATAACTGATGTGATAAAAATAGCCGCAATGTTCCACGTGGAACACTGCGGCTATTGTGTTTTAATTTTCACTATTATAATTGCCGTTTTCAATGCTTATAAGCTCATTTGTCAGCCTGCAAAGGTCGTCCTTGTCCTCAAAAGTGAGAACGATCTTGCCCTTGCCGTTTCCGTTGCCGCTTATCTTAACACCACGGTTAAGCCTGTCCTTTAAACTAAGCTCCATTTCAGTAAAGAAATTCTTCATCTGCTTGTCCTTAGGCTCGGTCTTGATGACAGCATCATCATCGCCCTCATTGTTAAATCTGGTAACAAGCTTTTCAGTATCACGAACGCTAAGCTTGTCCTTAACAACAGTCTGAGCAGCCATGATCATTTTCATCTTGTCATTTACGGACATAAGCACCTTGGCATGACCTGTGGTGATATCCCCGTTTCTCAGCATTTCAAGCACTTCATCTGGAAGCGAAAGCAGTCTCATCGAGTTAGCAATATACGGACGGGACTTACCCATTGCCTTTGAAAGCGTCTCCTGTGTCATGCCGTATTTCTCAATAAGCTCCTTATAAGCCGCAGCTTCTTCAACAGGATTCAGGTCAGATCGCTGAACATTCTCAATTATAGCCAGCTGAGATGCCTCAAAATCGTCCATCTCACGAATGATAACAGGCACTTCTGTGAGACCCAGCACACGGCAGGCACGCCATCTTCGCTCGCCTGCGATTATCTGGTAGGTAATGCCGTTTGGCATAGGGCGCACAACAATAGGCTGAATAAGACCATGTTCACGGATAGATTCAGCCAATCCCCTTATCTCTTCTTCATCAAAAGCCTTACGGGGCTGGGATTTGTTTGGTTCGATCTCCGACATACGTAATGTCTGGGATTCCTTGTTTTCTATTGCATTATCTTCAAAAAGAGCGTCAAGACCTGAGCCGAGAGCCATTTAAATCGTTCCTTTCATTGTAAAATCAGACTTTTATGCCGCCAAGCAGCTTTTTCTTCACAGGCTTTGGAGTGATGTCCTTAATACCGTGACGGGTGAGCATTTCCTCTGCCAGATGTTCATACGCCTCTGCACCTCTGGATGACTTGTCATAATAAATGACAGGCTTACCAAAGCTGGGAGCCTCCGAAAGCTTAACATTTCTTGGAATAACTGTGCGATAAACTTTCTTTGGAAAATGCTTTTGAACCTCAGCAACTACCTGATTTGTAAGGTTAAGTCTCGCATCAAACATGGTGAACACAATGCCGTCAATATCAATATTTGGATTATAATGCTGCTTTACACGCCTGATAGACTCCACCAGCTGAGAAAGTCCCTCCAGTGAATAATACTCACACTGAAGCGGGATAAGCACTGAGTCAGATGCACAAAGTGCGTTTATAGTCAGCAGTGAAAGCGAGGGCGGACAGTCGATAAATATGTAGTCATAGTCATTTTTCACCGTCAGCAGTTGCATTTTAAGGCGGTTTGAGCGGTTATCCAGATTAACAAGTTCAATATCAGCGCCTGCAAGAGCAGATGTGCTGCAAATTACAGACACGTTCTTATAAGCTGTCTCAATTATTCCCTCGGTAATACGTCTTTTTCCCATAAGAATATCATAAACAGTCACCGAGACTGACTTTTTTCTTATTCCAAAGCCGCTGGTAGTGTTGCCCTGAGGGTCCATGTCAATGCAAAGCACCCTCTGACCCCTTATTCCGATAGAAGCAGCCACATTTACCACAGTAGTTGATTTGCCAACGCCGCCTTTCTGATTGGCGACCGCAATAATTTTAGTCATTATATGAATTTCCTTTCCAATAAAGCAAAAAATAGCTCAAAGCCACTGTTTTGAGCAAAATTCATTTCCTTTTCAGGAGTATTTTCTCATTACTATAATATTATAGCATTGATGGAGACTATTTGCAACTGGCAAAGGTAATAAAAAAAGAATGTTCCACGTGGAACATTCTCCAATTATGATAAATCAAATAAATTTCTGAAATCAGATGTTCCACGTGGAACAATTTGTATTATGTAATATATCTGCTATGCACTCTTGTTAGGAATACGAACAACATATTCAGTGTATTCTTTCTGCTTGCTCTTGCGCATTTCAGCTTCAATGCCTGCTGCTTTCATCACCTCTACAGCATGATTTATGGTATTCACAAAAAGTCTCACGTCCTTGAAAGCCCCTCGGCACTTCTTTATTCTGACCATTTCCTTGTTTTCTTTCATTCTCATTTCAATAAGCTTTTCCGTACTTTCCACATTGAGCCTGCGGCGGTATATTTCCTCAATAAGCTGAGTTCTGAGAGTAACATCATTGACGCACAGTAAAGCTCTGGCGTGTCTTTCAGTAAAGCCGTATTCAAGCATAGCTTTTCGTTCAGGGCGGGTAAATTTCAGCAGACGTATCTTATTTGCCACCGTTGACTGCGACTTACCCAGTCTCACAGCCACATCTTCCTGAGTGTAACCAAACAGTTCAATCATCACACTGATAGCTTCCGCTTCTTCAAAGAAGTTAAGATCCTTACGCTGCATATTCTCCGTGAGAGCCATTATGGCAGAACCTCTTTCTGTAGTCTCTACAATAATGCAGGCAATCATCGTCATACCGCAGAGACGTGCCGCACGAAGTCTCCTTTCCCCTGCCACAAGTTCATAGCCTATATCAAGCCGACGGACGATTATAGGCTGTATAAGTCCGTTTGTCTTGATGCTTGCGGCCAGCTCTTTTAAGTCCTCTTCAGTAAATTTTCTTCTGGGCTGATTCGGGTTAGGATATATTCTGTCAATATCCACCTCAACAACCTTGCCCGCAGGCTTTTCGTTCATTATAACGCCGCCTATATTTTCTAATAAGTTAATTTTAAAGGGCATTACATATCATCCTTTCTTTTGTTGATGATATTATTGTAATGCCCTTTATGCCTAAAATAAAGCTTAATATTTCGCCGCCCTGCGACATTTATTATTCTATTCCAAGGTTAATTCAGCAAATCACAGATGCTTCTTTGAAATCTGAGCGCCTACTCGTGGATATTTTGTCGGTGTGGCTGATATTTTTTTTATCTCAACGATAGCCCTCTTGTCGCCGCACGGAAGCGCATATTCATACACATTGGATATTTCTCCGCCCAGTGTCTTTACAGCGTTATTGCCATCGCTGATATTTTCATTTGGACCCTTCATGGCAATGAAGTTGCCCCCTATCTTAACAAATGGCAGGCAGTATTCAGCCAGCACAGGGAGAGCCGCCACAGCTCTTGCAGCTGCCACATCATAGCTCTCACGAAGTGACTTGTCCCGTCCCCCGTCCTCTGCACGGGCATGGATACAGGTCATAGGAAGTGTCTCCGCAGCCACTGCTTCAAGAAACTTCACACGCTTCATAAGGCTGTCAAGGAGAGTTACATCAAGGTCATGGCGATATATCTTCATCGGCACTCCTGGAAAGCCTGCGCCCGTTCCCACATCAATCACCCTGCCGTTCTGAGGAATATCGCAGTATTTGAAAATAAGCAGACTGTCCAGAAAATGCTTTTCTGATATACCCATAGGGTCGGTTATTCCCGTAAGATTCATCACCTTGTTATATTCCACCAGAATATGAGCATATTTGTCAAGCATATCATACTGACTTTGGCTAATCTCAATGCCCTGCTCTGCAAACATCTTTTCAAACTCTTCAAAAGAGATAATATTCATATTGTTTTTCCTTTTCAATATAATTTGTGAAGCTCATAGAATTTTTTAAGCTCTTCTTTTCTGTCCTGCGGCAGATTGGTTTTCTTTACTCCTTGTATCGCACCCTCCAAAGCAAGCAGTCTGTGAATGCAAGCAGAGCTGTCATTCTCCTGAATGTTTCAGCCATGCCTTTTCCGCACCTGTCGCTTTAAGTTCGTCATATGTAAAAAAGCCTGCACCGTTGAGCTGCTTCTCAACTGCCTTTCCTATATTCGGAAGCTTTGAAAGTTCGCCCATTTTGTCATCTCTTGTCAAATGTTCCACGTGGAACAATGCCTATAAAAAAAGTCGGCACGCAACCGACTTTTTCTTGAATTTAATTAAAGATCAATCTTTCCGTAAAGCTCTCCGTCGAACATACTGTCCTCAGGCTTGGGCTTTTTGTAGTCCTTTTCGAAAGAGGTCTTCATAAGATCCATGGAATAAGGCTCTCTCTTCTGGCGGGGCTTTCCGTTTCCTCTTCTCTGAGAATTGCCCTTGCGCTCAGGTCTGCCGTTTACGGAAGAAATAACAACTCTTCTGTAAGGTTCCTCACCGATGCTCTTGGAAGTAACACCCTCTATCTCGCTTACAGCCGCATGAATGATTCTTCTCTCGTAAGGATTCATAGGCTCCAGAGTAGAAGTTCTGCCGCTTCTGAGAACGCTCTTGGCGATTTTCTTTGCAAGCTCTTCAAGAATAGCTTTTCTCTTCTCTCTGTATCCGCAGGAGTCAAGGCTTATTCTGTAGTATTCCTTGTCGCCTCTGTTTGCGGTCATGGAAGCAAGGTACTGGATAGCGTCCAGAGTCTCGCCTCTTCTGCCGATAACAGCGCCTGTGGTGTCACCCTTGATATCAATAACTGCGCCGTCCTCATTTTCAGTGATATCCAGTTCAGCGTCAATGTTCATGCACTTGAGAATTTCCTTGATATAGTCGGCAGCAATCTCAGCCTTGCTGGGTTCATACTCTGCAACTATCTTTGCATCGCTTCTGCCGATTCCGAGAAAGCCCTTCTTCTCTTCCTCAACAACTGTTACGGTAAGCTTGCTGATATCAACGCCGAATTCTGCTGCTGCAAGCTTCTTAGCTTCTTCTACGGTATTTGCGGTAAATTCCTTTTTCATATTGAAACATCCTTTCTGTATCGGATTTTTATTCATCGTCGTTATCGCTGCTTACGCTGCCGTCGCCGTACATTTCAGCCTGTTTTCTTCTTGCCTCGGCAATAATTCTTCTCTCGTAATCCTTTGCCTGAGACTTGGAAAGCTTGATTTCTTCGCCTGTTTCTTCATCTCTTACAACAGGAGCCGATGTCATTCTGCCGTTATTTGAAGTGCCGCCGTTCTGCTGCTTGAGCTGCTCCTGGAGCATATCATTGTATTTCTGCATAATGCCTGATTTTTTCTGATTTTTCTTTTTGAGCTTGTCTTTCTCAACCAGCTTTGCAACATACTCGGGAGTATATATCTTGTTGAGAACGAACATCTGGATAAGACCAACGAGAGAGGAGCATATCCAGTAGAAACCGATACCTGCGGGATAGGAGAATGCGATCCATACAGAGAACAGGGGCATGATGTAAAGCATCATGTTCATGCTGCCCATCTGAGCGGAAGCCTCGGGATTAAGCTTCTTCTGCTTTGCGGTGCTGTAAATGGTCATTGCCAGCTGGATAACACCTGAGATAATGGGTATGAGCAGCAGACCGATAGCAGCTGCGTTCCATACAGTGCCCTCAGCAAATATAGTCTTAGGGATAGAGCCAAGGTCAATGATGCCAAAAAGCTTGTTGTTGAATCCGGAGATCTTTTCCAGCATTTCGGGAGTAACGCCCTCAGCGCCCTCAAATGCCGCAGGATTATCCTTTACAGCCTGGAGGATATAAAGCTCAGGACGGGAATTAAAGTAATTTACTCCCTCAAACATGGGAGCAGCAACAGTCTTGAGAGCCTCAATGCCCTGCTTGCTGATTCGGAGAATGTGATAAAGGGGACGATATACAACGTCGAACACGCCGTACAGGAAAAACAGCTGTAAAAACATAGGCAGGCAGGAAGCCATGGGGTTTATGTTCTCCTCGGCATAGAGCTTCATCTGCTCTTCCTGGAGCTTGTTGGGATTGTTGGCATACTGCTTTTTCAGCTTATCGAGCTTAGGCTGAAAGGCTGCCATTGCAGCGGTTGATTTCTGCTGCTTTACGGACAGCGGGAAAAGGATAAGGCGGACAATAAATGTGAAGATAAGAATTGCTACGCCATAGTTTTTGATCAGAGCATAGACCGCCCACATTATCCAGCCAAGAGGATAACCTATCAACTCAGAAATAAAACCCATACTTTTAATGTTCCTCCGTTTTTCGATTGATGATGTATATTACGGGTCATTTCCTGCGATTGCGATAATGAACACCGTTATTTTCTTTTTTAAAGCAGTAAAGCAGATCAAATTTATCCGGCACATGATCCACTCCGCCTCTGGCAAAGGGATTGCACCTGAGTATCCTCCACACTCCGAGAATAGTTCCTTTTATAACTCCATGCTTTTCTATAGCCTGCATGAAATATGTGGAGCATGAGGGGTAATATCTGCATACCGCAGGGGTATATTTTGAAATAAACCTTTTGTAAAATCTTATGGGAAGCTTGAAAAGCTCCTTAAAAAGCCACTCCAGCCTGTCAAGAGGTGTCATTTTTTAACAGTCCTCTTCTGCCTCTGAGGGTCTTTCATGGCAGGAATGACCTTTTTTTTGAAAAATGTGCTGATGTGATAGGACTTGCACTCGGTGCTTCCCTGCCTTGCGGTTATCACAATATCGTAACCCTTGGGGAAATCAGCTTCATTTTCCCTGTAAGCCTGCCTGATAACTCTCCTTGCACGGCTCCTCATGACAGCATTTCCGATTTTCTTGCCTGTGGAAATGCCTATCCTGTTTTCTTTTCTGCCGTTGCGGCGGTAATATACCGTACACATTCCGCAGGAAACGAAAGCGCCCTTGCCGTAGAGCCTGACAAATTCCTTGTTATCTTTAAGTCTGACAGTAAAAAGCATGGCAACTCCGCCTCATAAAAAATTCTTACGGCTAAAAAATATGACCACAAACCGTTAAATTTGTGGTCATAAGATACCTTTAGCCGTATTACAGCTATACCTGTCCCGTAAAGTCATATTCACAGAAAGGCATAATCGTAAATCAGTAAGAGAGCATCTTTCTGCCCTTTGCTCTTCTGCGGGACAGCACCTTGCGGCCGTTCTTTGTGGACATTCTCTTCATAAAGCCGTGCTCTTTTTTTCTGTGGAGCTTCTTAGGCTGATATGTTCTTTTCACTATTCTTTCCTCCTCGCTTTTTATTACTTGATTTCATATTCAAAGGCGCATAGATATACACGCCATCGGGGAATACCCCATCAATGATATAGTATAACTCAAACCAATGCCCTCTGTCAAGTGTTTTTTTGAAATTTTCAGAATTTTTCAGACTTTTTTTATCACACAACCATTTCTCCGTTTACATAAAGATGAAATTCACCTGCATTTATGTTTGAGATATCACCGTCAAAGGAAGATATATAGCAGTCCGATGTGAGGTTCCATGTGCTGTTTTCATCAAGCGAAACGTTGATATTTCCGCCCGAATTATCGGAATTTATGGCTCCCGTAAGTACAGAGCCTCTCATATCAAGATCAAGGGTAGATATCTCGTCAACAACAATATCGCCCTCAACAGTCTGGTCGGTGAGGGACATTTTCACATCTCCGCCGTTCTCTCCGCTCTTTCCCCGGCTACGGGAAGAACTGTTGCCCACTACCCTCAGGAAAACGCCGTCTGATACTAATCTTCAATCGTTCTATAGACAAAGCCGAGGATTTGTCTGTAGGTTGATTGAAGATTAGTATTCCAAATGAATATTATTTCTCAAAATAAATAAAAGCTATTAAAATGCAGGCGGCTTGAAACTGAGAGCAATTTCGCAAAAATTGCTCTCAGTTTCTGCCGTAAGGCACAGGTACGGTCAAATTCACTTTTCATTTAACATTTTCTCTCCATCATTACATGCAACAAAATCCTCTTTCAACAATTTTTAAAAGCCTGTTGAAAATCTTGATTTTCATTTCTCACCCTATTCTATTATTAAATATACCTTAACTCAGCGAAAAAAATGCCCGTACCCCTTGCAATTTGGGCGGGTTTATGGTATAATTTATTAGAATAGTGTGTTTATGCCCTCTTGAAGCTAAAATTGTGGGCTGCTGCGCATTTCTTTTATTTTTTCAGCGTTTTTCACGCTTGGGAAAGAGGTTTTCTATGAAATCTTTTGCCGAGGTATTCGATAAAGTCCTCGAATACATTCATCAGAAGGTGCTCAATAACGAGCTTACAAAAGTAGCCTATGATATGTGGCTCAAATCAATGATACCCGACAGGCTGGACGGCAATGTAGCTTATATCAAGGTGCAGTCCTCCTTCCAGAAGGAGATCATTCTCAAAAACTACAGTGAGCTGCTCAAAGAAGCTTTCATGCACGTTATGGGCTTCGAGGTGGAAATAGTCATCGTCCCCGATGAACATTCGGACGAAAACGACTATAAGCCCATAAAGGACAGGGAAGAGCTGGAGCTTACATTTTCCAATGCCGAATATGACTATACTTTCGATACATTTATAGTAGGCAGGTCAAATGAATTTGCCCACGCTGCCTGCGTGGCTGTCTCCAAGAACAGAGGGGGAGCTTATAATCCTTTGTTTATCCACGGACCCTCGGGTCTGGGAAAAACTCACCTGCTCACAGCCATATCCAACGCTATCAAGGCTTCCGAGCCTGATACAAATATCGTGTATGTTACAGGCGAGGTGTTCACCAACGAGCTTATCTCAGCCATCAAGGAAAAAGACACCCTGCCTTTCAGGAAAAAGTACCGCAGTGCGGACGTGCTTCTTGTTGATGATATCCAGTTCATTTCGGGCAAGGAGTCAACTCAGGAGGAATTTTTCCATACCTTCAACGAGCTTCATTCCCAGGGCAAGCAGATAGTCCTCACCTCCGACCGCCCACCAAAGGATATAAAGACCCTTGAAGAGCGTATCAGAACAAGATTTGAATGGGGCCTTATTGCGGATATCACAACTCCCGACTTTGAAACGAGAGTTGCTATCATAAAAAGAAAAGCCGACCTGCTGAATCTCAAGCTTTCCGACGATGTGGTGGACTGCATCGCCACAAGGCTTAAGACCAACATCAGGCAGCTGGAGGGCTGCGTCAAGAAGCTGAAAGCATATCAGCACCTTGTGGGCACTCCACCCACCATGACACAGGCGCAGAACGCTATCAGGGAGATACTCAGCGATGATTCCCCCGCCCCCGTTACCGTTGACAGGATCATAAGCGACGTGGCGGCAGTATATGGCGTTACCGCCGATGATATCAGGAGCATGAAGAGATCTTCCCAGATATCCACCGCAAGAATAGTTGCAGCGTATGTTATCAAGGAAATGACCCAGCTTTCGCTTGAGAGCATCGGTGCGGAGCTTGGCGGAAAGAACCACTCCACCGCTTCCTATTACATCAAATCCGCCGTAAAGTCCATGGAAAGCGACCCCAGAACCAAAGAAACCATTGATGATATCATCAAAAATCTGAGGGAATCCAGCTAAAAGTTACCAAATGTTACAGATAGTTACAAAATGTAACTTTTTCAACACCTTTGACTTTCTTTCAACAATGCCGAAAAATAAGGGCTTGTGGAATGTGAAAAACATAAAAAACGTTTCAGATGCCCAAATTTCACAACTTGCTGTAAAATCAAATTTAAAATATACTTTTAGTTTAATTTTACAGTAAGTTATATCAACAGTTTTCAACAAGCTGTTGAAAGTGATGTTAAAAAGCCGGTTCAGTGAAAAAAGCCCAATTACAAAATGGTTACAACTTGTTACATTTCGGATTTACAGAATGTATAAATCCCACATTCAACAAACTGACGAGTGAAAAATCCCCCGAATTTTTTATTCAACCGTTTTTTAGGAAATGTTTCAACTTTTCACTGTAAGAAATTCAACGGTTTGAACCGAAATGTTTTCGTTTTGTAATCGCTTTGTAATTTTCAAAACTATCAAAAATATTTCAACATGCTGCTGTTGACCCATAAAACCGCCTTGCAAAAGGCTTTGACCCTGATTTAATAAATTTCAACACCTCTATTACTGTTACTATTTTGTAATTATATGTTTTGTTTTGTAACGTGCTGTGTAACCTGACTGTAATAGCTTGGTTTCAGAATGTTACCGATAAAATACATAGCCGTAAAACTGATAATAATAAAAAGGAATGATATAAATGAAGTTCACCTGCAAGCAGTCCGTTCTCAATGAGGCGGTAAACAACGTATCAAGAGCAGTTCCGCAGAAATCTCCCGTAAGCGCTCTTGAAGGCATCAAGATGTACCTTGATAAAAACACTCTGGAGCTGACAGGCTATGACCTTGAGCTTGGTATCCAGACAAAGATACAGGTAGATTCCGAGGATCACGGAGAATTTACCGTAAATGCAAAGCTTTTTGCCGAGATAATCAGAAAAATGCCCTCCGAGGATGTTTCCGTTGAGATAAACGACAAGCTGAAGGCTACCATCAAGGGCGGAGATGCGGAGTATAACATTCTTGCTCTTTCCGCAGACGATTATCCCTCAATGCCCGACTATGATACTTCAGACAGCATCACCATTTCTCAGGGATTGCTGAAAAATATGATAGGTCAGACGATTTTTGCCGTATCTGTTTCCGATAATAAGCCCATACTTACAGGAGAGCTTTTCGACATTGAAAACGGCATCTTCAATCTTGTTGCAATAGACGGCTTCAGGCTGGCTGTAAGAACAGAAAAGCTGAACACCGAGGACAGGCACCACTTTGTTGTAAAGGCAAAGGCGCTTTCCGAGGTATCAAAGCTTCTCAAGGACGACGGCGACGATCCTGTGAATATGTACCTTTCCAGAAAGCATATCGTTTTTGATATCAACGGATATATGGTAATTTCCCGACTGCTGGAGGGCGAGTTCCACAACTACAAGGGTTCTATCCCCCAGAACCACTCCACCGAGATAGTTCTCAACACCAAGGCGCTTATTGCCAGCCTTGAAAGATGCTCACTCCTTATCGTTGAGCAGACAAAGGCTCCCGTAAAGTGCTCCTTCGGCGACGGTCAGGTAAAGATAAGCTGTTCCACCACTCTCGGAAAGCTTTCCGACGAGTTCCCTGTTGATATCACAGGAAACAAGGTGGATATCGGCTTCAACTGCAAATATCTGCTGGACGCACTTAAAGCTGCTGAGTCCGATAAGGTAAAGCTTCTCCTCAACGGCGGACTTTCCCCCATGAAGATAGTTCCCATCGACGGTGATGCTTATACCTTCCTCGTTCTTCCCGTAAGACTTAAATCCGAATAATCATAGGAGCGTATTATGGAAACTCAGACTGAAAAGATAGCCATAAAAACCGAATTTATCAAGCTGGATCAGCTCCTTAAATTCTCAGGTGTTGCCGATATCGGCTCGGAAGCAAAGCAGATGGTGCTTGACGGCATCGTTAAAGTAAACGGTGAGGTCTGCACCATGAGAGGAAAGAAGATCCGTCCCGGCGACCTTGTTGAGATCACAGGCGAGGATATAATCATAAGACTTGAGGTCGTTGGCGAGTGATAATAAAAAGCGTTTTTGCTGACGGATATAAAAACCTTTCCGATGTGGATATAAGGCCCCACGAAAGAATGAACATTTTCTGCGGCGATAACGCCCAGGGAAAAACCAACCTGATAGAAGCCGTGTGGCTGATGACAGGCTGCCGCTCATTCCGTGGAACAAGGGACAGGGATTTCATCGGCTTTGAAAAGGAAAAGGCATCTATACGTCTTTCTTTTCAGGATTCTTTCAGAAGTCAGGATATATCCTTTGAAGTCAGAAAAAACAATATCCGTGAAAAAAATATCGCTCTCAACGGAGTAAAGGTGCCGCTGCTTTCAAGGCTTTTCGGAAGCCTTAAATGCGTGGTGTTTACTCCCGAGGATCTTTTCATTGCCAAAGGCTCCCCCGATAACAGGCGAAGCTTTGTTGATCTGTCATCATCGCAGCTGAAAAAGTCCTTTGTGTATGCCCTTAACAAGTACGAAAACCTGCTCAGCCAGCGCAATGCTCTTATCAAGAAGATAAACTTCACAGGCAGCGGAAGCGCCGATGACCTTGATATCTGGGACGTTCAGCTTGCCAAAACAGGTGCGTATATTTCTGTTATACGTGATACTTATTGTAATAATTTAAATTTATATACAGAGAGTTTATACAGTAAAATTACTGAAAGTAAAGAAAAATTAAATTTATACTATCAGTCAACTATATACAGGTCTCTTGACGGCAGGACCGACCACGAGGGAGAGCTGGCGGATATTTATTATCAAAGGCTCAAAGCCTCGGCAGCGGACGATATAAAAGCGGGATACACCCTTTGCGGCGTTCACCGTGACGATATCGTTGCTACCATAAACGGGCTTTCCGTAAGGGAGTTCGGCTCCCAGGGGCAGCAGAGAAGCACAGCCCTTGTAATGAAGCTTGCGCAGGCAAAGATAATCAGGGACCAGACAGGCGAAGCGCCCGTGATGCTCCTTGACGATGTGTTGAGCGAGCTTGACCGTGACAGGCAGAGGTTTATCCTCAGAAATATAGACGATATGCAGGTGTTCATCACCTGCTGCGACAGCCGAGTGCTTGACGGCACTGAGGGGAAGATATTCTCCGTAAGCGGAGGCAGGATAACCGAAGGCTGAAAGGAGATAAAATGTACGTTCATCTTGGCAGTGATACCGTTGTAAGGGACTGCGATATCATAGGCATTTTTGATATAGAAAATACCTCTGTAGGGAAGATCACAAAGGAATACCTTTCCGCATCGGGAAAGAGAAAATCCGCCTGTTATGTTTCCTACGATATGCCCAAGAGCTTTGTGGTCTCCACAAGGGACGGCAGGGAAAGGACTTATATTTCTCCCATATCCCCCGCCACGCTTATAAAAAGATGCAAATAATCATGTTTCGGGCTTGAAGAGTTTTTGAAAACAATGAAACGACGTAAGCTCAGAAAGGAATGGTCTAAAATATGTCTGATATTCAGAACGAAAATGTTGTGCAGAACACAGGCGCATATGATGAAAGCCAGATCCAGGTACTTGAAGGACTTGAGGCTGTAAGAAAGCGTCCCGGAATGTACATCGGCTCCACAGGCCCCAGAGGACTTCATCATCTGGTGTACGAGATAGTTGATAACGCTATTGATGAGGCGCTGGCAGGCTACTGCACGGAGATAACCGTAAATATCCTCAAGGGGGATATTATCGAGGTAACGGATAACGGACGTGGTATTCCTACGGGTATCCACCCCAAGGAGGGCATATCCGCAGCTACCGTTGTTTATACCATTCTTCACGCAGGCGGAAAGTTCGGCGGCGGCGGATATAAGGTAGCGGGCGGTCTCCACGGCGTTGGTGCGTCTGTTGTAAATGCTCTGTCCGAATGGCTTGAGCTTACTGTAAAGGACGGAAAGCATATCCATTTCCAGCGCTTCCACAACGGCGGAAAATATGACGAACCCCTTAAAATAATCGGCGAGACCACCGAAACGGGAACCAGCGTAAAGTTCAAGGCTGACCCCGAGATATTCACCGAGACCACCGTATATGATTATGAGGTGCTGTTAAAGAGACTTCGTGAGCAGGCTTTCCTTAACGCAGGCGTAAGGATAGTTTTCTCCGACCTGAGAGACGATGACAATATCCAGTCCGAGATACTCCACTACGAGGGCGGTATCAGGCAGTTTGTTGAGCATATCCACAAGGTAAAGGGTCTTGATCCTCTTTCCGACAAGGTAATATACGTAAGCGGTTCAAAGGGAGATTCCACAGCCGAGATCGCTCTCCAGTGGAATGATTCCTACAACGAGGATATCCGTTCCTTTGCCAACAATATCCATACCGTTGACGGCGGTACTCATGAAACAGGCTTCAAGAACGCTCTTACCAAGGTAATAAACGAGTACGGCAAGAAGTTCAATCTTATAAAGGACAATGCCGATAAGCTTATCGGCGACGATGTAAGAGAGGGCCTTACCGCTATCATTTCCGTTAAGCTCACCAACTGCGAGTTTGAGGGACAGACAAAGGGCAGACTGGGAAATCCCGAGGTTCGCCCCCTTGTTGAAGATATCGTTACCGAAAAACTTATGTGCTATCTGGAAGAAAATCCCGAGCAGGCAAGACTTGTTTTCGATAAGGCTGTAAACGCTCAGAAGGCAAGAGAGGCTGCAAAGAAAGCCCGTGAGACCGCAAGAAGAAAGTCCGCCATGGACAGCGCTTCCCTCCCCGGAAAGCTTTCCGACTGCTACGATAAGGACAACACCCTTACCGAGCTTTACATCGTCGAGGGAGATTCTGCGGGCGGTTCCGCAAAGCTGGGAAGAAATGCCCGTTATCAGGCTATACTTCCTCTTTGGGGAAAAATGCTCAACGTTGAAAAGGCACGTATCGACAAGGTTTACGGCAATGAAAAGCTCATGCCTGTCGTTGCGGCTCTGGGAACCTCCATCGGCGAGGATTTCAACATTGAAAAGCTCCGCTACGGCAAGATAATCATTATGGCCGATGCCGATGTTGATGGTTCTCACATCAGAACACTGCTGCTCACATTCTTCTTCAGATATATGCGTCCCCTTATCACCAACGGCAATATCTACATTGCCCAGCCTCCTCTTTTCAAGGTATCGAAGAAAAAGGGAAAGAGGGAGATCGCAAAGTATGCTTTCTCCGATGAAGAAAGAGATATGTACATTTCCGAGCTTTCCGCCGAGGGCGACGGCAAGCTGAACGTTCAGCGATACAAAGGTCTTGGTGAGATGGACCCCGAGCAGCTCTGGGAGACCACAATGAATCCCGAGACAAGAACAATGCTCCGTGTTGAGCTTGAAGACGCTGCAAAGGCTGATGAGATATTCACTATCCTCATGGGCGACAAGGTCGAGCCGAGACGTGATTTTATAGAGAAAAACGCAAAGTACGTTCAGAATCTTGATATCTGATATTATTGCAGGGAGAAGATCAGGGGAATTTATTTAAAGGAATGATAACTCTTGAATATTGATGATGTTTATGACGGCAGAAAAGTAAGTGAGCTTATAGCCGAGGGCGAATATAAGAGCAGCAAGGAAGAAATTCTCAGAGGCTTTAAGATATTTCAGAAGAAATATGTTTATAAAAGCGTTGCTGTTCAGATGACCCTTGTGGTGCTTGCAATAATAACCCAGCTGGTCAATATAGTAATGGGAGCGGACAGAGATGTTTCGTTCTCCTGGATGCTTGTGGTATTCTGCGTGATTCTGGGCGGATATCTGCTTATGAGACCCAAGAATGTTTACAGGAAGCTTGATTCCAGCCTTGGCGAGCTTGAGGGTTCTGTATATAAAGCAGAAGTTTATACAGATAGTTTAAAAATATCAACAATACACGATACGTATATAAGCGAAGAAGCAGAAAAGGAAGCCGAGGAAGAAAGCGAGGCTGAGGGTGAGGAAGATGATACTCCCCCCGCAACCATTATCCACCTTGACAACAGCTCCGTTGAGATAACCGACTGCTCCGATATGTACATCGTATATGTCAAGAAGATAAATGTTTTTGTTATTCCCAAATCAGCTTTCACGCCCGAAGAGAATACAGAGATAAAAAACAGGCTCTCAAATATAATGGGAGTACGCTATAAGGAAAATTAAATCAGAGCTTATGCTAATAACCTGATTTCAGAGGGAGTTGTTAGATTTGTCAGATGAGAATTTCAGCTTGAACAATAACAGAGTCGTCCACAGGGACATTGAAAAGGAAATGAGGGAGTCCTTCCTTGCATATTCCATGTCAGTTATAGTTTCCCGTGCTCTGCCCGACGTAAGAGACGGTCTTAAGCCCGTTCACAGACGTATCCTTTACACAATGTATGAAAACGGACTTACTCCCGATAAGGAGTACAGAAAGTGCGCCGATACCGTAGGTACAGTGCTGGGTCGTTATCACCCCCACGGCGACGCATCTGTATATGATGCCATGGTAAGACTTGCCCAGGATTTCTCTATGAGATATCCCCTTGTTGACGGTCACGGAAACTTCGGTTCGCTGGACGGCGACCCCCCTGCTGCTTACCGTTATACTGAGGCAAGAATGGACAAGATGGCTCTTGATATGCTTACGGATATCAACAAGGACACCATCGACTATATGTCCAACTATGATGACAGACTCAAAGAGCCTGTTGTGCTTCCCTCCCGTTTTCCCAACCTTCTGGTAAACGGCTCCGTAGGTATTGCGGTAGGTATGGCAACAAATATACCTCCTCACAACCTTACCGAGACAATCGACGCTGTTCAGACCCTTATAAAGAACCCCGACTGCACTCTTGATGAGCTTATGCAGCACATAAAGGGCCCCGATTTCCCCACAGGCGGCATAATCATGGGCCGTGCGGGCATTCGTGCAGCCTATGCAACAGGAAGAGGACGCATTACCCTCAGAGGCCGTGCAAAGATAGAGGACATAAAGAACCGTACCTGCATCATCATCGAAGAAATTCCTTACATGGTCAACAAAAAGCGCCTTATCGAGAACATTGCTGACCTTGCAAAGGATAAGAGGATCGACGGAATCCATACTATCCGTGATGAGTCCGACAAGGATCATGATGTTCGTATAGTTATCGAGCTGAAAAAGGACGCTATCGCACAGGTAGTGCTCAATCATCTTTATCAATATACACAGCTCCAGGACACTGTGGGCGTTATTATGCTGGCGCTTGTTAAGGGCGAGCCTAAGATACTTTCCCTCAAGCAGATGCTTACAGAATACATCGACTTCCAGGTAGAAGTTATCCGCAGAAGAACCAAGTTTGACCTTGACAAGGCTCAGGCAAGGGCACATATCCTTGAAGGTATGGTAATTGCAGCGGAAAATATCGAGGAAGTTATCCGGATATGCCGCACCTCGGAAAATATCACCGAGATAAAGCAGAGACTTATGGCACGCTTCAGCCTTACTGAAATTCAGGCAGACGCTATTGCCCAGATGAGAATGTATCAGCTTTCCAATATGGAAAGAAAGAAGATAGATGATGAGCTGGCTGAGCTTAATGCAAAGATAAAGGATCTCACCGAGATACTTGCAAGCCACGAAAGAGTGCTTGAAATAATCTGCAATGAGCTTGAAGAGATAAAGAGAAAATACGGCGATGAAAGAAGAACTTCCATCGAAAACGTCAGCGGCGAGGTCGATGTTGAAGACCTTATCCCCGTTGAGGACTGTGTTGTAACTCTTACAAATATCGGCTACATCAAGAGGCAGCCCATAAGCGAGTACAAGACCCAGAAGAGAGGCGGCAAGGGCGTTTCCGCAATCAAGCAGAGGGACGAGGACTTCATTCAGGAAATGTTCATCTCCTCCACTCACGATGATGTGCTGTTCATTACCAGCAAGGGTATTATGTACAAGCTCAGATGCTACGAGATAGCAGAAGGCTCCAAGCAGTCAAGAGGAGTGAATGTTATCAATATGCTTCCCCTTGCGGAAGATGAAAAGATCGCCGCAATGATAAAGACCACAGACTATGAAGACGGCAAGTTCCTTATCATGGTCACAAAGAACGGCAAGATAAAGAGAACTCCCCTTTCCGCATACAAGAATGTGAGAAAGAACGGTCTGAGAGCCGTTGGTCTTGACGATGGCGATGAGATAGCAGGTGTAAGACTTACCGACGGCAGCGCTCAGGTAATAGTTGCCACCAGAAACGGCTACGCTATCAGAATCGACGAGACCCAGATGAGACCTATGAGCAGGACCGCTCACGGCGTAAAGGCAATAAAGCTCAGAGACGGCGACTATGTTGTTTCCATGGCAAGAGTTAGAGAGGGCGCAAGCGTTCTCACCGTTACCGATAAGGGTCTGGGAAGACGTGTAAAGCTTGATGATTACCGTATCCAGAACAGAGGCGGCTATGGTATGCTCAACTACAAGGTGTCCGATGATAAGGGCTATGTATGCGGCATAAAGATAGTTGACGAGGAAGACGATATTATCATGATAGCAACAGACGGCGTTATCATAAGAATACGTGCCTGCGATATCCGCATCATGGGCAGATATGCAACGGGCGTTAAGCTTATGAGAGTAAGCGGCGAGGACAGAGTGGTTGCATTCACCCGTGCCGAGCATGACGACAGCGCCGAGACAGAAAAGATAGAACAGCCCTCCGAGGAAGAGCTTGAAAAGGAAATGGCTGAGGCTGCCGCAGAAGAGCAGAACGAGGTCGTTATTGACGAAGCTCCCGATGATGACGAGGACGATCAGGAAGATGCTGAAGAATAATTTCATAAAGGGGTAAGTTTTTCTTACCCCTTTTCGGTATATTATCAGACAGGAGAATCGACATGGGAATGCTTTTCGGGAAAAAAGAACCTAACACATTCAAGGAGCTTATCAAAGAAAAGAATAAGCAGGACAAGAAGATCGAAAAGCAGTGGAAAGACAGAATGAATACCAAATACACAGCCGAAAATCTCAAGGCGGCCAAGAAAATGATGGTAGCAAACGCCATGGAGATCGACAAGCTGGAATACGAAAAGATAGCAAAGGAACTGAAAGAGAAGCTGAATAAGTGATATGTTTTACGAGAAAATTGATATTTTAGGCTTCAGCCTGTACGAAATGTGTCTTTTGTTTATTGTGTGGTCGTTTATCGGCTGGGCAATAGAGGTGTGCGCCCATGCGCTTAAAATGGGCGAGTATTCAAACCGTGGATTTTTAAGTATGCCCATATGCCCCATATACGGCTTAGGTGTGCTGATAATAACCATACTGCTCCACCCGTTTATAGATATCCCCATACTTATGTTTATCTGCTCGTCGCTTATATGTACGGCGTTTGAGCTTTTTGTGGGCGTTACCATGAAGATGATATTCCACAATGTCTGGTGGGATTATTCGGACGAGCATTTTAATTTCAAGGGGTATATCTGCCTTAAAACCAGTATCCTCTGGGGAATGGGCTGCCTTATCGTTGAATACTGCGCAGAGCCGCAGATAGAATGGCTGGTTGACAGTATTCCCACAACTGCGGGAACTGTTTTCATCGGCGTTATGGGCGTGCTTATAATCATTGACTGCTCCAATTCCGTAGCGGCTGTATATAAGCTGAACCTGAGACTGAAAGAGATTTCCGAAATATCGGAGAAAATGTACAACAGCTCCCAGAAGCTTGGCAAGGCTCTTGCGGATACCGCACTTACCGCCGTTGACAAGGGCAGTGAAGCCGCTGCTGTCATTTATGAAAAAAAGCTGGAGGGTCAGGAAAAAGCTGCCGAGCTTAGAAATGACATCAAGGAAAATATTACCGATATGAAGGACGAAACTGTTGAAAAGCTCCGTGCAAGATATGACGCTCTTGTGGCGTTCAGCGATAAGAACGTTGAAAGAATGATCAAGGCTTTCCCAAGTATGCACTCTGTAAAGTACAGAAAGGAATTTGAAAATATCCGTGCAAAGCTGAGAGAAAGAGCCTCAGAAAGGAAAGACAGGGCATGATAATTTCCGACAGCACCGTAGCCGCAGTTTCAACTCCCCGTGCGGCAGGCGGAATTTCCGTCATAAGGATATCGGGGGATAATGCTTTTGAAATTGCTGACAGGATATTTACTCCCCTTTCATCAAAGAGAAAGCCCTCAGAAATGGAGGGTTACACCTGCGCATACGGCAAGATACACACCTCCGATGGCGATGAGCTGGACGACGGAGTTATCACAATTTTCAGAGCGCCAAGGTCATACACAGGCGAAGATGTGGCTGAAATATCATGCCACGGCGGCATTTTCATCACCGAAAAGGTGCTAAGAGCCATATACGACTGCGGAGCCGTGCCTGCTCCCGGGGGAGAATTTACAAAGCGAGCTTTTATAAACGGCAAGCTTTCTCTTACTCAGGCGGAGGCGGTAATGGATATCATATCCGCCGAGGGCAATGCTTCCCACAGGCGTGCGCTCAACGTCCGTGATGGAATGCTTTACAAAAAGATACACGGCTGCTCCGAAAGGCTGTTGCATCTGCTGGGCGAGATCGGCGCATGGATAGACTATCCCGAAGATGATATTCCCGAGGTCGATGACGACAATATGTGCGCAGAGCTTTCCGATATCCTAAACGAGCTTGAAAAAATCCGCCGTGCATATGACAATACCCGAATTTTAAAGGCAGGCATAGACACTGTAATTGCAGGAAAGCCCAACGTTGGCAAAAGCACACTTATGAACCTGCTCAGCGGCTGTGACAGGAGCATTGTCACTGACATTGCAGGCACCACGAGAGATATTGTTGAAGAGAGCGTCCGTCTGGGCGACATTGTTCTGCGCCTTTCCGACACTGCGGGAATACGTGAAACGGAAGACATCATTGAGGGAGCGGGCATTGAAAAGGCAGTGAAGAAGCTATCCTCCGCTGACCTTATTATTGCTGTCTTTGACAACAGCATTCCTCTTGATGATGATGACAAGAGCCTTATCAGAGCCTGCAAAAATGCCTCTGCCAAGAAAATTGCCTGCATAAACAAAAGCGATTGTGAGGGCGTTCTTGATAGGCAGGAGGTTTTCAACAATTTTGATAATGTTGTTGAAATCTCTGCCGCAAAGGGTGAGGGTACAGATAAATTACAAGAAGTATTGTATGACTTATTTATTACAGATAGTAATGTGTGTGAGGAGCTTTCCGTAAATGAGCGCCAGAAGCAGTGTCTTGACAAGGCGATAAGCTGCATTTCCGAAGCGCTTGATGCGGTTAGGGGCGGCATTACTCTTGATGCTGTTAACATTGTTCTTGACGAAGCTGAAAATGCTTTGACTGAACTTACGGGAGAGCGCACCACGGAATCCGTTGTAAATGAAGTATTCTCACATTTCTGTGTAGGAAAATAACGCAGTAAAAGAATTATTATTTAGAGATAAAATTTAGTTATAAATTGGGTGAGTTGGAATGATAGAATTGGTTACAAATAATCATATGGAAATTATTGAACAATTATTTGATGATGTATCTGAGAAAATAACTATTATAAGCCCATTTCTAAATGAGAAGATGGCAGAAAAATTATGTTATTGCGTTAAAGAAAAAAATATTGATTGCAATTTTATCACACGTATTTATCTTGAAGATATGGTTTCTAATGTAAATAGTATAAAAGCACTTGAGATGATGTTAAATGCTGGGATAAAAGTTTACGCTCAAAAGTGGCTGCATACTAAACTTTATTTATTTGATGATAATGTTGGAATTATAGGTTCCGCTAATTTTACTACTGGTGGTTTTAAGAGTAATATTGAATTATCAATTATGGTAAAAGAAGAACCTGAATTTTTAAAGAAAATGACTGAGTATTGCGAAAATGAAATAAAGTCCCTAAATAATAAAGAGGGGATAGTTACAAAGAAATTACTTTCTGAAGTTTTTGAATCTTATAAAAATCTTATAAGTAAAAAAGCAAAAGATGTAGCATTTAGCAATAAAATGTATGGAGCAGATACTAAAAACAAAATTTTTACGCCTGATATTGAAAAAATAAATAAAGAGGCAAATTCAGGTGTAAAAATGGCAAAAAATGATATCATGTTGAGTGTATTTAGAGAAATAAAAAAAGATATTGAATATGATAATAATATATGGTTGAAATTTGATGGTTCAGGAGATGACAGAATAGAGCCAAATGAAAAATTTCCTATGACAGCTGTAAATTATAAAGGCAAAAAGGTATATATTCAAAATTACCCTTTTGGAGTAAAATCTATTAAAGATGGGGACTATATCTATTTGGCTGCTATTACAAAAGTTGAGGGGAGTATTTTTGAACACCAACCTGTAATTTGTGGTAAAGCAATAGCTGTTGTTGATGGAGATGATAAAATTGTACCACAAGAATGGATCAATGAATATGATTATATGGAAAAATATAATTACTTTTGTGTCATTAGTAATATAAAAATTATAGATGCAAATGTGTCCAAAGGCATTCCACTTAGTGAAGTTTGGGCTGAATTAGGAGCAGATACATATAAAAGTTCATTCGGAACAAACCAAACAATAAAAGAGATTTCAAAAAAGCATTATCAAAAGGCGCACTTACTTTTATCTGGAAAAGCGAAAGATTATTTAGATAAAAGACTTGACAAATTGTTTGATGAATATGGTATCATTGATTATCCATATGATAATTGATTTATAAAATAACTTGAAATATAAATTTTTATAATCGGAGGTAGGATATGGAAAATATATGGAACGAAATGTATTCTGCCGCAAAGGCAGTTCTTGACCCAAGAAAAATATCCGATATTGTGGAAGCAGGCGGTGTTGCTGCCGCTATCGAAGCAGGTTCGGGAAAGCTATATACAGGCGTGTGCGTTGACTGTGCCTGCACTCTGGGCATCTGTGCCGAAAGAAATGTGATTTTCAATATGATAACCAATGGCGAAAACAAGATAAAGCGTGTTATTGCTATTGGGTCGGACGGAAAAGCAATGTCTCCCTGCGGTGCCTGCCGTGAGCTTATGGCTCAGTTCATGCCAGATGAATACAGGAACATTGAGATAATGATTGACTATGAGAATGAAAGGATAGTTACCTTGGGCGACCTTACGCCCGAATGGTGGATATGACATTTATTCAAGGGCTCAACAGGAAAATTTTAGGATTGGAAGAATAAATATGGATAATTACTATGTATATGATTTTGACGTTGCCGTTGTGGGAGCGGGTCATGCGGGAGTGGAAGCTGCTCTTGCCTGCGCACGTCTGGGGGTAAAGACGGCTCTTTTCACGATCACCCTTGACGGCATTGCAAATATGCCCTGCAATCCCTCTATCGGCGGAACGGCTAAGGGTCATCTTGTCCGTGAGATAGATGCGCTGGGCGGTCAGATGGGCAAATCTGCCGACAAATGCTTTATCCAGAGCAGAATGCTCAACCGTGGAAAAGGCCCTGCCGTTCACAGCCTGCGTGTTCAGGCAGACAGGGTGAAGTACCATGAGTATATGAAAAAGGTATGCGAGGATCAGGAAAATCTGTACATAAAGCAGGCTGAGGTAACAGAGGTACTGGCTGAGAACGGCACAGTAACAGGCATTGTCACAGCCCTTGGCGCAAGGTACAATGTGAAAAAGGTCATCATCGCAACGGGAACATATCTCAAAGGCGTTATCCATGTGGGAGATGTGAGCTACGAAAGCGGGCCTGATGCCACCCTCCCCGCAAGATATCTTTCCGCAAGTCTTGAAAAGATAGGAGTTCATCTCAGGCGATTCAAGACAGGCACACCCTCCCGTGTGCATAAGAGAAGCATTAACTTTGACCTTCTCGAACGCCAGGACGGCGATGAGGATATCCAGCCATTTTCCTTTGAAACTCCAAGAGAGGGTCTTAAAAATATAGTTTCCTGCTATGTGGCTTACACAAATGACGAGACCCACAAGACTATACGTGAGAATATCCACCGTTCACCTCTTTATTCGGGCAGGATACACGGCATAGGCCCCAGATATTGCCCCTCTATTGAGGATAAGATAATGCGCTTTCCCGACAGACCCCGTCACCAGCTTTTTATCGAGCCAATGGGTCTTACCACCGATGAATATTATCTGCAGGGAATGTCCTCCTCTCTTCCCGAGGACGTTCAGCTGAAATTTCTGCACACCATAAAGGGACTGGAGCACGTTGAGGTAATGCGAAACGCATATGCCATTGAATATGACTGCTGCGACCCTCAGGATTTAAAGCACACTCTGGAATTCAAGAAAATAAACGGACTTTACGGCGCAGGTCAGTTCAACGGAACATCGGGCTATGAAGAGGCTGCCGCACAGGGACTTATCGCAGGAATAAACGCCGCCCTTGCAGTCCACGGCAGAGAGCAGATATCTCTCCCCCGTTCATCTTCCTACATCGGCACGCTTATCGATGACCTTGTTATCAAGGGCTGCACCGACCCCTACAGAATGATGACCAGCCGCAGCGAATACAGACTCATACTCAGACAGGACAATGCCGACGAGCGCCTTACGCCTATCGGTCACGAGGTAGGACTTATCTCCGATGAGAGATATGAAAAATTCCTTGAAAAGCAGGCTCAGATAGAAGCGGAGATAAAGCGTGTAAAGAAAAAATCAATCAGCCCCTCACCCGAGCTTAATGAAATGCTTATGAGCAAGGGCACAGCGGCTATCTCAACAGGACTTAAAATGTCCGAGCTTATAAAGCGCCCCCAGATATCATATGACGACCTTGCACCCTTTGACGATGAACGCCCTGAGCTTTCATATGAGGTAAAGGAGCAGGTGGGTCTCAGGATAGAGTATGACGGCTACATTGCCCGTCAACTTATGGAAGTAGATCATGTAAGAAAGCTTGAAGAGAAAAAGCTCCCCGATAATGTGGATTACAAGGATATCGGCGGACTGAGCCTTGAAGCGATAGAAAAGCTCAATAAGGTAAAGCCTGAGAATATCGGTCAGGCAAGCAGAATTTCGGGCGTGTCCCCTGCCGATGTGAGCGTGCTTATAATATGGCTCTCCAAGCTCAGAAAAACAGGCGGAATTGATAGGGAGTGATAATATGACATCAAAGCTTCTTGCGTTCCTCACAGCCGTCCAGACCGCCGTAACAGGCGTTGTGGGACTGGGTACTGACGGAAACGATAAGTTCATCGACGGCAGGCATTATGCCATTACCTTTGAGGACAACTTTGACGGAACAGAGCTTGATACATCAAAGTGGAAAAGGGCAGACGAGCAGAGACGGCAGGACCTTAACAACTATTGGTGTGATGAAATGTCATATCTTGACGGAGAGGGCAGCCTTGTCCTTGAAATGTCTTACGACGAGGAAACAGACCGCTTCAATTCGGGAGCGGTGGAAACAAAGGGACTTTTCGAGCAGGCATACGGGTATTTTGAGGTGCGATGCACTCTTAATTCAAAGCCCGGCTATTGGACAGCCTTCTGGCTCATGGGCGACAGCGTCCTGAGCGAAAATAACGGCGGAAAGGACGGCACTGAGATAGACATTTATGAGTCGCCGTTCCATAATGAAAAAAAGATACAGCATACACTTAATTGGGACGGCTACGGAAAAGCACATAAGTCATCGGGACAGGTGGTCAGCGCAAATGTGTATGACGGCAATTATCATACATTCGGACTGCTCTGGACGGAAGATGAGTATGTTTATTATATCGACGGCAAGGAAAGCTGGCGTACAGACGCAAAGAAAGCAAGAGGAACTTGTGAGGTTCCGCTGTATGTCATAGTTTCCGCAGAAACAGGCGGCTGGACAGGCGCACCAAGCCCCGAAGATCTGCCCGACAGTATCAAGGTGGATTATGTAAGGGTATATGGAGAAGTGAAATAATAAAAATAACCGTTTCGGCAAAAAAATCCGAAACGGTTATTTTTTTATGACTATTCATTCTTTTAACAACCGAGAAAATTGATCCGTAAATTGTTGTTATAGCATTAAGTTACATAATTTCTGTCGGGATAATCAACTCTTATCAGAACATCAACCAAGATATATAAGTAATTGGCAAATCATAAAGCATCGAAAAAAATATTAAATATATTATCGAAGATTACACCATAATTAACTTTACAATAAATGTAATAATCTAATTCGCCGCTTTCTACACCAACCATTTCTATATCTATCAATCCGTTATTTCGTATTGTAAATTGACAAATATATTTTTCATTTTTAGTAGTAACTACCACTGAACCTTCATTTGACCCTGATTGTTTGTTATCCAAAAAATCAAATGAGGTAAAGCCATATTTTTCAAAGCGTTTTTTATTTTGATTCAACCAATCGTAAAACTTTTCTGTCATCATTTTCCTCCTGTTTTCTAATCTCATAATCATAGAAGTATTACTATATGAAACAAGCTAGTTAAAAGAATAGTAACCACATTCAGGCGCAGGTACGGACAAATTAACATTTTTACAGGTCAGCACAAACAATAAACCTCACATTTCCCCAGCAATATTCATAATAATAGCAGTCACTGCAATGGGGCAGGTCTCGCAGCGGAGAATACGCTTGCCGAGCCATATGGGGGTTGCTCCCGCAGCACAGGCTTTTTCTTCCTCGTCCCTGTCAAAGCCGCCCTCTGCGCCTATCATAACTCCGCAGGTATTGGCAGAGGAAATGTCAGCCTCCGAAAGCCTCTGTCCGCCGTTTTCATAGCAGAAAAGACTTATATCCTTGTCCGCAAAGGAGTTTACAGCTTCATCAAAGGACAAAATGCCCCTGATAACAGGTATCTCTCCCCTGCCGGACTGCTTTGCGGCTTCCTCAGCGATCTTCTGCCAGCGGATAAGCTTTTTCTGTGCGGATTTTTCATCGGGGCGTGATACGCATCTGCGGGAGAGAAAGAAAACTATCTCCGCCGCACCAAGCTCCGTGCATTTCTGAATGATAAGCTCCGCCTTATCCTGCTTTGGCAAAGCCTGATATAAGGACAGCCTTAATCTCGGCTCGGACGAAGAGGGGGACTGCTCAGTTATCTTACAGTAAACCTCGTCGGAAGTCATCTTTTCGATGACAGTTTTGTATTCAATCCCCATGCGGCAAAAGGTTATCTCATCGCCTGTTTTCATTCTAAGCGACCTGCCGATGTGAACGGCATCACCGCCTGTGATAACAATTTCATCGCCCCTGAGAGCGTCCTCATCAATAAAAAATCTTGGCATATTTCCTCCGATTAACACAGTAACATATTTCAACATATTATAATACTAATCGCCAATAAGACTATATACAAAAAATCATCGCATGATCCATATACGCAAGATCAAGTTCGATTTTTTGTAGTTTTGAATTGGTGCTTAGTATAACATATAATAACTAACATAACAGAGGTCTTGTACTTATGAATACAACACTTTCCAGCCTTGCCGAGGGCACAACAGCCACGGTCAGGGCAATGAACAGCAGCGGCAGTATGCGCCGCAGGCTGATGGACATGGGACTTATCGAGGGGACGAGAGTTATCTGCCTCCACAGAAGCCCCGCAGGCGACCCTACCGCCTATCTTATCCGAGGGGCAGTCATAGCCCTCAGAAGCGAAGACACAGGAAAAATAATGGTAGAGACCTGACAATACTTATAATATCACATTCACGGGAAAAGGTCAATCCCGATATTGCTTCACAGTGACACTTCGCCCGTCAGGTGAATATAATACTTATACTGAGCTGCGTATAGGCATTGATATACAGCTCGGTAAGCTGATCACGAAAGGGTGATAATGTGCAGAAGCATATCATAGCCTTTGCCTCAGTGACCTTTGCAAACAAGGCAAAGACTGTTCTGAATAAAGCGGGACATTCCGCAGAGATAAGACGTACACCCGCCAATATCGCACATGGCTGCGGCTACAGCGTCCTCACCGATGCGCCGTCAGCTGAGCTTATAAAGCTTATGGAGGATAACAAGATCCCCTATAAGACCGTAAGTGAAGTTAAATAAACATATTATCCGGAGGGAATGATCTTATGTGATATATTTTGACAGCGCCGCAACTACCTATCCAAAGCCTGCTTCTGTAAGAAGCGCCGCTGCCGATGCCATTGTAAGATACGGCGGAAATCCCGGGCGCAGCGGACATAAGCTGTCCATAAGCGCTTCGTCTGCCGTTTACAGCGTAAGGGAAAAGGCAGCACAAATGTTCGGCGCAGAGCCGCAGAACGTGGTATTCACCTTAAACTGCACACATAGTATAAATATTGCCGTCAAGGGCATTGCGGAGGAGGCTCTCAGGGAAAAGCGTGATTTTCACGTAATAATCTCAAACTTAGAGCATAACTCCGTTGCACGCCCTGTTTATGAAATGACAAAGCGGGGGCTTACCTACAGCATTGCCGAGGTGCACCCCGATGACGATGTTACCGTGATGAACTTTGAAAAGCTCATCACGCCAAAAACAGCTGCCGTTGTCTGTACTCTGGGCAGCAACGTAACAGGTCAGCTGCTTCCGTTCAGGCGCATCGGAGAGATGTGCCGCCGCCATGGCATATGCTTCATAGCGGACGGCGCACAGGTCTGCGGCGTGCTGCCTGTAAATATGCAGGAGGATAATATAAATATCCTTTGTATGCCGGGACACAAGGGACTTTTCGGGATCTCCGGCACAGGACTGATGATAACCGACGGCAAGTTCCCTATCTATCATATCATGGAGGGCGGAACGGGCAGCACTTCCCTTGAGCTGGAGCAGACCCCGTTCCTCCCCGAGGGACTGGAAAGCGGCACGGTGAACACCGTGGGCATAGTTTCCGTAGGCGCAGGCATCGACTTTATAAACAGGTATGGTCATGACAGGATATCCGATCACGAGAACGCCCTTTGCAGCAGGTTCATAGCAGGACTTGAAAGGCTGGACGGCGTGCGGATATACAGGCGTGACAGGGCAAAATATCTTCCTATAGTCCTTTTCAATCTGGAAGGCATTTTGCCCGAAGAAGCAACATCACTGCTCAGCGACAGGGGCTTTGCCCTCCGTGGAGGACTGCACTGCTCGGGTCTTGCCCATAAGGCGGCAGGTACGCTCCCAAACGGCGCTATCAGGTTTTCCCCCTCATGCTTCAACACAACCGTTGAAACGGATATGCTGTGCAGAGCTATCGGAGACATTTGCAGCAAAAGATAATTATCAAAGGTCGGAACAAGCTTCCGACCTTTGTGTTTGAATATAATAAACAATGACTTGTTAATAATTTCAGTGTAAAACTTATCCTTTAGCAGTATTTGTAACTTAACTGAAAATAAAAAGCAGAGATAATCAATCAAAAAGTGAATGTGAATACAGAAAATGTAAACCTGATGGTTAAGATATCGTTAATCCAAAAAATATGTCTTGACGGTAAAAAAACATCTGCCCAGCCGTGTTTATAAAAAGTTTATCTTATGGGGGCTGATGTCTTTTGTCGCTATATATATCTGCATATCTTGCTAAATGACGTATTATAGCCATTTAGAGACAAATAATATGAAAATTAAATTTAAATTAAAAATATATTATATAAAAATAATATTTATATGATATAAATCAGTAATATTATTATAATAAATAATTTTGTCCTTCCATAGTCATTGAAAAGGGACTTTTGTCGCTTAGTGCACACGTTGACAGAAATTGTAATAAATGTTATCATATTGTCATAAATTAACGGCCGTAAATTGTACATATAGAGACGCATTATAAGGATGAGTGAGACAATATTCATGTACATTAAATATGTTGGCAAAGGAGCCAATATCGAAAGGATGATAAAATGTCTTCATTTGACAAAATAGCAGTTTGCGACAGTAAATACTGTTCACTGTATGATACTCTCACCGAGCTTGGATACAGCTGCGTCCGTACCCGACCTGACGCTGTCTCGATAACGTCAGCGATGCTCAACTCTGACCTTTCAGCATTTGCAGCAGATACCGGATCAATAGGAAAGGATGAACTTTTAAAGGTATTCTGCTTTTTCAAGAACATCGAGCATTATGCGCCATGTTTTATTATCACATCTGAACCTTCTGCATTTGACGAATTTGGCTTTGTCCATTGCTGCCGCAGGGAATGGGAATTTGAAGAGCTTTTGCAGAAATATTTTGGCCACAGAACGGCATCTTACACTAAAAAGCCTTCTTTGTGGACAGGCAGCCAAAGCGGCCTTGAAAGAACAGTTACGGAGATAATCCAGAAAATGGGAGTACCACCCAATGTAAAGGGTTACAGATATCTGCGTTCGGCAGTAATGCTCGCTACCGAGGATATGACCGTCCTTGACAGCATAACAAAGAGGCTCTACCCTACCGTTGCCCAGACCAATCAGACCACACCCACCCGTGTGGAGAGAGCCATACGCCATGCCATAACCACCGCATGGGACAGGCAGAACGGAGACAGCAAGTTCATTGAGGACAAGCTTCACTGTAAGATAAGCTTTGACGGCGACAAGCCCACCAATTCCGAGCTTATCGCACTTATAAGCGACTGCCTCAGGCTGTCGGAATATAAAGTATAACAAAATGCTTCCCTATCGTCTGATAAGGAAGCATTTTTTTCTATTCGCTTTTTGCAGCTTTTGTTCCGTAGGTCAGAACAGTTCCGCCAAGCACTGCCGTAAGGGGAGCAACTGCCGTAAGACCAATGCTTCCTGCAACGGTGTGGACTATCTCAGCCGCAACGTATTTGTAGTTGAGGATATTCACAAGAGGAGTGCCCTGCGCCATAAATACCATGAGCATAGCAATGCAGCTCCCCGTGTAAGCCAGCAGCAGGGTTGTGCTTATAGTTCCCATGGCAGCCCTGCCTATGTTCATACCCGAAAGGATAAGCTCCTTGGCGGTTATGTCGGGCTTTTTCTGAGTTATCTCGTACATAGCCGAGGTTATATCCACAGCAAGGTCCATCATAGCTCCCGAGGAGCCGATGAAAATGCTGGCGGTAAATATGCTTGTGAGGTTCAGATTGCCGTATCCGCAGTACAGCAGACTTTCGGACATTGACATTACTGCGCCGTGTATCTTGAAAATGTTGGTGAACACTGCACCGAATACCAGCGCAACCATCACGCCCGACATTACTCCCGCAGTTGCCGCAAAGCACCGCCTGTCAAAGCCATAGACCATGGCGATTATTATTACGGAAAGCAGTGTGATGAACACCGCACCGCTGACTATGGGGTCAATGCCTTTGAGATACAATGGAACAACTGCTTTCCACACTGCAAGTATAGTGATTATAAAGGAAAGCAGGGAGCGGAAGCCTGTTTTTCCTGCGGTGATTATGAGCAGAGCGCCAAATATCACAGCAAGAATAATCTCATAATTGAGCCTGTAGTGGTCTATCATTGCAGCGGAGAGTATCTCGCTGTCCCTGTAGCTGATGATGATAAGTGCCTTGTCCCCCTCAGCAAATATCTTGTCATTTTCATATTAAGCGGTTGTGCCGTCGTATTAAGTCATAACGTGAGACACATTTCAAAAATCACAACCAGAACTTCAAAGCAGCTCTCGCATCACACCGCCTGACTCCTGCCTATCCATGATTTTGGGTATTCCCCGACTGCACATTTCTTGACAATTCCACTACTGCACAGCCAAAGATGGTATCAATTCCCCTGGATGACTAACAGATTCACATAATCTGCCTTGTGAGATGCGTCATCGAACGTCACCAGGAAATTAATCGATTCCCAGGTGTACTCAATAAAGGTATCGCTCTGATCGTTCGGCTCTCCGTACTGTTCGATGTAAGAAGTCATCGTATCATCGTTCAGACCACAAAAGGAAATGCCGTCATTCATATCATCCACGATGATGCCAATAATCTCACTGTCCATGCGTTCGGGTTCTTTGCCCTGCACGAATACAGAACAGATTACTGTGTTGTATGTGGTACTTAGATCACATAGGGTATAATTATCAGGTTCGCTGTACAGTTTCGGCATTAGTATGAGCTCTTCGCTGAGTTCTTCTACCCGGAATGGGAATGTGAGCGCAATACCATTAATCTCAAGGCCGAGTGGATCCTCTGTCAGTGCCTCAACAGTAAGTGTATCTTCCTGCCCAATCTCTTCAGAATTCTGGGAAAGCACACTCTCTTCTGTAGCAGAGTTTGACAGCTCACTCTGCTTCCCGCATCCGCTCATCAAAGGAATAGCCAGCAGCACCAGAAAAGCTGCAATTGCTTGTTTCTTCATGTAGATTCTCCTTTCGTATAGCATCAAATAAAACATTCCTACAAAGCAAACACAGAATTTTGTATGTTAATATATTGAATATCCTAAATTAAGTATATGCTACTGCCTTAACAATATATATGGTACAAGTGTCACACATAGTATACCACTTTGATGACATTTTGTCAACGAATAGTTTATAAAATTCAATGATTTACATATTGGATTTTTTCAGCTTGCTGTACCTGTCTTACAATGTTTGTCCGAAAACTTCTTTATGCCTACTGTCCTAACGGGCATTATTTCCTTTAATTTGTTTTTCATGTTTTCCTCTTTATTATTAAAGATAAGGCGAAACCCTTTCAGGCTCCGCCTTTTAAAAAATACTAAGCACCAATTAAAAACTATACAAAAAATTGAGCATAATCTTGCGTATATGGATTATGCGATGATTTTTTGTCTATAGTTTTATTGGTTCTTAGTATAAAATGAATGTTATTTCCGTGAAAAGGGCAGTAAAAAAGCCGCCTGAAAAAATCAGACGGCTTTTGAAATTATTTTCTGAATAAATCAGACACCATACTTGGAAGTAGAAACGGGAACGCCTACGCCCATAGTGGAAGCAACTGTGCAGGACTTGATGTAAGTACCCTTTGCAGCAGCGGGCTTAGCCTTAACGATAGCTTCGAGAAGAGTCTCAAAGTTCTCGGTGAGCTTTTCAGCACCGAAAGATGCCTTGCCGATGGGGCAGTGAATGATGTTGGTCTTGTCGAGACGGTACTCGATCTTACCAGCCTTAGCCTCAGTTACAGCCTTTGCAACGTCGGGAGCAACTGTACCGGCCTTGGGGTTAGGCATGAGTCCACGGGGACCGAGAACCTTACCGAGACGGCCTACAAGACCCATCATATCGGGGGATGCGATTACAACGTCGAAATCCATCCAGTTTTCCTTCATGATCTTATCAACGAGATCCTGACCGCCAACGAACTCAGCGCCTGCAGCCTTAGCAGCCTCGTACTTGTCTTCCTTGCAGAATACGCATACTCTTACGTTCTTACCGGTACCGTTGGGAAGAACAACTGCGCCTCTAACCTGCTGGTCAGCGTGACGGGAGTCAACGCCGAGACGAACGTGAACTTCGATGGTCTCGTCAAACTTAGCCTTAGCAGCCTTGCAAGCGAGGTCAAGAGCTTCATTGCTTTCGTAGAGCTTGTTTCTGTCAACAAGCTTTGCGCTTTCAATATATTTCTTACCGTGTTTCATTATTTATTTTCCTCCTATCAGTGGTCAATCGGAAATATCCTCCCACTTTACTCAAGCTTAACTCAGTCAACAACCTCTACGCCCATGGAACGTGCAGTACCTGCAATCATGCTCATAGCGCTTTCAACGCTGGAAGCATTGAGGTCAGGCATCTTAGTCTCAGCGATCTTTCTGATTTGCTCCTTGGTGATCTTGCCGACCTTAGTCTTGTTGGGAACCGCTCTGAAGGTTGATTGCCTTCTTGATAAGAACAGCTGCCGGAGGAGTCTTAGTGATGAAGGAGAAGGAACGGTCTGCATAAACTGTGATAACTACAGGAATGATAAGACCGATATCGTTCTTGGTTCTCTCATTGAATTCCTTAGTGAATGCCATGATATTTACACCGTGCTGACCGAGTGCAGGGCCAACAGGGGGAGCAGGTGTAGCCTTACCTGCTGCGATCTGAAGCTTGATTAAGCCAACTACTTTCTGTGCCATAATGCACACCTCCATAAATCGTATGCCGCATGATATCCATACGGACCAGAACTTTTAAATTAGAATTCGTCCGAAACCCTGACCTGGGAAATATCCAGTGTAGCAAGAGTTTCTCTTCCGAACATTGAAACGGAAACATCTACGGTGTTGTCCTCGGAGCTGATAGCCTTTACCTCTCCGATAAAGCCCTCCATAGGACCCGTGGTAATCTTCACCCTGTCTCCGATCTTGAAATCTGCCTCTGCAGCCTTTACGCCGTGATCTACGCCGAGAGCCGCAACCTCTTTCTCGCTGAGAGGAACAGGCTTGCTTCCGGGGCCGACAAAGCCCGTAACGCCTCGTGTATTTCTTACAACATACCAGCTGTCATCGGTAAGGATCATTTTCACCAGAACATAGCCGGGGAAAATTTTGCGCTCCACCTCACGCATTTCGTCCTTGTCATTTTTTTCCATTACCATTTCGGTAGGAACTCTGACTTCGGGAATGAGATCGTGAAGCTTACGGTTTTCCACAACCTTAAGGATCGTCTGAGCAACCTTGTTTTCGTATCCCGAGTAGGTGTGAATAACGTACCATTTTGCTGCCTCTGACATATTTTCAACCATCCTTTGTAGTATTTTTGAAAACCGTTTTCAGAAAATCAGCCTACCAGATTAAGAAGACCCTTGAGTGCGGCTGCGAATGCTGAGTCGATTCCCCAGATAGCCAGACCGCTGAATATCATTGCAACAAGAACGACTGAGGTGTTGTTAACGACAGTTTTCTTGGAAGGCCAAACGACCTTCTTGAACTCACTCTTGAGATCCTTAAAGTACTTTACAACTTTGTTAGGCTTTTTGACTGTTTTTGCCTGAGGCTTCTTGGCAGGCTTGGTTTCTGCTTTTGCTGCGGACTTCTTATCTGCCATTCAAATCAGCCCCTTACTTAGTTTCTCTGTGAAGAGTATGCTTCTTGCAGAACTTGCAGTACTTGTTCATCTCAAGTCTGTCGGGATCGTTCTTCTTGTTTTTCTTTGTGTTGTAGTTGCGCTGTTTGCACTCTGTGCAAGCCAATGTTACCTTTACTCTCATATCGGCACCTCCTGTTAATACTGTTTAGGAAAGACAAATTCTTTCCACTGCCTCCCTCTCTGACGGAATGCCCGTCCATGGGGGTGCGCCAAAAATAAGCGCAAAAAAATAAACCCCATAAAGAGGTATTTTTATCATAACATATAGAAATCGTTTTGTCAAGCCCTTTTTTCAAATTTTCCCCCGCTTGTGGGACAAAATCCACGGTAATTTTTTCATGTCATGTTATTTTGTATTTTATATAGTATATCTTTAGGGCGATGTTGATAAAAACTGTCAGCCAATCCACAAATGAAATACACGGCGGTAAAAGCACACATTTATAAAATTGCTCTCATATAAAAAAAGAACAGCAAATAAAAGAACGGGGTGAAGCAAAGCCCGTAAACGTGGCTATATAAGTGAGTGCAAATAGATGAACGGGGTTCGGACACGGCGGCAAGCAAAATGTAGGGGGATAAAAAACGGATGGGAATAGGGGTGTAAGGAAGAGATGAGAGCTTGCCTTTTTCAAGGCATGGAGAAACCATCATGGGGAAGGGGAAAGCCGTTTTTTGCCCTTGCTTTAGTTTAATTAACCTTTGGTTAATACTTCCCACCT
>ERZ860076.101-NODE-101-length-60706-cov-3.511352_pt1 | contig 60706 bp, 35 predicted proteins | sample MGYA00509982_ERZ860076 | MGnify/ENA primary metagenome ERZ860076 (study PRJEB30046, sample SAMN00715193) | human gut metagenome | study: EMG produced TPA metagenomics assembly of the A metagenome-wide association study of gut microbiota in type 2... | reverse complement strand
GGTATTTCCTATACAGACGAACGTGCTGAAAAAATGCTTTTTTCCGATATGCCTATGGGAGAATAAAAATATTACATCTATACGGATGCCTCAAATATGGATCTTACAGCAGGAAATATTGACTCTTTCGAGGGGAAAAATATGGGTGTATTTAAAGATCATATATCGGAGGATGTGCTCAACGAGTGGGAGTCAAAGTATGGTCTGCATACGCAGCATATCAATGTTTCTACTACATCAGAAGTTATGGATAAACTGTCAAATCTGATATTTCGCCTGTTACAAGTATTGGAGAGGCAGAAATCTATTTTGTCATAAATCCCAAACGTCCGGATATCAAAAAAGCACTGGATAGTGCTATGCGCAGAATCAAGGATGACAAACCAATCGATATAAATACAATACTTGCTGTTTTTGACAAGGTGTTTGGTGTATAGAAGTTGTTGTTTCCCAATTGGAGCATACGTAAGTAGCAAGAAGACAGGTGGCTAATAATTATAAACTGGGGAAAAGTGATATGGAAGAATACAGAGATGATAAAAAAAGTAAATTGTATTACATGGATGAAATCCTTCATAAGATTTCTTCCATGAGTCAGGCAGAGAATGAAAAACAACTGGATGACATTACGCCATCTATACTGAAGAGCGTTGGAAAATACACAGCAGCAGACAGAGCGTATATTTTTGAATGGAGTTCAGAAAAAAAAGAAAGTTTTAAAAATACATTTGAATGGTGTGCCTCGGGAATCGAACCGCAGATACAGAATCTGCAGAAAGTTCCCGTCTGCCTGATGCAGAACTGGGTGGAAACATTTATCCAGAAGAAAAATATCATCATTTATGACCTGGAAGAAATAGCAGAAGAAACCCCACAGGAATATGAAATTTTAAAGCCTCAGAATATTCATGCTCTGATTGCTGTGCCGATTTATACAAATCATAAATTTATAGGCTTCATTGGATTGGATAACCCGGATCTGAATCAGAATATGGTGTCCATGAATCTGTTATCTGATGTGGGGTGCCATATGGGAAGTGTCCGTGAAAATCTGAGAATGATGAAGGCACTTGAGGATGCACTGGAAACTGCAAATCTGAATGGAGAAATCATTGATTCCATCAGTAAATTATACTGGCTGATCTACCGAATGAATCTGGAAACAGGAACTTATGAAGAAATATCTGCCGGCAACGAGATGCATAAACTTACAGGCAAGCATGGAAAAACGGAAGAAGATTTCCAGCATGCTATCAATACAATTGTTGATGGGGAGCATCAGGAAATGATGAAAAAGTTCCTTGATACATCGACTCTGGCTGACAGACTGAAAGACACGGAAAGTATTGCGGTTGAATACCGGGCACAAAGTGGATCCTGGCATCTGGCAAGATTTATTGTAAAAAAACGGAACCCATCTGGTAAGGTTACAAATGTTCTGTATGTTGTCCGGCAGATTGATAAAGAAAAACAGGCTAAAATTACTTATAAGCAGGAACTGATAAAAAAGAACAGAATTTTGTCAGGACTGAGCCGTGATTATACGACAGCTTTTGTTTTGAATCTGGATACGGATGAGTATGAGTTTGTATTTAATCAGGAGACAAATCATGCCCAGAAACATGAAGAGTTCAAAGCATTTTCAGATTATGTGGATGCCTATGCTTCTGCATTTGCACTTCCGGAATTTCGTGACGTAATGCGTCGGGAACTGGACCGTAATGTGATTAAAAAGCATTTTGAAACAGAAGACGAATATCATTTTTCTTTTGAGACGTCACCAAATGCAGCAGGTTTGTCCTGTTTTCAGGCACATATTGTAAAAGAGTACGAGGAAGGCAGCCATTTTGCGTTCCTTGGTTTCCGAAGTATAGATGAGATCGTACAGAAAGAGCGTTTTTATAAAGATTCTTTGCAAAAAGTAAACCAGGAACTTAAGAATCAGCTGGACATGATCACATCTGCACTGCCGGGTGGTGTGAAAATCAGCAATGATGATCCGGAATATTCTTTTAAGTATGTTTCAGAGCATTTTGCACAGATGCTGGGATATGATACTCCGGAGGAATTGATGGAAGCTTCTGGAGGGACGATTGTTGACCTGGCGCATCCGGACGATCTGGAACAGGGAATTGCACAGGCGTTGGAGCAGTATAGTAAAGCGGATCATTATGAAATCACATATCGAATGAAATGCAAAAATGGATCCTGGAAATATATTGAGGACAGGGGACACAAAATCCGCAAACCGGATGGAATGATCGAACACTGGAATCTGATTCTGGACCAAAATGAACTGGTGGAAAAAACCATTGCCCTGGAGAGCGAGAAAAAAGCAAACCAGAGTAAATCAGATTTCCTTTCCAGAATGTCCCATGATATGCGGACACCATTGAATGGAATTATCGGGCTTATGGATATCTGCATGAAGCACCCGGAGGACAGAACACTGGTGGATTCCAGCCGTCTTAAGGCAAGAGTAGCGGCAGACCATCTGTTGTCGCTGATCAATGACACACTGGAAATGAGTAAACTGGAAAATGAAGAAACAAAACTGCCGAAAGAAGATTTTTATCTGCCGGATCTGCTTCATGAGGTGGAAACCATTGCACAGATGAGGGCAGATAAAGAGTGTATTACGATTCATTTTATGGATGATCCTTATTCGATTCCATATCCGAATCTTACCGGAAGCTCCCTGCATGTAAAACGGATATTTTTAAATCTGATTACAAACAGTATTAAATACAACCGTAAAAATGGCTCAGTGGATTGCTTCTTGAAAGAAGAGAAGCAATCTGATAATAGAGTGTTGGTAGATGTGACTATAAAAGATACGGGAATCGGAATGTCAGAGGATTTCCTGAAGAATATATTTCAGCCATTTGTTCAGGCTGATCAGGGCGCCAGATCACACTATAAAGGTACCGGACTTGGCATGGCGATTGTAAAAGAGCTGCTTGATCGTATGGATGGAACCATTCAGATTGACAGTGTGGAAAATCAGGGCACTTTCATACATGTGGTTATACCTTTTGAAATAGCAGAAGAACCTGCAGTTGTACAGGAAATGTCTGAATTACCAAGGAAAAATCTGTCCGGATATCGTATTCTTCTGGCAGAGGATAATGAACTCAACAGAGAAATTGCGGTATTCCTTTTGAAAGATGAGGGTATTTCTGTCACAGAGGCAGAAGATGGACAGCAGGCAGTGGAATTGTTTAAAGAGAAACCAGCAGGAACATTTGATGCAATTCTGATGGATCTGATGATGCCTGTGATGGATGGATATACAGCTACGAGAAAAATCAGATCATTAGAACGTTCAGATGCAAAAACAATACCGATCATAGCTATAACAGCAAATGCATTCCAGGAAGATTCTGAAAAGTGCATTGCCGTGGGTATGAACGCTCATTTGGCGAAACCTTTGGATATTGAAAAGATGAAAAAGACTATTAAAAGTATTTGTTCCTAATATAGGGAGAAAGTAAATGAATAGCATAGCATAGTTATTGAAATGAATATTATTTGAGATTCGGGATAAATTGTGAAATGCAGACCAACAAGAAAAATAAAAATATAATAGGTATTATACAGAGTTTCCTTATATTGATATTAGTGGTTCTTGTTATTTTTATGATGATTCAGATTAGCAGGCTGCAGGGGACAGCACGCGTAATAAATTTATGCAGGTCTGGGTGGCAAAATTTCCATTGAGTATAATGCAATTTCAGGCCGGCTGATTATAATTAACGGAAATCGTCAGATACTGTGTCAGAGAGATGATCCGAAGTTTGATATATTCAAACTGTTCGAAGTAAGCAGTGCAGATATTCAACATATCAGAGCGTTACTGGACCAGACATCAATACAGAATACAGAAATCTCATTCAATGGATTTTTCAGAAGATAGTATTTGGGTACATCCGTACGTTATAACGAATCCGCTGTATTTGCGACAAATATTTTTGAATATATATGGCAACAGCATTAAATTTACAAATTTTGGTGGGAAAATTTCGACAAAACAGGAATGTATAGAAGAAAAGGATAATGTAATTACCTATCGATGGATAATTTCTGATACAGGAATTGGCATGAGCAAAGAATTTCTGAAACATATTTTTGAACCGTTTGCACAAGAAAGAGCTGATGCCCGGAGCAATTATCATGGAACCGGACTTGGCATGGCTATTGTGAAAAAAATGATTGATAAAATGGGAGGCACGATTTCTGTTACCAGCGAAGTGGGAAAGGGATCCACTTTTGTAGTTGAATTGCCTTTTGAAATGGGAGCTGCACCAGAAAAATCTAAGAAAGAAGAGGCGGATAAAGAGAATAGCATTCACGGTTTAAATCTCATGTTAGTAGAGGATAATGAGTTGAATGCCGAGGTTGCAGAAATACTTTTAGAAGATGAAGGTGCAATAATTACAATGGTTAATGATGGACAGCAGGCTGTCGAATTATTTAATAATAATCCGGTGGGTACATTTGATGCAATACTCATGGATATTATGATGCCGGTAATGGATGGATTGACAGCGACTAAAGCAATCCGGGCATTAAATCGACCAGATGCAGGAATAATTCCTATTATTGCAATGACTGCCAATGCTTTTGCAGAAGATGTACAAAGATGTTTAGATGCAGGAATGAACGCACATTTAGCTAAACCTTTGGATATTGAAAAAGTGAAAAAAACGATTTGTGAACATACAATTGAATTATATAATAAAGAGTAAAAGAATGTAATTACTCTGTTAGTAAATTGACACAAGTTGGCTGTAGAGTATAATTATAGTAAAAGTATAGTAGAAGCTGTCGCAAAGATATTTATAAAAATGTTGTGGGGGATTGAACATTAATGAATGTAAAATTAAAATCTGGAAGCAAGCAAGCAACTGTAGCCTAGAGGAGGGGAGAAAGATGAAGAAGTGCAAATTAGTACAGAATATAATGAATTTCAAATTTTGTTACATTATATTTTGCACAATTATATGTTTTATTGTTTTATCCGTTCCTACATTTGCCAAAGAAAACTCTGACAATGTTATCCGGGTAGGATCTTTTGAGGAAACTTATAATGTAGTCAATGAAAAGGGAGAAAGAAGCGGCTATGGTTATGAGTATCTTCAAGATATTGCAGGTTATGCAGGATGGACATATAAATACATAACAAGTGATTGGAAAAACTGCTTTACACAGTTGAAAAATGGAGAGATTGATATTCTTGGTGGCATTTCCTATACAGACGAACGTGCTGAAAATATGCTTTTTTCCGATATGCCTATGGGGGAAGAGAAATATTACATCTATACGGATGCATCCAATATGGATCTTACAGCAGGAAATTTGGATTCTTTTGAGGGAAAAAATATTGGTGTGTTTAAAGATAATATAACGGAGGATGTGCTTAACGAATGGGAGTTAAAGTATGGTCTGCATACGCAGCATGTCAATGTTTCTAATACCGCAGAAGTTATGGACAAACTGTCGAAACATGAAATTGACTGCTTCGTTTCGGTAGAAGAACCCCGTTGGGAAGAATCGGAGATTTCGCCGATTACAAGTATTGGAGAGACAGAAATCTATTTCGCTATAAATCCCAAACGTCCGGATATCAAAGAAGCACTGGATAGTGCTATGCGCAGAATCAAGGATGACAACCCATTTTACACAGATGATCTCTACAGGCGTTATCTTTCTGCACAGAGCAGCTCCTTTCTTTCAAAAGAAGAAAGGGAGTGGATCGGGCAGCATGGAGCAATCCGGATAGGGTATCTGAATCAGGATGGAGGTATCAGCAGTGTAGATCCATCAACAGGCAAATTGACAGGTGTTATCACAGATTATGTGGATCTTGCAGAAAATTGTCTGCAAGGTCAGACTCTGGAATTTGAATTAAATGGATATGATACAAGAAGTGAACTGCTTCAGGCATTGCAGGATGGAAAAATAGACTTGATTTTTCATGCAAACCAGAATCCATACTTTGCAGAAACAAATGGATTTGCTTTGTCGGATACTCTATTGACTCTCAATATGGCAGCAATTACGGCAAAGGATTCTTTTGATGAAAATAAAGAGAATATAGCTGCCGTTGAAAAAGATAATTTTGCATTGAAAGCATATCTTTCATACAATTATCCGCAATGGGAGGTTGTGGAATATGAGACATCAGATGCAGCAGTAAAAGCAATGCAGAAAGGGGAGGCAGATTGTATTGTAAGCAATTCAGGTACTGTTTCAGACTATTTGAAAAATAATAAGCTTCATAGTGTTTTCCTGACAAAAGAAGCTGATGTTTCATTTGCTGTTCAGCAGGGGGAACCGGTTCTTTTGTCCATTCTGAATAAAACACTGACATCTATGCCTACAACTCAATTTTCAGGTGCAGTAGTTTCGTATAATGCTTCTTCACGAAAAGTTACAGCGAAGGATTTTATTCAGGACAATTTACTGGCTGTCTCACTCATAGTTGGAATCTCTATTTTTGTTGTCCTGTGTATAATTCTTAATTCTTTGAAAAAATCAAAACGTGCGGAAGAAAAATCCAAGAAGTCTGCTGAGCAGGCATTGAAGCTGAATCAGGAGCTTGAAGAAAAACGGCAGGAATTACAAAATGCACTTGTAGAAGCACAGAGTGCCAATAAGGCTAAGACTTCCTTTTTAAATAACATGTCTCATGACATCAGGACACCGATCAATGGCATTATGGGCATGCTTACAATTCTTGAAAAAAGCGGAAATGATGGTGAGCGGGCAAAAGATTGCCTGAATAAAATAAATGAGTCTTCGAAACTGCTATTATCATTGGTAAATGATGTTTTGGATATGGCAAAGTTAGAATCGGATACCGTGGTTTTTAGTGATGAATCCATCAATCTGGATCAGGTATGTCAGGAAATCACGGAGTCACTATCTTTTCAGGCAGAAGAAAAAGGACTTCATGTTATAGGAGAACATGATGATTACAGTGGTATATATGTTTGGAGCAATGCAGTTCATCTGAAAAAAGTATTGATGAATCTGTTTACAAACAGTATGAAGTACAATAAGGTGAATGGTTCTATTTACATGAGTATGAGAACGATTGAAAGATCAGAAGATCACATGACATGTGAATTTAAAATAAAAGATAATGGAATTGGAATGTCAGAAGAATTTATAAAAAATGAATTGTTTACTCCATTTGTACAGGCAGATAATTCCCCACGTTCTGATTATAATGGGACAGGTCTGGGAATGCCTATTGTGAAACAACTTGTAGAAAAGATGGGCGGAACCATAACAGTTGAAAGCAAGCTTGGTGAAGGAAGCTGTTTTACTGTAATACTTCCATTTAAAATTGATACGAATGCACGGCCAGAAGAAAAAGAAGATTTTGATGCAGATATATCAGATATCCGGGTATTGCTGGTTGAAGATAATGAGCTGAATGCGGAAATAGCAGAATTTATGCTGACGGAAAATGGGGCTAAAGTAGAAACAGTGAACAATGGGTTAGAAGCTGTTCAGCATTTTGAAGCTTCCGAACCGGGAACATACGATGTTATTTTAATGGATGTCATGATGCCGGGGATGGATGGGCTTACTGCCACAAAAACAATAAGATCCCTGGAACGGCAGGATGCAAAAACAATCCCTATCATTGCTATGACTGCAAATGCATTCAGAGAAGATAAAGAAAAGTGTCTGGCAGCAGGAATGAATGCTCACTTGGCAAAGCCTATAAAAATTGAAAACATAAAGAGAATTTTGTGTGAATATTGTGTGTAGTGGTTGCAGCAGGCTGGCATACGCAAAATACACAGATTTTCTATCCAACATTATTGACGTGTAAAAATTTTTATGGTATTTTTATTTCTGAAAAAAAGAGAGTATTTTAAAGGCAAACCTGTTGAAAGGCAGGGACGCAAAGCCAGAAGGGACTAAAGTCAGAAAGCTTGACCATGTCAGCCGGTTGCCACTGTTTCCATATCATCATAATATATGGAAAAGATGTTTGAACAGAAGAGATTCCGATACCTTTTATACTATATAGATGTGTGATTTTAAAGAAATATAGTAGGGACACTGGCAGATTTTGGCAAGTGTCCTTTTTGTATGCAAAAATAGGTAACAAAACTAGCAGGGACAGGTTCTCTGTATACAGATAAAAGCAGGATAATGAAGCATAAAACGGAGAGAGGATTTTTATAAAATGGAAAATTATGAAGACAAAATATATTCCTTAGGTGATACTGTAATGGGACAGACACAGACCATGTCACAGGCCGTACAGAAAACACTGGAAAATAATGGAGGGGTAGGTATAATGACAGGATCTTATGACCAAAACCTGTCTATTTTGTCTGTGAATAATCTGCTGTTGCATAGTACAGGATATACATTCGATACTTTCATGGAACAGACAAAAGGCTCATTGAGAAACTTCTTTTATGACGAGGAAGATATACTGGAGCGAGACCGTTTTTTGCAGCTTCACGGAACAGGGGAAGCACAGATCCTTGCAGCAGACGGTACAGTGAAAAATGTACGGCTTTGTAAAGAGGATGCGACAGATGAGGCGGGCAGACAGATCTGGGTTATGTCCGTACAGGTCAACTGGGATCATGTAAATTTGACACTGCTCAATGAGGCTATCTATTCCGGCTTCTGGTATTTTGACTGTGACGAAAACAGTGAGATTGTGAATGCAAACTGGAGTCATGAATTCCGAAAAATGCTTGGCTATCATGACACTCTGGACTTTCCGAATAAACTGGAATCCTGGTCAGATCTTCTGCATCCACAGGATAAAGAAAGAGTAATGGTGCAGCTTCAGGCGGCAATTAAGGATAAGACGAACCAGATAAAATACCAGGTAGAGTATCGTATGAGAATGAAGGATAATCAATACCAGTGGTTTCGGGCATCGGCAGAAGTAATACGCCGTCTGGATGGTTCTGCCAGCAGGATTGCCGGGATTTTCATTAACATTGATGGAGAGAAAAAAGAAATCATGCAGGCACAAAAATCTGCTGCTTTCCACCGGGCTTTTACGAAAGCAGATTTGTGCGAGTATTATGTGAATCTGGAAGCAAATACTTTTGATACCTTTAAGGTTGAACCGTCCCTGATGACCGTCTTTGAACAGAGTCATACATGGGATGAACTGATCCGGCATTTTGTGGATTCCTATGTTGTGGAGACAGATAAGAAGGCGGTATCCTCTTTTTACGACCGTGGTTATATTGCAGAAAGGCTAAAGGGTCTGGAAACCGAATTGGCTTTGGAGTGCCGTATCACTCTGAATGGAGAAGAACGATGGGTCCGCAATGTGATCATACGTGGCGAGATAGAGGATTCAGAATATGCCATGATCTTTCTGCGTGATATCACAGAGACAAAGGTGGAGAGCGCACGGCATCTGCAGATGGCAGCGGATAATGCTTCCATGGAGCTGCTGATCCAGAGTATTGTGCGTCTGGTTGACCGTTTTGTTGTCTGTGATCTGGAAAATGACAGATATGAATTCTACAATCTGAATGGACAGATGATATATAAACCTCTGGGATTTTATCATGATTTTCAGATGCAGGTTCTTGAAAAATATAAGACACTGGAACCATTGGAAGCTATAGATATCCTGATAGCCCCGGATAATATTCGGAAAAAACTGAAAAGTGAAAATGATATTTATAAGTTTGAGTACTGCAGCCAGGATGAAAAGACTTATAAGATCGCCTCTTACATACCCCTGGAATGGGAGGATGGAAAACTGGTAAAAGTATTGCTGGCATCCATGGATGTGACCCAGGAGAAAAAAGCAGAGATTGAATCCCGTCAGGCACTAAAAGAGGCTTACCGTTCTGCAGAAAATGCTAATCGTGCGAAAACAGAATTCCTTTCCAATATGTCCCATGATATCCGGACACCAATGAATGCGATTGTGGGTCTGACGGCAATCGCAGGAGCAAATATTGAGAGTCAGGAGAGAGTTATTGAATGTCTCAGCAAGATTACAGAATCAAGCCGCCATCTGCTGGGACTGATTAATGAAGTGCTGGATATGGCACGTATCGAAAGCGGAAAAATGACGCTGGCACAGGAAGATTTCAATCTGTCAGAGCTGGTGGATAATCTTATTACGCTTACGAAACCGGTGCTTGATGAACATAAACATAATTTTGATATACATATTAATCACATTGAACATGAGGATGTCTGCGGTGACAGTCTGAGGATTCAGCAGGTGTTTGTGAATCTGATGAGTAATGCGATCAAGTATACACCGGATGGTGGGAATATTATTTTTTCCATAGAGGAAAAGCCAAATGGATTTTCAGAGCTTGGGTGCTATGAATTTACGATTGAGGATAATGGAATCGGTATGTCACCGGAATTCCAGAAAATCATGTTTGATCCTTTCAGTCGCGCAGATGATCACCGGACAACCAGAGTTCAGGGAACCGGTCTTGGAATGGCAATCAGCAGAAATATTGTGAACCTGATGAATGGTAATATTAAAGTGGACAGTACCTTACATAAGGGAACCAAAATTACGGTAACAATTTATCTGGAGCTTCAGGAAAAAGAAAAAGAACAGGACAAAAATCTGATGAATCTGCCGGTTCTGGTAGTGGATGATGATAAGACATGCTGTGAAAGTACAGTTGCCACACTGAAGGAAATCGGTATTATGGGTGAATGGGTTCTCTCTGGCAGGGAAGCGGTTGAGCGCTGTTATGCACGGCATGAGTTGAAAGATGATTACTTTGCTGTTATTTTAGACTGGAAGATGCCGGATATGGATGGCATAGAAACAGCCAGACAGATTCGGAAGCGGATAGGAAAAGAGATCACCATCATTGTATTGACATCCTATGAATTCAGCGAAATTGAAGAAGAAGCAAAGGCTGCAGGTGTAGATGCTTTTATTGCAAAACCGCTGTTCCGTTCCCGGCTGACGGCAACACTACGGCAGTTTACTTCAGGCAGAAAAGAAAAAACAGCAAGAAATTATCTGGAGAAGCTGTCAGAATCAGACTACACGGGAAAAAGGATTCTGCTGGTTGAGGATAATGAGTTGAACAGAGAAATTGCTGGTGAAATTTTGCAGATGACAGGGGCAGAAGTGGAAACAGCGGAAAATGGAAAAATTGCAGTTGAAAAAGTGGAAGCTTCTCCGAAAGGCTTGTACGATCTTATTTTTATGGATATCCAAATGCCTGTCATGAATGGTTATGAGGCAACTGCAGCAATCAGGAGCCTTCCGGGTGAAAAGGGAAAACTGCCTATTGTTGCCATGACTGCCAATGCTTTTGCAGAAGATGTACAGTTGGCCAAAAATACAGGCATGAATGGACATATCGCGAAACCGCTGGATATGAATAAGCTGAATGATGTTCTGGAAAACTGGCTGTAATTGCCTTCCTGGATGCATGGGAAAAGCAGATAGGAAGCGAACGGATGGTAAAGTAAATAAATGCATCAGGGGAAACCTGTTGTTATCTGTGGAGAGATCTGCAGATGACAGCAGGTTTATTTTTTTGTCTGGAAAGTCAAAATTTTTCCACTTTAATGCAGAAAATGCAATTTCATTGAAAACCCATCTTCTTTGTGGTATTATTATAATTGTTTATTTATATTAAACAATTCAAAAAATTCATACAAATAGAATGATTAATCAAAGGAAATAGATAATACTGGAGGATGAAATAACCTCCAAAATCTTATCTCGGAAAAGAGGTTTCATGCAAGAGAATCTCGAAGAATTAAAAAAGGAAAAGAAAAAACGAATTCATCAGATGATTGTTTTTGTCATTGCTGCAATCGCTGTGATAATCGCACTTTGTATCGCATGGTTTGTGAGTAACACAAGAGTTCGGGGAACGGGCACAACAGTTAGTGCGGATATGAAAAATGTGGAACTCAAGACGTATGGAAGTGCCGGTATTCATGATGATCTGCTGAAGAAGATCATGGATCAGGAAAATCCAACTGGAAGCTCCTGGTATCAGAAATTAGCGAACGCTTTCCTTGAGACATCTCCTGATAAATATTCAGTAAACTGGTTATTGAGTGACGAAAGCAATGTAGGTAACTACAGCACTGCACAATCAGATTGGGAAGACTATTGGAAGGATTCCAATCATAAGCGTGAAGATCAGGCAATTGAGCCGGGAAGCAGTGGAAGATTACAATTTTCTGTAGTTCCAAAAACAGCGGGAAACATCACCCTGAATATGCAGTTGAGTCTGATTCCATACAAGTATCAGGACAACAAACTCGAAGAAACAGATGATATAACCAAAACATTTACTTCCGGTCACATTTTATTCTTTTTAGAAGAAAGTGAAAGTTCAAATGCAGGAAATGCATCGGCAACGAATCTTAGCTGGCTAAAGGATGGCAGTTTCAAGCTCGATATTCCGAACGCACAAAAAGATAAAGAGTATTCATATACATTATACTGGTGCTGGCCACAGAATTTCGCAGAAATTACGTTGGCAGAAAAAAATGAATTAAATGAAGAAAATGAATTCTTAAATGGCAGGAAGCCGATTTTGTCTACCTATAAGAATGGAGAAACGGTGCGTTATGCAATTGCATATGCGGATGTACAATATTCTATGGTGAATCGTCCACAGCGATATTTTTACAGCAATCTCACACAACAGCCATTGCCGGTGGGACAGACTGAATTGTCAAAGATTCAAAGCATGCAAACCAATTTTTCTAATGAAGACACAAAGGATGCTTTTGTAGCATTAAGCTCATATTACAATCAGGCAGACCAGTATATTGGAAGCCATGCAAACTGTCTCAGGGTGAAACTTGAGATGCAGCCAATGATTCAAAATTAGGTAAAGAGTCGAAAGAAAAGTTACTGCTCACGGTACCGGTGACAGCAACAAAGAAAATACAATTATGAAAGATAAAGTAAATAAAATCAAGAAAAAAACAGAACTGCTTTTTACACTGGCAGCAACCGGATTAATATTAGTTGGAGTGATTGTCTATGCCTGGTTTTTCTACAAACGGCAGTTGGACACACTCACATGGATAAAGACACCGATCCGACTGGAAATCGGAAGCGGTAACAATCACGATATTGCGTATCTAGATATGGGTTCTATCGATGCCGACACACAAGGCCATTCCATGAATTACGTGTTTTGCGTATACGGAGAACCGATTGATATGTATTCGCTTCAGTTAGCTTATACTACAAATATCCCATTTTATTACGAAGTGTATCGTGCTAAATTATCCACATCCAGCCAGACAACATCGGACAATATTGTAACTGTTCCATTTACATATACGGATAATAGTGGTGAACATACGGAAAATTTTACTTATGACAAATCATCAACTCCCGTTATTTCAGCAATGCCCTTGAGTAAAATGGATGAAGCTGAAATAAAGAAACATCAGAGCCACAATCTTAGTTATGGTGATGAGAATGGTCAAAATGCTGTAGATAGTAGTAAGGTACAAAAAAATGCAGAGCCGCTTTATTGGCTGGCTAGTGAAAATAATTTGGATATGTTAAATCCTAAAAACAAAGGGAAAAATGCATTTGGAGGCGATTGCTTCTGTGATTATTTTGTACTTCGTGTTTATTGGGATGAAAATACAGTTAGTAACGATAAAGAGACGGACATGGTTTACCTGACCGTTAGTCGATAGAATAAGAAAGGAGAATCGCATTGAAAAAAAGGACAAAGCTGATAGCTGTTTATCTTTTTCTGATTGCAGTCGTTGCGATTATTGCATATTCGCTGGCAGCATATACGAGTTTGAGCAGTGCCAAGCGCGTTGTCACAGTGCGAGGCTCCGAACAATTATTTACTTCAGATGTGCTGGTGCAGTATGATAGCACTTCAAAATTATCGACAAAAGTAAAATCATTCGGAAAAGACGATACAACAAGAACATTTTCCGTAACCATTTCAAATCATTTGCAAAATGATGCAACAAAATTTGATAAAAATCAGATTAGTTATGATTTTGCTGTTGAACTTGTCGATGCCGGTGGAAATGTCGTTACAGACGAAAATATTTACAAAAATATTACAATAAATAATACGATACCATTAACAAATGGAGTATACACAGAAAGCGGTACACTTGCTGCCGGTACGGCACAGGACAAAACCTATACATTTGTTCTCACAGGAAATGAGATTTTACCATATCAGATTAGGATTACTGCTGTGCCGACAAATCGCACTCAGTATAAACCATTGGGACGACTGATCGTATTGACAACGGACACAACAGAAACACACTGGACAGGCAGCTTTTTAGAAACAGAGAAATCAGCTGTAGAGAAGGATGAAAAATTAGGTTTGTTAAACTACCGCATTTCAGGGCACGTAGAAGAAAATTGTGTTCTAAGCTGGGATTCCTCCAAAGTGGAAATTGATAAGTGGTTTTTAGAACAAATGAAAAACCAAACAGTTTCAACAGCAGAAGATGGAAAAACAAAATCAGTGACACTTCATTTAGGGGCAGCGGGAACTCCGCAGCAGTACACGATCCAGTTTTACCGGACCTATGCTGTAAATGATTTAAATGAGGATTGGAACACAATCAAGGAGTATATTCATTTTAAGAATTCCAAAGAGGAATAATCAATGGTAAGACAAAAGCTAAAGAAAATATGTGCCGGAGTTTTGGTGGCATCAATGTTATTACAGACGCTCCCGGCGCAGGTACAGGCAGAAGAAAAAGTAAATACAACTGTTACGGCAAGCGAAGGTCAGCAGGACACTCAGACACCAAATGGCAGTGCGACTCAATCCAACGGAACTACTTCTGAAAATGAATCAGGAAAACAGGATTCGAATGAGACAGGCACAGAGCAGCCGGATGACGCTTCGGAAAATAATTCGAAATCCGAAGCAGAAGAAAATCAGCAGGAAAATGAGTCTAATAAAAGTGACTCTAATATAGAAGAATCTGCTCAGGAGAATACAAAACAAACCGACGCAGAACAGGAAGCAACTGCGGATGAGGCGAATCCAACGGATGCAACTGGAAATGAAATTCAGGTGGTTGATAATAAAGTAACACTTAAGTGTACAGCTGATTTTATCAATTTGTCTCATATGGATGCTCAAGCGTATCAAACTGCTACGATCACCATTCAGCGTGAAACAACTACCCCATTTGATCTGACACAGACTGTGGATGGAAAAACATTTCAAGGTTTTGGAAGTGAGCAATCTCCATTCAAGGGAACGATTGCAATTACAAGTTCTGGAAGCGGTATCGATATTCCGATTAATCATTCGTTCTTTAACTACCTTGATCAAAGCGCAACGATAAATGAAGGACTGTATCTGAAAGCAAAGGGGACTGTAGACGTACCTTTGTTGACTACCAATTATGTAAATGATGGAAATTTGGCAGTAGCAGAGCCAAAGCAGATTTCTCTTATGATTGGAGCAGAGAAAGAGGATAATAATTTGCCAAGTTTTGGTGGTATTATCGGTACTATGGATAGTAATACCAACCTTTCTTTATCGGTAGTAAATAAAATCACAGAAGCGAATACTACGATTACAGGCACTGGCAATTTAGGATTTTTCTGTAATACAATGGAAGCAAGTGCAAATCTGACAATCGCTTCTTATACAGATGGCAACTCTGCAAACAGCGGTTCTACAGGTAGCGGAACAGCTACGATAGACTACAACATTTCAACTACAGGTGGACATGCAGGTGGGCTTGTAGGAGAAATGCAAAATGGATCCATTTTAACTGTAAACCAGGCACTTAGCCTGACAGGTAATGTTACAACAACCGTAACAGGATTTGCTGCCGGAGGTCTGATCGGAGCTGCCACAAATCCAACCATTACATTGAATAATTCAGTGACTCGCAAAGGAACGATAGAAGGTACATCGGAAAGTGGAGGTTTCATCGGGAAAGCAGTTTATAATTATAATAGAACTGATAATACGGAGTTAGAGCTTGATTTAAGCAAAATCAATGTCTCAGGAATCACGATTTCAAATGGTAATCATGCAGGTGGATATTTTGGTGTGCTTAATTTTGATTCTACTGCAGGCGGTACAATTACGATAAAAAATGTTCCAGAGACAAAGCTTACACATACAGGAACCAGTTGGCAATTTGGTGGTGTCATTGGACAGTACAGTGCCAATTCACAGAGTTCAACACTTAGGCTGGAAAGCCCGAATGTGACTATAAGTAGCAATGGCACTGTCACCGCACTGGGAGGCATTATCGGTTCAGTTGCTGGAAATGGAGCGGACCATGCACTCAACAATGAACTTAAAAAGGTAACATCTGCCTATGTAGAGATTTGCAATGCTACTATTGTAGCGAATTTAACAACAGATTTAACAACAGACGGTTATTTTGGCGGTCTTGTCGGTGAACTGGGTCAGGCAGAGGGACAGGGACATTTCTTGTCTGTTTCCGGTACAACCAAAGTTTCCGGCAGTGACAATGGAAAAGCAAGCAAACTCGGAGGCATCTTAGGAAAGTCAACAAAGGGAATCCTCCGCATCAGCGGCACAACAGATCTTTCCGAATTAACGATTAGAAGAACAGGTACGGAATGTGGTCAGATAGCAGGAAGTATTGACGGCACAATCGTTTATGCGCTTGGTTCAGGAAATGGAAATGGCAGTGACGGATATAATTGGAAATACATTCGTCCGAAAGCAGTACCTGTCAGTGATATCGGAAGCTATGGAGAAGTCATTCGTCTGGATGGCAGAAAATTGAAAGAAACAGATGGAATCAGTAGTGCAGATGACAATACGCTTTTTATAAATAGTGCTTCGCATGAGTTTTCTGTCGTATATACGCTGGGGAACACTTTAGAAGTAAGTAATACAAGAGATCTTGCAGCTGTAGCGGTTCTTTTACAGCAAGGAAACACAGCAGACCTTTTGAGCAAAAATATTACAGTTAAGTGTGATGTTGACCTTACCGGAACCGGAATTTATTCTCTGCTTCGAGATGATGAAAGCCAGATATATAAAGGAATTTTTGATGGTAATGGTCACACGATTAAACTGGCAGCGGGAGAGGCCTATGGTTATTTAAGTGATGGCACTACACTTGCTGAGAATGTAGATGGTACGAGTGCAACGGTAGGCATCGGTCAGATTTACAACCATTCTACAATTGGATTCATTCCTTATTGCAATGGCACTGTGCAGAATCTAATATTAAATGGATCCATTTATTTTCACAACGTATCAAATGGAGTGGATGTACGCTGTGGCGCAGTCGCAAGCTATACAGATGGTGCAACTTTTACGAATGTTACAGTGAATACAAATATCGTTTATCGTGATGGAGCCGGAGGAGACGGACTCAAAGCAATGAGTATCGGTGGTTTCCTTGGACGGGCAAAAGGAACAACAACTTTTGAGGGGTGTTCTATGCAGGGAACGATTTCCAGTTCATCCGGATGTTACGATTTCGCAATCGGCGGTTATGTGGCAGCAGGCGAAGAGGGAGCGAATATCACATTTTCAAACTGTGGAATTTCAGATGCAACAATCACACATGCGAAATTTAATGACAACTCCAATGCACCGGATGCATTATTTGGTGGTCTGATTGGCCGCATGACTGGAAATGTGACAATTAATAAACTGACGATCGACAATCTTCGGATGGAAAGCTACGCTTCCAAAACTGCAGGTGGTCTGCTGGGATACTATTGGAGAAAAAACAGTGCGACCGACAGCGTGTCAATCAACAATCTTGTAGTACAAAATTCAAAACTTGATGTACAAGGAAAATTTGGCGGACTTGTCTACAGTACCGATACTTATTGGAAAATAGGGGATGGTAAGGACACAAATGGAATCAAGTTCAGTGCTTCAAACTCATTTTTCGGCAAGACGGAGGAAGCAAATCCATCTGCACTTTTGGTATGTTCTACGATTCTGGATGAAGCAAGTAAAAAATACGATAAGGCTTATATCGAGATTCGAAAAGATGGATTAAAGATAGAACCGAACTCAGTGAACGTCACGCTCACAGGTGGAAATTATTTTGATGATATTGCCGGTAAAACGAAATATGGAGAAGACGGCAACAATGCAGTGGTTTCTATTGGATTGACCAGTCCAGACGCCACGACAGCAACGCTGATTGATCAGGATAAGGATAAATGCAATACATGGACGAACCAGTGCAATGTAAATAATGGAAAAACCTATACAAATAAAAATACACGTTATTATTATAATGTAGATTATTATCGCAAAAAAGAGGGTACAAATGTTACTGATATTGACACACCGGGAAAACTTCTCCTGAGAAGTCTGTATGTATATGCACAATCGAACCTTCAGCAGTATTTTGTAAAAGGAAGCGATGATTTCAAATTAACAGGAAAGATTGATTTGACAGGTGTATCCTATTATCCAATGTCACGGGCAATCACAATCCAAGACGCAACTGTGATATTTGATTATACAAAGATGAATACGAATACGAAGAAACAGTATAGCGATTCCAGTCAGCAGCATTACCAGATGCAGACAGGTCTTTTCTCTAAGATATCACAGAAATTCACAGTAAATGGGCTCACATTGCAAGGTACATTTGGCAAGTATGAAGAGGGCAAGGCCGGAGTATTGATTTGTGATAGTATCGTGCAGGAGAGCGCAAATAAAGAACAGGCAGGTATCACGATAACCAATCTTACACTGGATGGTATTCAATGTAAAGATGGCACAGACCTTCCATTGCTTGTAAACTCTGTGGGTTCCAATACGGCGATATCCATGAATGATGTTACCTTTACGAGAGGAGCATATACTACATTAGGGTTGAATAAGGTGGCATCAGCACTGATGGGACAAGTCGGTTCTAGTACGGCACAGAAAATCAGTCTGGAATTTAGCAACATGGATTTGAACCGAGCAGGAAATGATTCGATTTTTAAGACAGCTATTTTTGCAACTGTATTTCAGTATGGAGATGGAGCCAGTGGTGGTAGTTACAACTTTGAATCAACTGCTGAAAAAATTACATTCGGAAAAGAAATATCCAATGGTGTTTCGGGAAGCGGAAATTTATCAGGTCATAAACGAAATCCATACAGTCAAGAGAATATGACAGGTCAGGTATGGTATCTGGATAAATTTGGCAATACAACAGAAGATTCTTATGTCGGTGCTGATAAAACAGCAATCAAAACTGGCAATGAATCAGGTAATAAACCTGCCAATAGTCCTCAAGACTTTTCGGGCTATCTGCCATACATCGGTACGCCCGAGAATTCTGCGAAAAAAGATTATGAATTGGACATCAACCAAAAGGCCGTTTATCTTGTAAATGGGTGTGGAACTTATGGACATCCATGGGAAATCCGGGATGTTTTTTCAAGTACAGATGGTCAGAAACTCTTTACCGGCGAAGATCAGATGATGACCGTAATGAAGCTATTAGATGATACAGGAAGAAATGGCACTGCGATCAAAATTAATAAAACAATATTAACTACAAAATTGAATGGACAAGGTGAGATTGCTACTCACACTGGAGATGCTTCCGATGACATGGTTTTCATCAAGAATGGGAATACATGGGTAGAAGCAACGCGTGCAGGAAACCGCTATGTGCAGAAAACAGACTCCAATGCTACTTTAACAAATGAACAGGTTATGGCATATCTTCGTAATGGATATTTCCAGATTAAAAAGGACTTAACACTGAATGTAGCACAGTTTACCGGATTTGGAAAAAATGATGTTTCCCGTGCATTTAGTGGAGTGATTGTAGGAGATACGGCTACTCGTAAGATTACGCTGACTGGCGTAAATACAACAGGAGAAGTAGGCGGACTTATCCGTTACAGTCAGGGAAGTGTAGTGAAGAACCTGACAATAGTTCTTGATAAGGTCACGTTTAATGGAAATTCTACAGAGACATTTTTCGGTGGTGTAATTGGCTGGGTAATCGGTGGAGATAATATCATTGATAACGTTATTTTGACTGTAAATTCTGTTAACAAAGGCAGTTCTGCCAAAAATCTGACTGCTGTGGGCGGTTATGTCGGCATGGTAGGTGGATATGTAAAAACAGTTGGTAGTACAACGATAGACCAAAGTAAAAAGGGTGGAGGCGTTGTATTTCGTAATATTTCTTCCGCAGGATTAACTTCAATATCCGGTACCGCAACCAATACAGAAGGTGCCGGAAACACAAATTATTATTGGAATCCGTATGTAGGTCGTGTGTTTGATGGATATGCCTGTGCCGAAGAGAGTTGTTCGGGAATGGGTACTAACACAGATAAAAACTACACAATTCCGAAATTAGATAAAGATGTTAAATTAAAGATAACGGGTGATAGTAAATCAGTTATAACGGTTGATGATAAAAATAAAGTTACAGCTTATTCAAAGAGTACGATTACTTTGGATTCAACACAGTCTATCTGGCTGTTGTCAGCAATTGTGAATTCCGGATTTGGTGCGAAAACTGCGGGCGGTGATTTTGCTCTTACAAGTTCAAATGGAACGGATTATAAAGTGAACGCATCTTACTATGGACGTACTCGTACCGGAACTTATGACGGTGTCGGAACTACATCAAATCAAGCAGATGCAACAGATGAAAATGACTATTGGGGTGGAAAGCTTATTAAAGATGGAAAAGAAGTTGACCGCCGGAAACATTCCACCAGTTATCTTTCGACTTATGTGGAGACGCAAGACAATGTTGATGCAAAAGCAGTCACCTATTCTTTGACAATGGACAATAATGGTAGAAGTCTTACATTTGTTAAAGTAAATAATGATCCAATTACTTATGATCTAAGTACATATGGAAATGGATTCAGAGGAATCGGCCATAATTATGGTACACCGGCGGATATTCGAAAATCAAGAGCATTGCGTTTGCAAAATAACGGCTCAATTGCGGTGGCTGGAAATGATGCAACTATAAAATACAGCCGAACGATTTATGAAATGTCTAGTAATGATATTTCAGTATCACAGGCAGGATTTTTTACACAATGTCTGGCAAATAGTAGTGCAATTTATACGGTAAATGGGTTGAACTTTAAAGATGTTACACTGAAAAAGAACATTGGTAAAGATGGAGTCGCACTGGGTGTTGCATTTGCAAGAGATGGAGCTTATAGCCCTGAAAGCCTGACATTTGACGGAGTAATAGTCACAAATTCTGCTATAGATCAAGCCGACCAAGGCGCAGCTGTAATTGGATATATGAGTAATTTAACTAAAAATATAATGATAACATTTACAGGCTGTAGAGTAGATGGTTTCACGGCTGGTACTGAAAATTCAACCAATAAAATGAACCACTGCGGAGCTTTTATTGGAAAGGCAGATTATCCAGTGAATGGCGCGACTAAGACAGATCGAACAGTGACATTTGAAAATTGTACAGCAAATAATATCGAGCTGTACAATGTCCAAAACGGTGGATTATTTGCCGGATATGTCAATGGAACCTGTACAATCACCAAGGGAGGCAGTGCAGCTACTGGTACGATTACATCGAGAACAGTTTCTGGCGGCGGTGGATACTCGATGGGTGGACTGATTGGAAAAGCGGAGAGTACATTAAATATTGAAGGAACGACAGAAACACCGATAACTGTTCAAAATATCAATATTCGAGAAACAAAACATGTGAACTCCACATCAAATTCGTATGCAGGCGGAGTGGCAGGTTCTGCGGATTCAACAAACATCCAGAATGTAGATGTAGAGAGTATCAAATTAGCCGGAAAAGATTTAGGCGGATTAATTGGCTGTGTAAACGGTGGCGCAGATGTAAAAAATGTCAAGATAAGTAATTCTTATCTGGCGAACTGTTCACAATCAACAGACCAGAGGGCTGTCGGAGGTTTCTTTGGAATAATCAATGGCACTTTTAACGGATTCAATCTGTTGAGTAAGGACAATGTGATTGGTTATGCTGTAGAGGATAATAAGCTCTTATCATCTGTTAGCAGTGAAGCACTGAGCAACTTGTCACCTGATAGTATTGGATTACTGCTAAATGTCGGATTATTGCTAAATGACAGTACCTATGCTACATACAGCAGTCTTGATGCAAATGCCACACTTCAATCAGGAACACCTTGTGGTATCTGGGTAGGGAATGCAAATAATAATACAGTTAATATTGTTTCCGCTTCCCGTCAGGGAAATTATTCCGCAGTGAACAATATTGGTGATGGAAAAAATGAAAGCAGTTATGTTATTTATGCCGATTACACAGGACAGTCAACTACTAGCAGCACAGTGAATACAAAACCGAATGCAATAGTTACCGCAGGAGGGATTCCATTAACCGGAGATGGAGCAACCAAAGTAAATGAAACTGCAGTTCGCGACAGCATCATTTCAGATATTATGACAAAGCCATCTTTGATGAAAGGTTATTATGGCGGCGATCAGAGCCGTCCGCTGGATGAGATTGTACAGAAATTTGGAACGAATGGAGATTATTCAAGTCGTCTTTCGAATTATCAAAAAGAAGATACGTCATATAAGAGTGACGATTTTCCAATCCTGGTCCTCAATGCGACGACAAAGAGTGAACTTAACAGTATCGTGAATAACTATATCAGCATGCTGACGAACACAAAGCAAGAACAATCAAAACGATATTATGTTTCGATTGAACCGCAGACCTACAAATATGAGGACAATGCATGGAATTTAGTTTCGGCAGAGAATCAGACAATGTCATGGAACTCTACAGATGGGGTATCTATCAATCGTGGAAAATATGACAACAACAAACAGCAGATTACAATTTTGGATGTCAGCTATGAGATTGAAGTCAAGGGTTCTAAAGAAGTTTATCATCTATATATACCGGTTCTGGTTAAGAAATTGATGGATGTGGAATGTTCTGTAAAGGTGGTAAATGGTGCAGCAGGATATGATCCGGCAACAGATGGAAATGCTACATTAAATAGTTTCGGAGAAAATTATACAGCACATATTTCCTATACTTATAAATGGATGGTTTCAGAATGGCAGTCCATGTTGGAAAATGGTGATTCTTTACTTTGGAATTTTGACAAGACAGTTAAGCTGGGTGAGTTCAAAACACTTGACAGAAGTAAGATTCATTTAACATTAGTGGATATGAACACACAAGGAGCGCAGACGTCTTATCATCAAAGCACGTTGCAAAAATTAAGTACAGACGGAGTTTTGACAGATGATACGTTGAATCTGGCGGAAATGGCAAAACAAGGTAAGTCTCCGTATATTTGTGATTTACTGCCGCTGAAAGCAACAGAATCTGCGACAGGTGGATTTAAAAAAGTAGGGTCAACGGATTCTGGTGCGGTGCTTCGTATCTGGGATAATGCAGAAAACACATTTATTTATTACGCAGCAAAATCAGATGCGGATGCGAAAGATATCAAATATTATAACGTAACATTAAATACGACATGTGGCTTAAATGATATCCTCCCTGTTACAGAGGAATATTATCTGGTTATGAATTGTACAGAAGGTAATGCAACAACACCTATGCTAAATACAAAGTTGGAGCTGAATCAATCCTATAGCAATCAGCAGATTCCAACAAAAGTAACCACTAAAACCGAAGATCTCAGTGTCGTTTATGTCTTAGGAGATTTTTACAAACTAGATAATGTTACATTAGAATCAGAAGGTAATCAGGAAATGGTATCTGGAAGCAATGACAGCATCAAGGTTACCGTTAAGTCGAAGGTAAGTGCTGCCGCGAATGAAGACTTCGGAAAATATGTAAATGAGCGGTCCATTTATTATCAATATTCACTTCAGACACTTGACCAGGACGGAAATCCTGTAGATATGAAAGGGGCAGCCTCTATTCCAACATTAAAACTGGAAAAGAAAAATGCGGATGGAACAGTTACAGAAACACATGAACTAAAACAGTTAACTAATCTATCAGGAACAGAAAACGGCTTTATAACACAGTTTGGTGAGAATGGATACATTATCACAATAAAGGCACCGGGTGAATGGTACACAGGAGCAACGATTACTGCGGAAATGAGTTTTAGCTACAATTCAGCAGACATGAACCAACAATTTCCTGTGCGTAAGAGTAATACCGAAAATACCGGTGTGAAATTCAAGGCGGATGCGGTGATGGCTTACCAGCAGGATAGTCTTGGAAGCAGCGGTATCTCGGCATCGGCTACGGAAGAAAAGCTGTATTATCAGCTTAAAGAAGCACAGGCAAAATTAAGTTACGATTCCTATAACATTACAAGCAAAGATGGGAACACAAGCCAGCTTGGTATCAATGGTCGTGAAAATGATAATGCTGCAATGGAAATTTCATCAAGAGCGTTACTCAATGTCACAGATTTTACCAGTTTTAATCTTACAGATGAGTCAAATAGCACTTATCCTTACTATTTAGAAGGCGAGTTAACACTTGCACAGAAGACAGATAGTGAGAATGGAACAAGTTATAAGGACGTCGCAATAGGAGATTATTTATCAGAGTTTGTAATTGAATCAGTAGGTACAAAGGTAAATGTAGATGTTACTTCCGAAGGACTCGGCCTTCAAGAAAACAATACGGTGTATAAATTTGGAATTCAGCTTACACAAAATCAGGTGAGCAAGATTCTGGACACACCACTGTTAGTAAACATCAAATATAAAGTAAAAACAGGTAAAGAGCTTGAGAATATAACTGGCGGACAGTATGCGAATTATAAAGTAACTTTATCTGCAACATTAAAAAATAGAAATTTGAAGGATTTACTAAACGTAAAACCATCAGATTACCTGATTTATACCAATGCAAAAGTTTATTTGAAAATTGTAGGATAGTGACCAACGGGGACCAAACATTGGTCTATTGAAAGTCATCTGGATGAAGTGAATCTGGATGGCTTTTTTGAATTATATACAAGTGCACAATCTTAACAAAGTAATAATAGAACGCATTTTCTTATGTTTTGTTGATGTATTTTGATTATGATAAAAAATTTACCATAGAAATATTGGAGAAATATTGAGTTTTGGGCACAACATTGAAAAAAATGTCAAATTATGGTAAGATAATAATTAGGTTTTTATGTCTAAAAGTGAAAAAATAACATATATGGGCAAACCTAAACAGGAGGAGGTTGTCAATGTCGAAACAAGAACAAAAAAGCGATGATATCGAAGAAACTTCTACAGATAAATTGTTAGAAAAAATTGAGCAGGATAAAAATTTTTTAAAGAAAAGTTTTGTATATGCATTTGTGGCATTGGTAGCGATTATTGCACTTGGAATAGCTTGGTTTGTGTCGAATACTAGGGTGACTTCAACGGGCGTAAATGTGTCAGCGATGGATGATAATCCGTTTGTGTTGGCAAGTGTTGGTGGAAGAATGAGTGCAGAAGAGACTTATTTAAAAGATGATAATAAGCAAAATCTTTTTACAGAGGGGAAACGAGAAGTATATGGAAATTATATTGATACATCTACAGGAAAACAGGTAAGTACGGAACAGACTTATTATATCGGGACAAATGGTCTTGCATGGCGTTTGAGTGAACAAAAAAGTTTTCAGCCAGGAGCAACTGGAAAATTGGAATTTTATATTATTCCGAAAAAAAATGAAGTGGGAAAATCAAGCGTAGAGGTGACGATAGATTTGGAGGCATATGAGTTATCAAAAAATAAAGATAAAGCAATAAAATCCGAAGATGAATTTCTGCCAGATTTGGTAAGGGGACATATATTGCTATTTCAGAGCTTGGATAATACACAAGGTTACAGTGGCTGGCTGTACAATACAGAATCTAAAACAAATAAAATGACTGTAAGTGCACCGAAAGGTGGTTTTCAGGAAGGAGTGCCATATAAGGTGACATTTTACTGGATATGGCCAAAGTATTTTAGAAATTACGTATATGATGCAAGAAACACATATGGAGATTTGTTTGCAAATATTGAAAACAATACAGATTATAATACATTGCTTAGTTTTGTAAATAATAATCAGAATAAGTTATTTTACGGAGGCACGGCATTAAGTGAAATAAATAATCAAATGCCAGATGAGGTTTTGGATCATTGTAATAAGTATTACAATGATGCAGATGAATATATCGGCCGGAAGCAATGTTACATATATATAGAAGCATCAGTACAGTAAAATGGGAGATATGTAATGAGGAATATAACGGATAAATGTGAAACGAAAAAAAAGAATACGAAACGTAAAATGTTGATCCGTTTGACGATAAGTATGTTAGCTGTAATTCTACTAGCGTTTGGTGTAAGTAAAGCGTGGTTTGTGCATGAAAATAATATTGCTACGCTAATGCAGGTAACAGAGCCGTCACCTATCGCAATTCGAGGACCACATGGGGAAGCATTATCCTCACTTGATTTGTCATATACAGAAGATGATAAGATAGGGGATACCGTAACGATAAAAAGGGTAGTAAGTGTCAGCAGTGATGCGAGAAAGCATAAAATCGAAATCGTTCACACAACGAATTTAAAAGGACTGACATTTAAAATTTATCCGGCAACAGAAGTGACATCAAAAACGGATGGAAGTGTTACAGAAGGCAATTACACATATACATATAGCACAACACCTTTAAATGGACATTATATTAATATTAATGAGGAGAATTCAACAGCAGATTATAAGTATGCGAATGGTTCAAAACATTCTTGGAACTTTGATAATTATAATCAGGTACAAGCACATGCGGAGCCGATTTACTGGTTGGCAAATGAAACACAGGATGGTGTAAAGAAAGATAAGACAAACACGTCAGTAGATAGCGAATATTTGAATTATTATGTGATTGAAATAAGCTGGACAGAAACGGAAAAAGAAACAGATATTTTTTATTTACTGGTTCAAATTGATAATAAATAGTAATAAATAGATCATAGACTGGGAGGGAGAAGGGTCATGAAGCTGACAGAACGTCTAAATTTTAAAATTGTTATATGTGCGATACTTGCGATGGCAGGAATACTTGCAGTAGCAGGTGGAAGTTATGCAGCTTATACAAGTCAGGATGCGCAGAGGGGCGTTGTCAGAAACAGGGATACAGAAGCAGTAAGATTTACTTCTAATTATTTACAAATCTGTGCAAATGGAACAGCACAAAATAAATATGCAGGGAAAACAATCCTGTTTACTGAAAGTCAGAAAACCCAATCGAAATTACCAATAAACATTGAAATATATAACTATGTAAAAGGAAACACTGCAATAGTAAATGAAAGAGATATCATATATGATTTAACTTTGACATTTGAGGGGGGACATGGCGAGTATACTGTTAATGGAAATACAATAACTGGAAATACATATACTGAAAAAGGCGTAACCTTAACAGGGCGTTCGGCAAGTACAAAGAAATACACGGTGACTATTTCAGGTGCAGATGTTGACAATCTGAAAATTACTGCAACGGCAATACCGACAAAATTGTCTGTGACCAATAATCAAATATTGGCAGCTGTCATTTCTCCGTGTACAGAATCAAAAGTAAATGTATTTACATGTGAGGGAAGTTTCATAGATGCTTCCGATGATGCAAAATCGACACCGGCTAAGTACGATGCATTTAACTATGAGGTGTCAATTTCGAACGGAAAAGCAGATGTAACGATTACATGGGATTCAGAAGCAGTGGAAATAGATAAACATTTCTTGCAAAAAATAGGCAAAGCAGATACATCAACTAGGGCGGGAACAGTAACATTTGAAATGAACCAGGAAGAGGGAAGTGGAGATTATTTGATTCCATTTTATATAATATCGAAAGATAAAGTGAAAGATTTGGACTGGACTGGAATGAAAGATATAATAAAAGTTGAGGGAACGAAAAAATAGGGAGTGACTGATAGATGAGATACAAAAAAGTTGTGGCAGGTTTACTTGCAATTTGCTTAATAGTGAATATAGTACCAACAACGGTAATGGCAGAAACACTTTCTCAGGGTACAGATACAACACAAGAATATACAGATGAATCCAGCGAAAATAATCAGACTCAGACAACGGAACCTGATGCTGGAGATAATAGTGCTGAAAATAATAACGTCAACAACGATAACGCTGACAATAATAGTGCTGAAGATAATAACGTCAACAACGATAACGCTGACAATAATAGTGCTGATCAGAGTGATACAGAAACAAATGAAACAGGCAGCAACGAAAGAACAGAGACTGAGGTTCCAGAAAATACTGCGCAGGAAGGTGACAGTGATGTTAGTGTAACTGCGACTGACGGAAAATTCACCTTAGAGCAGCTGAAACAGGCAAATATCAGTGGCCTGACCATTTCTGATGATAATACAAAAGTCACAGCTTCAAGCGTAGAAGCGTTAATCCTTTTATCACATTGTGCAGCAGCTGAACAACAGAATCTAATTATTGATATAAACATTACAGGTATTGAAGTGGATCTTACAACAACTACTACAGGACCGGATGGACAGCAGTATACATTTGCCGGATTTGGAAGTGAAGAAGTACCTTTTTCTGGACAGATTACCGGACAGAAACCTGTTATAAAAGCAAATCGTGCAATTTTCAGTGGACTGTCTTCAAGTGCAACTGTAATATCAGGACAACAGATTAACTGGGCAGGTGACGGAAGTTCTCCCATGTTAGCAGATGTCTATGTTCTGACAGGTGGAGCAGAAGCAGGTATCCCGATGGCATTCTTAAATGGAACAGGAGCGATTGTCGGTAAAGTAAAAGGAGATGGTACATTTAAGATTGGTAATCAGATTACATACAGTAGTATGGTATCTATAAATGGAAATAACCATGCAGGATTACTCTGCAATATATTAGATAGCGGATCTGTACAAATTACGAACGATTATGAATTCCCAACTGAAGGATATACGATAAGTGCAACAGCAGGAAATGCCGGTGGTTTGATTGGACAGATGAATGAGGGTACTCAGCTGATTGTGGATAAGGCGGGTATCAATTTAACTGCGCTCAGTGTAAATGCAACAGCAGGAAATGCCGGCGGTTTAATTGGACAGATGGATGCAGGTGCACAGATGGATGCAGGTGCACAGATAGTCGTAAATCAGGCAATCGTATTAGACAAACCATTAGTAACAGCGAGTGTAAATGCGGGTGGGTTTATTGGTCAGGCAACAAATGTATTATTTGCAGAGACAAACCAAAAGATTACACTTACGTCTCCTACAGTAACAGCTACAGCAGGTGGAACAGTGGGGGGCATCATAGGACGGTATGAACTCAGCGGAAAGGAAAACCAGACTTTCCCAACATGTATTGATATTACAGATCCGGTATTACAGATTAATCAGGCAAGCAATGGCAATGGTTATATTGGCGGATACTTTGGCGTATTAAGTCTGAAAAATGGCACGGATTATACAATTGGGGACAAAACTGAAGCAATTACATTACATATTACGATGAACAATTCTAATTATATAAGGGCATATGGAGCAGTGGCAGGATGTGTTCAGGGTGATCTTAATAATGGAGTATTAAATGCTCTTTATTTAAAAAAACTGAAGATTACGTCTGATTATTATGGCACCAAAAGATCACAGGCAAGATATCATGGTGGTGTGGTTGGTGAACTAGGTGCAACTGGAAACAGCAATGCTGCAGTATATCTTGAGGCAGATACCATCGAAGTAGAAGATACTAATCCGTATGCGTATAATGATAATGACCGCTATACAACTATAGATTGGTGTGCGTTTGGAGGAATTGTTGGTCTTTCTGCCAAAGGAAGCGTGTCTAAAATCAGAAACATCCAAATCAATACTGGAACTGGAGAGATTAGCAAAGGTGGAGGAAGCGTTGGTTTTGCAGAGGCGGGCAGCGCAGTTGAATTGTCTGGAACAACAGATTTTTCTAAAGTACGCTATGCAAAGTATTGGAGTGCAGGACAGATTGTAGGAGGACAAGACAGTGCACTGATTTATGCAAGAGGTGATGGTGAAGGAAATGGATGGACATTGGAACGATGTCCAAGTGATTATGCAAGCCAGAATAATGACATTGGAAATTATGGACATGTTATACGTCTGAAGGCAGAAGGCACAACAACTGGTTTAAGTTCTACCCTGATAGGTATTAATGATGCAACTCATCAGATAAATCTGGCAAGTCCATCAGATACGAATTTTCTTGACGGAGCGTTGATTACTAATACAGATGATTTTGCATTGCTGAATATTGCGTGGAGTACCCATGGAGCTTTCCCGGTTGCAGGCGTAACAGCTGCTAATTATACAAATCTTCAGACTCAGACTATCACACTTAGTGGAGATGTAGATTTAACAGGGACTGGCATTACAGGAGTCAGTAGAGACAGTCAGCAGGATAATATGGTATATTCTGGAACAATAAATGGTCAAAATCGTACAATTAAGTTAGCTTTGGGTGAGACATTTGGCTTGAGAAATGGAAAAAAGATATCCAAAGGAGCAGAAGGTGGAGGAAAACTTTATCCGTACAAATGGGGAAGCTATCATAATCATACAGCTATTGGTATGTTTGCTCAGGCAAGAGGGAATGTAAATCAACTGACAGTAGCGGGTCAGATTACAATGAGTAATGTCAGTGATTTTAGCAGTGTAGGTGGATTTGCGGCGAAGGCGAAAGGAAGTACTGTTTTTTCAGGGGTCAAAATAGAAGAAAAGATTACCATTGATGCACCTAACACAAAAAAGACTTATATAGGAGGAGTATTTGGAGAGGCAACTGACAGTTCGGGTGGAAATATTGAAGTGACTTTTCAAAACAATTCTATAGTAAAACCAGATATTACGATTCAAGAATTAAATTCGAATAGTGATTCTTATATTAATGCAGGAAGTATCATAGGTTATGGTTCAAATCAATTTCATAAACTTGCATGTAATGGTTTAACTGTAGGGGGAACTATTGAAGCAAAAGGTAGTAATTATAATTATGCATATGTAGGAGGATTAATAGCAAGAACAGCCCGAGGTGGGCTTGCGTGGATTGAAATTCGAAATTTAATCTATGAGGGTCTTAAAATCGATGCACCGGAAGCACAAAAAGTATGTGGTGGTTTGTTTGGAAGTATTTGGGCGAATGTGGGTGTATACTTTATGGGCTTAAATAATGACAGTGATGGAACATTTACAGGCACAAAATTAACTGTAACAGATGCAACTATCAATGCACCGAAAGCCAATGTAGGAGGATTAGTATATCGATCCAGTGGACTTTGGGAAATCCGAAAAAAAGGAATTGATATGCAGAAGTTTGTTGTCAATGCCGGAAAAGATGTTGGATTACTGGTGTGCCATGGGGAACGTGGAAAAGAGATTTTAGAAAAATCAGAAACAGAAATTGCGGCATTATATTTAACAACAACAACTTATTGGAAGGATGAGAATGACTATTCCTATAAAATAGGAGAAAATGTAAGTATAAATTGTGCAGGAGTGTATGATGAGTTTGTTGCATATACAGCAGCATCAGCCGATGCAATTACAACAAATAATGTGAATGGTATTATTTCTATAGCTACGAAAAATCGAGAGGGTGTGGAAGAAAGTGAGAATAAGTGCACAACTTATGAAAATCGTACAGAATTTGGTAAGCAACATAAGACAAATGCTTGTAGTAGATACTATTATGATTTAGATCAATGCTACAATGATGCATATGATAAGAAGAATGGTCGTATAGATACACAGTCAGAATTGATGTTATGGGGTGCCTATCAATATGCAGATACATCCCTGAAAAATTATTTTATTTATGATAATGGTAATACAACTTTACGCAATGATGCGACAAGCACTATTATCGGAGGAGAATCTGCAAATGGACTTGCTGCTCTTGATATGCGGAAATATAGCTATTATCCAATAAATTTGGGTGTAGCGAGAATGACTGTTCAAAATGTGACAATCAAATTTTATAATGAAGATATTGAAAAGGCTGAGGGTAATAATAAATCAACAAAAAAAACAGCGAATTCGCAACATTATACAATGCATTGTGGATTGTTCTTGGATTATACAAATTCAAAGGATTCAGATAAAAAAGAGTATACAATTAATGTCAATAATGTGAAATTCCAGGGAACAATTGGGAAGACTGCACTTGGATCGGGAGTTATATTTGGCGGAAATGTTGAAGGAAGCAGTGTAAATGGTACATTGTATCCAATTACTATGAATCTAAATAATGTAACTTTAGATGGATTCAGCGTATATGATTGCGGAGAATTCTATGCGCCATTGTTGATTAATCAGCTTTCCAATTATACAACACTTACGGCAACTGGCATAAAAGCAACTTCAGAATATGAGAAGAATACAGAAAAAAGATCGGCCTCCAGTTTAATCGGTAATGTTGGGTCAGAAAATGGTAATCAAATTAATATGACATTTTCTGAGATTGCTTTACCAGATAAAACGGTTGCTAATGGTGGTATATTCACACATGCAACACTTTTGGAGAGTTTTCAATATGCCGCAGATGGAATTGCTGTTGCTACATATAACTTTACAAAATCAGAAGACTGGAATGGAACAGATCATATTCATAAAGTGACTTATGGAAAGGAAATATCTGGTTCAGAAGAGTACGCAGAACTTCAACTCTGGTATTTTGATGAGGAAGGCTATGGTATAGCTAAAGATAAGGGCGGAAATGTAGTATATTCAGATGAAAATAAAAATACGGATTTCTCAAGTTATCTTCCGTATGTATGCAATAAACATGTAAATACTCCAGGGTATGCACATGAAATACGAGTAAATCAGCGACCGGTAAGTATTACAACAGGATGTGGGACTTATGGACACCCATATAAAATTACGTCAGAAAAACAGATGAAGCATATTGCAGAATATCTGGCAACAGGAAATGCACAGAAAGACTGGGCAATTCAAGTGACTAAAGATCAGTCTACGATGTGTACCGGTAAGAACAATCATGATGAAGTATATCAGTATGATGGAAAGAAATCTTGGGTAAGTGTAAATGACAAAACTACAACGTTATCCAATACTGTGATGCATCTTTATATGTTGAGTGCATATTATGATATTCAGGGTAGCAAGGAAACACCGACTGGTGTATTCGGTACACAAATATTGGAAAACGAAACCAGTAATACAGGAAAGACACTGACATTGACGGATTTCCGAGGATTTGGCTCAGAAGCTTATCCATTCCGTGGAGTAATCACCTGTACAGATAAAAATAATCCGACAACGATCATTCTAAAAGGAAGTGGAACAGGTAATGGATTGATTCCATATAGTTATGGAAGTGTGGTAAAAGACATTAATGTCAGTTATCAAAGTGATAAACAACTGGGAATTACAAAATCTATAAGTTATACTGCTAATAGTACTTCGGAATATTATTCAGCCACATTTTTTGGTGGTGTGATTGGTAGTATTATGGGTGGAGATAATATTATAGACAATGTGTCAGTGAACATGAGTACAAACTGGCTTGGTCTTTCTGGTAATCGGTCTTACCTGGCTCAGATAGGTGGTTATGTTGGTTCGATTGTTGGCGGTGGAGTAATTTTCCGAAATATGGATGGAAAAACCGGACTTACAACTACCCAACTTTCGGGAGCAGATCCGACAAGCACTTCAACTGCAAATTTGTATGTGAATCCATATGTTGGTCGTGTATTAGATGGTTATGCATTTAGTGAAGGATGTACAGTAGAAAACACAAATAAGAATTATAAAATTAATAAACTTAGTACACATAATGATAAGTGTATTACAACAACTGGTAAAAGTACTTCAAAAGTAAACAGAACAAATCCTATGCAGACAGAAGTGAAAGATGCACAGGGATTGTTGGTGTTATCAGCTATTGTAAACAGTGGCGCTGCAGCAGGTGGTGATACAGCAGGAACAGGAACTTATGGAACAAATGCATACAGTGGTAATATTGACGCTTCAGATGCAAGTGGTAAATATCATTTTGGAAATGGAGTCTATGGCAAGGTAAGAAATGCTTCATATAGTCATATCGGAGAGAGCAGTGTGAGTGCTGGGGACGATATCATTAATGACTTTGCTTTATCCGTATCAGATGACTGCAATTCACCTGGATATAATGCTGCCGGGCAGGAAACACAAATGGCATCTACATTAGATGAGGCAACAAATGCTCCATATCTGGTAACAAAATATGCGAATCCTGCCACTTTCTATATTGGAGGAAACGCAAGAAGTACGAGCATTGTATTATCTCAAAATGGAACCTATGATATGAGTGGATACGGAACAGGATATCAGGGAATATCAGCCAGATATCGGTCATATGCATTGTATTCCAGTATAGTGAAATATCCATTATCTGAACGTGTAGTACCATGGATTACAAGTGTGGATGGTAAAGACAGTATATTAAAAGTAAACATGCCTGTTCAGGAATATAGTGATGATGATTTCCATGCGGCATCAATTGGAGGCTTGTTCAATGTGTTACGCCAGGTACCAGATGAAGTGCCTGGGGATCAACGAGAAACATATCATATGCTTCAAAATCTGACAATTGGAAGTAATAACAGTACAGAAAAATCAGTTATTACATTGAGCTATGTTGGAAATTCACTTTCTGGATTTGGAAATAATAATCAATATAATGTTGGTGTTGGAGGATTTGCAGGCAGTACAGCGGGTGTAACAGCAGGTGTAAAACAGGTATCTACGGCGAATGTGCGCTGTAAGGAAGTGAAACTTCAAAATCTTAATGTTAACAGCCCGGCAAGTGCAGGTGGTTTATTTGGTAATACAGGTCGCGGTGCTGGAGCAAATACAGATATTGGAATATTAATAGGACAATCAAGTAATAGCTATAATAATTATTTCGGGTTAAATCTGATCGATTGCACCTATGATAGTTTGAATATTACAGGTAAATATGCATCTGGCGGTTTTGCAGGTTATGTAGACAGCGGAGCAAATGGGCTGATTAGTTCTGTTAAGAATACGACAGGAGCTGAATTGAAAATTGGTGATTCTTCTACAATTACGGCAAGTACCGGTACTTCATATGCTGGCGGTATATTTGGCAGTGTAAAGACAAATCTTGAAATTAATAATACAGGAGATGAGAGCAGCTATAAAAATGTAATTGTAAAGGGTACAACAATCTCTGCAACAACGAATGCCGGAGGTTATGTTGGACAGGTTGAAAATAGCAATAATGCAACATATAATATAAACAATGCTGTATTTAAAGATGGTAATGTAACGGCAAACAGTAATATCGGTGGACTGATTGGTAATTCTGAAAGTACGCAAAATAATAGTATCAATAAATGTAATATAGAGAATAGCCAGTTAAATACAACAAATGGAAACAGACAGACAGGGGGATTGATAGGACGGATTGGAAATGGTCAAATAGGAATTACACATTCTAAAGTTCAAGGTCTTACAGTATATGGGGCGTATTCTGGAGGATTAATCGGAGAGGTGATTGGTACTGTTACAGTTGAAGATACTAAAATTACAGGTACAGAGTCAGAGAAAACTATAATTAACAGTACGAATGGTGCAAGTGGTATATATGGACGTTTATCTACCAATAATCCGATCATAATGAAAAGATGTCAGGTGAATTATACAGAAATTACTACTGAACAATGGAGTGCAAGTGCATTTAGTGGAGACATTCATTATTCATCTGGAATAAATGCCAGTATATCCATTTATGATTCGAGTACACAACATGTAAAGATAACTGCTCCGTTCAGTGGTGGAATGGCAGGGCAAATGCGAGGAAGTTTGACAGCAGCAAATATAGTAATGAATGATGTGGAAATTATTGGTAAGCAGAATAATAATGGATTGTCAGGAACGATTATTTCTGATCCAGGAAGTAATACAAAATATATTTATGTTGCAGGTATAAGTATGCAAAATATTAACATGAAAGATAAAAATGGAAAAGCAGCTGATAACTTATATGGCTATGCATCTGAGACGTCCAAAGAGGCGATTGGTAAAAAATGTTATTTTGCATTTGCGGATTATACAGGCACATCCTTGAAAAAGGGAGGGGCAATACTTCAGCCGGGAACTGAAACAGATGATTTACTGGATGTGACAGGAACCTCACCATATGCTGTTACAAGTCCAAAGAGTACATTAAAAGTTGAAAAAAATGGAAAAAAACAGTTCCTTTATGGGGACGGAGCAGCATGGACAAAGTCAGGCAATGTATTTAATGTTAATGCGCAGACAATTGTAAATGAGAAGGAAAATTCAATAAATGGACATTTCTCATACAAAAATACAGGCGTAGATACGTTTGATTTTGAAGCTGCATTCTCGACTTATAACGAAAACCAGAAAAAAGAAAAGAGTACAAATAGCAACTTCCCTGTGCTACGAATTTCTGGCGGAGATGTAACAGCTATAAGTTCATATTTAGATATTTTAACAAATGGAGGATTTAGTGCAGCAAATGCATTGAATACAAGTACTACAAAACATGTTGTAGTGAGTGCGGATGTATATAGTTACAAAGATGCGGATACATTTATATATGATGCAGCTCAATCTTCAGCACTTCGTGTAACGACTGATAAAAACGGACAGATTAGTTTTTCAGCGACAACAGATTATGATAATGATAAAAATCGATTTATACTTCTGACCGTAACATTTGCAGAAAATGGACATAGTTATAATTTGCAAGTGCCAGTATTAGTGCGTCGTATGCTGGAAGTTGATTTTACTGCGACATTGACGCATGGCACACATTTTAAGAGCAGTGAATATGATGGCCTTACAAGTCATGTATTGGACAGCTACGACAGTACAATTACAGGTTATATTACATATGTGTATAACAGTGCAATGAAAAAATATACAGATTACGGATGGCAGAGTTATGTGGATGCTGGTGGTGATATCGGGCAAATAATGGATAAACATATCATATGTAATCTTCCGGCAGGTACACATTTATCATTGGTAGACTGTCAGGATAATAATAAGACTGTATATTATCATGATATAACTGATGATGAAGCTCAAAATCAGGAAGTATTGTTGAGTAATTTTGTAAATACATCAGGAATGAAATTTATACAAAAATCCATTGGAGAATTACTGGGAGCAAAAGTTAAAAAAAGCGTCGCAGGTAAATTTATTAAAGTTGACGAAAATGGTAAACCAGATGGCGGTAAAGATGATCAGACTTATCCGGCTCCGACTGTACGGATCAAAGGAAAGGATGGGTATGAGTATTATCGCCTTGCCGGGACAGGAGAAACTGGTGCATATAATGTAATGATAGATGAAGATGCACTTAAGAGTGGAACAACGAGCAATGTAAGTGAAAATTACTATTTAGTAATTACAGTTCCTTCAACTAGTACAAATGAAACATTTATCAATGGTGGAATTGATACAAATCTGAATATTAGTGTCCCGAAACATATTAATTGTTTGTTACGAGATAATAAAGCAGAAGCTACTTTAGATCCGAAATATAATTCGGCTAGTACATATCAGATTTCTAAAGGATATGAGCAGGAATTAACAGAGAGTTTGGGTGATGATGTAGGTCCAATCAAATTGATCAGTGTGCTGGACAGTAAGTTACAGGTATCTATAAAAGATAAGATTACATTTCCGAATGGACAGGCTTATTTAACAACCGATCAATTATATCAGAAGTTTACTGGTAGTATTCAGGTCAATCATAATGTGAATGGAACATTAGATACAAGTACATCATCGTTCCCAAGTGGAACTAGCGGAACCGTGCATTATTATGTATATACAGAAAATGATGGGAATCGAACTTATTATTCTTATGACGGTAAAGCATGGTCAGATGGATCTTATGACAAGCAGGAAGTTACAAAGGGTGGTTATGTGTGGACATCTGATGGTGGTAATATGGAACTGGTTTTGTCTACAGATGGAACGATGGAAAACGCAATTAGTTTAGAAGGTGTACGTAACAAAATTAAAGGAACGGATAATACTGCCAGTACAACATTCTATATAGAAGCAATTATGGAGGTTACCCTTCCGACAGCCGGACTGGATGTAATACCAGAATCAAAACTGGCAGGCAATGCACCAGAAAATTATACAAAATTAATGTATACATCATTAGTGTCTACAGAGAAAGACAGTTTATCGTACAGTAATAATCGAGCATCACTCAGTGCTAATAAAACAAAGGTAAGTTACTATCGCGATGAACCAGAAGGAGTAAAGCTGACTTATGATGCAGATTATATAGACCAGCTTGGAATCAATCTACTGGATTTGGGTCAGAACGTGGATGTAGATAAAAAATACGCAAATATTGATACCACGGCGCTCTATGATTTGTCTTCTATGAAGAATTTGAAAGAAACGCTTTTGAAATCAAATGGAGTGAGATTTACAATAAAAGTACTGCCTAAGAATACTACAGGAACTTTAGAAGAATATGGTGATGTACTGGAAGATGCAAGTAAGTATCTGACAGTTGAAGTAAATTCACCGGGATATGAAAACTTTACTGAGAGCAAGGGAACATGGAGTTGGAATATTCCGAAGAAGGTTTATGTAGATAATGCAGAGAATCCAACAGAATTGAAAAACAGTAATATATTTGATGGCTCTATATTTACACAGGCAATTCGTTTAAAGGTTAACGTGAAAAATGTGGAAAATATGAATCATTTTTACTCAAATTATAAAGTATTACTTTCAGCAGAAATTCTGAATAGCAATGATACAACAATAGAAGGCACTTATAAAAACGATAATATTATTTATACGATAACGAAAATCAAAACAGAATTTGTAGATGAAACATCTAATTAAGGACCAAGGGAACGGGAGGTGGAACGCCTCTCGTTCCCTTTTTGTCCTCTCTTTGGTTCTTGAAAACGTTCATTTCCTGTGATAAAATATAAAGTGATTTTTTGTACTTTTTTATCGATCAAAAAGCAGGAGGGAGGTCCGCCGCAGGTGTTACATGGAAAGAAACACTCGAATGACAGAGATAGAATGGCACAGAATTCAGAACATAGTGCGAAACAATTAAAAAACAGGCTTACTACTTCTATGATAGCTATTTTTCTATTGCTTCTTGCTTCGCTTGCAGCGACGTATGCCTGGTATATTTATAATACAAACCGTCACACGACAAACGTTAAGATGGCAGCCGGTACGGGGGTAAACCTGCAGATTAGTAATACATATGATGGGGATTATAGTTCAGCTACTGTGCTTGCGAAGTTCCCGGGACAGCTGGTACCGGTGTCAACGAATCGGATCAGCGGGGGATTTCAGAAGGTTACGTTATTTAAAAATGGAGGAGAAGGTCAGGCACCGCTTGTTACGGATACTTTTACAGGTGGACAGACAAGTGATTATTACCATACAAAGCTTTTCCTTCGAACGACAGGTGGTACAACCGATATTTATTTGTCGGATATTGGATTTGAGGACAGTGATGAAGAGAATCCGATTTCTTCGGCAATCCGAGTTGGATTGGTCGTGCATCATCCGGGAGAAGACCAGCCGCCGGATTCGGAATACATTTTCGAAATCAGTGATAAGAAGAATCCGCAGGCACAGTATAATACGGATGATGGAGAAGAGGGCTCGGTGTTAGATTGTACGAAGACAGATGGAACAACCGTTCCATTTACAGCATATACTTCAGATGCGTATTGCAATTATAATAAAAGCACTGGCGAGGTGACATTGAAGCAGAACTCGAAAAAAATCTGTACCGTGTCCGGTGACGGCGAAGGAAAAGCAGGGCGTTCTGTGGAAGTAGATGTGTATATCTGGCTTGAGGGATGTGACGAGGACTGTACGGGTAATCTGTCAGGTACAACGTTACAGAATCTGGCGTTATCCTTTGCCGGAATTGTCAGATAAGAAAATAAAATGAAAAGGCAGGTGGGGACTTGTGGCAAAAGAGCAGAAAAAAGAAGAAAATTTAGAGGAAAAGCAGGATGTCGGACAACTGAGACATTCATTTAGGATGGCAATCGCAGGTTTGCTTCTTTTGGTTCTTGTGGCAACTGGAACAACATATGCCTGGTTCTCACTGTCTGGAAGGGCATCGACTTATGTCACTCCGATGGGAGGGACAATCAGTGAAGGGACGACATCTCTTTTGATTTCCAAAAATGCTGCCGGCCCATTTGATAAGACTTGTGAATTGGTATACGCAGGAAATCCGGATTCGTTAAAACCGGTCTCAACAGCAGATTTGTCTCATTTTTATAAAGCAACCATGCAGGATAAAGAGGGAATAGCGGTATTTTATCGCAATGCGGATGACGTTGCGGATGCACAGACATTACATGGAACAGTCTATTTACAATGCCTGAATGCACCATGTGATGTGTATTTTAATAAAGAGCAGTTAAAGCTTGGAACAGATGCGCAGGCACTTGCAGCAATGAGATTTGGCGTGAAGATCACAGCAAAAGAGGGTACTAAGACATATATTTTCAAGTTAGATGAATTGGGAGCTACAGGAAATGCACAGTCACAAAAGACGATTCCGGGCAGCGCACAAGTTGTGTCTGCGGTAAGCGGCAGTGGAGTGCCGGAGTATGTAAGTGATCCGTCTACCGGACTTTCTGATTATATGGCAAATACAGGAAACAGTGACAATGATTTTAAAGCGGGAACGACCAGACTGATAAGACTTGAGAAGGATGAAGTGGCATCGGTAGAGTACTGGCTTTATCTGGAAGGCTGTGATGAACAGTGTATCAATGAGGTGCAGAGTAAGACATCGGATATCCAGCTTGCATTTGCAGGTGTGGAAGTGGAATAATCTTGCCGGAAGGACCGACAAGCATGGATAGAAAAAGAGGATGAGAAAAAGAAGGTGAGACAGGGTGAAAAAGACTTTCCGAACCTGGTTTTGGGCAGTGACCACATTATTTGCAGTATTGGCATTTACATTTGCGACACTTGCATGGTTCACGGCAAATCGTGCTGTGCAGACGAATACTGCTACAGCCAGAACCGGGGATGAGACGTTGGAACTGCAGATCAGCAGCAGTGGTGGAAGTAGTTTTAAGAGTGTAGAGACAGCACAAATCACGCAGATCAATCAGACAAATTCAGAAATTCTGTTACCGGTGTCTACGGCTGATTTGAACAGCTTCGTATATGCACCATTTACCAAAGATGGTAAGGCTTCAGCTTTTAAAAAAGTTGACGATGAGGCAAATTATTATCATGGCCGGGTGTATTTGCGGGCAGAAGGAGAAGGCTGGCCGGAGGGCAGCAAGATGAATCTGTATCTGGACCAAAGTGACGGGCTTTTAGGCAAAGCAGCAGACGGATATTTGTTAAATGCATCCAGGCTAGGACTGATTTTTAACGGAGACACTTCGAATCCGATTATTTTACGACTAAGCGAGTCGGAGAATCCGGAAAATGCCCAGATATACAATACGGAAGTAAATGGAAAAATACTAGGCAAGAATCAGGTTCTGGGGTATAATGATAGTGGTGTGTTTGCAATAGAAGATCCTTCTGTTTCAATCAGTGAATACACGATTGATTTTTCAGAAAATCAGATGAAGCTCCCTTCAAGAGATCTTATGAGTATGGAGCTTGGAAAGATTTATCCGGTAGATATCTATTTCTATCTGGAAGGATGTGATCCGGATTGTTCTGAGAGTATTCAGTTGAACGAAGCAGAACTTCATCTTGCATTTTATGGAGTATTGGATCAGGAGGGGACTAATTGATGAAAAGTGGATCAAACAAAGAGAACCGCATGATTCGGAAACGGTTTCTTACATCTGTTCTTTTAGTACTTCTGGCTTTTGTTGCAATTACTGTCGCAACTGTTGCATGGTTTTCTATTGCAGACAAGACAAGGGTAAAGTCCATGAGTCTTGATATTAAGTCAGATTCTGATCTGAGAATGGATCTGAATGCACATACACGATTTGAAGATTATGTGAAAAAGATTTCTTTTGAGCAGATTGCAGAACGAATGCGAAGTGAGCTAGGATTTGATATGACGACAACTCCGTTAGAGCCGGTCACAACATCCGACCAGAATATTTTTACATATGAGAATGGAACCGTAGTGCCAGAATCAAAAGGAGCATATCTGACATTCACACTACATTTTATGGCAGAGACTGATATGCGTGTTCATTTGAACCGGGAAGACAGTGAGAGCGGTGCGAATGATGGAACCAATATCAGTTCAGGTAATGCCGGCCTGCCGGACGCTATGAGGATTTCATTCACAGCTGACGGACAGACCTGGATTTATGACCAGGGAACGACAGATACATCTTATGAATTATTTTCTTTGAAAGCGAATACGGATAAACCAGTGCTGATCCATATCTGGATGGAAGGAACAGATCCGGCCTGTACAGATGATCTGAAAGCTGCTGATTATGCGATCCGGATGCGCTTTACAGGAGAGAGTAAATAGAAAAAATGAAACAAAGGGAGTAACATTATGAAAGCAATGAAACGGGCAGGTACAATTGTGATCAGCGTAATCTTATGGGCAATTATTTTGCTGGCAGCGCTGTATGCATTTACCACAATGGCAACAAAAGATGATCAGAATGTCGCAAGTATTCTTGGATACACGCCACTGGTTGTAGAGACAGATTCTATGAAACCGACATTCGAATCAGGAGATCTGATTTTTATTAAGAAATGTGATACATCGAAGTTAAATGAAGGAGATATTATTACATTCCATACGATTATTGACAATCAGTATGCACTCAATACCCACCGCATCCAGAAGATTGATGAGGCAAATGGTGTGAGAAGTTATACAACAATTGGTGATAATAACAATGGTGTTGCAGATCAGCATGTGATCTCAGACGGAGATATTGTAGGTAAATATATTGGACATGTCTCCGGTCTTGGTAAAGTGATGAATTTCCTTTCCAGCAGTATGGGATTCCTGATCGTAATCGTATTGCCGATGCTGTTATTCTTTATTTATCAGGTTTACAACCTGATTATGATCAGCATCCGTCTGAAGAAAGCAATGGCAGTGGAGAATGCGGAAGAGATCGCAAATGCGAGAATCCAGCAGGAAAAAGCGGATCAGGCGACAGATGAAGCAGCAAGAGCGAAGGATGAAGCTCAGGCAGCTTTAGAGGAAGCAAAGAGATTGAAAGAAGAAGCAGAAGCTCTGAAGGCGAAAGCAGAAAAGGAGCTGAAAGAAGCAAGAAAAGACGAAGACTAGAACGGGGGAATTTGAACCGTGAGTGAATTTTTGAAGTTTGCATATGAGGTATTGTCACAGGTTGTTTATAATCTTGTGACATGGATTGCCTCATTTATAAAATTATTTATAACAGGGTGGGTAGAATATTTTCTGATATTTAAGACATATTTTCCAACTTTGAATCTACTGGCGAAAGTTCTTTCAGTACTTTTAATGCTTTTGCTGATTGCGATCCCTGTACTTTTCATTATACTTCTGATCCGTCGTATCATCCTGCATCATCAGCTGAAGGCAGACAGTACGGATAACGCAACGCTTTATCGTGAGATCGGACGTCTGAACAAACAGGTACTGGATCTGATGGATGAGAAGAACAGCATCCTGGCATTGAAAGTAAATGCAATGGGCGGTGTTGAGCGTATCCCATACATGGGTGCATCAGCACTGACAGAGGACACCATCCCGAACCTGAAAAATGTTACCGGGAATGAAGTTCCGGCTGGAAATACCGTTGCAGCTGAAGTCGTTGCCGCAATGGAGAATAAAGATCCGGGCAAGGCTCCGCTTGTCCGTGCAGTGATCGAAGGAAAAGAGGATGCGAATGTCGTACACCGTTTCCCGAAGCTTTCCCTTGTGGATGCAAAATACAGGAACTTCCAATATCCACAATATGATAATGAGATTTCACTGGAAGATTTTACAGAGGGATTCCGTCTGTTTGCTGCAAGTCAGATGGGACTTTATTACCCTCCTGAGATTGTCAGAAGATTTGTGGCAGGTATGGCAGCCAGTAAACTGCTGATCCTGGAAGGTATCTCTGGTACAGGTAAGACAAGTCTTCCGTATTCTTTCAGCCGTTATATGGATAATCCGGCAACGATCGTGTCCGTACAGCCATCATTCCGTGACCGTTCAGAGGTTCTTGGATATTTCAATGAATTTTCCAAGAAGTTTAATGAGACGGAATTCCTTCGTGCGCTGTACGAGGCGAATTACAGAAAAGACCCGACATTAATTGTACTTGACGAGATGAACCTTGCCCGTATCGAGTACTATTTTGCAGAGATGCTGTCTGTTCTTGAGATGCCAAGTAAGGAGGAATGGGTACTTGATCTTGTTCCTACTGCATGGGAAGGTGATCCGGTGAAATTAGATTCCGGTAAGATTCATGTCGCAGATTCTACATGGTTTATTGGGACAGCCAACAATGATGATTCTACATTTACGATCACAGATAAAGTATATGACCGTGCGATGCCAATCGAACTGAATGAAAAAGCAGATGCTTTCGAATGTGAAAAGTATCCAAAATGTGATATTACCGCAGAACATCTGGAAGATCTGTTTGAGAAGGCAAAGACAGACTATCCGATCAGTGATGATTTAATGGAGAAGATGGATAAGCTTGATAATTATCTGATCACAAGATTTAAGCTTTCTTTCGGAAACCGTATCATGAAACAGCTCTATGATTTCATTCCGGTCTATGTGGCCTGTGGCGGTTCAGAAATCGGTGGAATGGATTATATTATCGCACGAAAAGTATTGAAGAAGTTTGAAAGTATGAACGTAAGTTTTGTGCGTGATGAGATTACAGGTTTGATCAGTTATATTGATAAAACCTTCGGAGAAGAAGAGATGCAGGATAGTAAGAATTATCTGAGACGTATTCAGAACCTCTACTAAAGAATCTTGTATTCATAACAAAGGAATGAAGGAAAATGGCAGATACAATTAATGAATTATATTCGAAATATACAGAAGGTGTCGAGTATGCCCTGGAGGATGACAAGTATTTTCAATATTTGTTTGAAATGATCCAGGCCGGAGATAATACACTGGAACAGAAAAACCGAATTTTGCACAAAGTAGTAGATGAGCGTTGGCTTACAGTAGTCGAGGAAGGAATTGAAGCCATTTTCAATATTGTTGATAAGCCCAGACGTTTTATTACGACATCGGAAGAAGTTGTTCCGGTTGCCCTGGCAAAGAAGATCACAGCAGATAGTGTACGTCACTTAAGCCAGAATACACAGTTTATTACAACCAATGAAGCCGGTGAGATCATGCCGACAAGAATTCTGAATGTAACAACAGAAGAAAGTTATGATCTCTATGAAAATCGTTTTGTTTATCATCTGATCCAACGACTGTTCGCATTCGTAGATAAACGAACCGATGTTATCTTCTGGTCAACAGGTGATGAAACCTGCAATGTCATGCGAATGGAAAGCAAGGTTGATGATGCCTATGAAGAGATTTCTTATAAGGTTGAGATGACGATCAAGAACCGTCAGAGTCTTGTTGAAAACGATAATGATAACATGGATATATTCAAAAGGATCGACCGCGTGCGAAGAATGTCAAGAACACTGCGGTCGAGTTCTTTCTGTGAAATTATGAATGGATGTGCAAAAGTACACAGCCCGATCCAGAGAACAAACCTGATGATGAAAGATCCGGACTATCGCAAATGTTATCAGTTGTGGCAGTTTATCGAAGGATATGATGAAGTAGGTTATTCGATAGAAGAGCAGGATTCTACATTACAGTTCGATGAAGAATATCTCTTGCAGATGTATATCAATATGATCACAAACTATACGGTATTCAAGAGCCTGCTTGTTTCAGATCCTCGTAAGATGAGTGAGATTGAGACAAAGAAACTGGAACCGGTAAGACCAAAGTTCATAAAAGAGATCCAGGAAGAGATTGTAGAAGACCGTAATATCCCGGATGTTGAGATTCGCAGAGTTTTTGTAGATGAAGTCACTCAGGCTCAGTTGGATGCAGAAGAAAAGTTAAAAGAAGAAATGGCCAGAACCGAAGAACTTGAGAGTTCTATTTCAGATCTTCAATGGCAGATGGAATCTTTGAACCAGCAGATAGACTTTTTGGAGCAGACAAGACAACAACTTGAAGAGCAGCAGGATGCTTTGCAAAAACAGATGGAAGAAGAGCAGAATGCAATGCAGAAGCAGATGGATGAACAGCAGAATGCGATGCAGAAACAGATGGATGAACGGCAGGATATTTTGCACAGGCAGATGGATGAAGAAAGAGCATCTTATGAAAACCTGCTCGCGCAGGAAAAGAAAGCAAGAGCGGATGCTGAAGATGAAGCAAGGCAGAAATCAGAATCTGCCCAGAAAGAATCCGAACAGAAACTAAAAGCTGTTAATACGGATGCGACGCAGAAAATAGAAGCTGCCCAAAAAGATGCAGAACAGAAGGTAAAGGCTGCCCAGAAGGACGCAGAACAGAAAATAACGTCTGCGAAAAAGGAAGCTGCAGATACAGTTACGAGGATAGAGGAAGCTGCACAGGCGGAAATAGCGGCAGCAAAAAAAGCAGCTCAAGAGGAAGTGGACTCTGTGAAAAAAGCGGCATGGATTGAGATAGAAAAAGCACAGGCAGAAGTTGTTGCTTTTAAAAAGAAAGCAGAAGAAGAAAATAATGCACTTAAGAAAGAATCGGAAAAACAATTGAAAGCTTCCGAGAAGGCAAGAGAAAAAGCTCAGGCAAAAGCTGAAGCAAATAGTCTGTCTCATTACATTGTCCAGGTACTCCAGGAACGGCGGGATCGTAAAAACAGTAAAGAGGATGGAGAAGATGAATGATAAAGAAGATTTTATTTGGAATCATTAATACTCTTTCTGTTTTGATCATTGTGGTGGCAGTATTTGTCCTGTGTACCGTAATTTTTACAAGATCAGGTGATGTACCGTCCGTGTTTGGATATACGGCTTTACGCGTCACAACAGGCAGTATGGCACCTACTTATGATGTTGATACTCTGATTCTTGTAAAAAAGACAGATCCGGCTCAAATAAAAGAAAATGATGTGATTTCCTTTTATTCTCAGGATCCGGCACTTGATGGTGCAGTAAATACACACAGGGTTGTAAAAATCAGACAGGAAAATAATGCAATTGTATTTGTCACAAAAGGTGATAATAATAATGTTGTAGACAGCTATGATGTGCCGGGTGAATATTTGATCGGTAAAGTTGTAGCTTCTTCCAATAAGTTAGGTAAGTTTTCAAGGCTCGTTGCGAACCCTTTGATTTTTATACCTGTTATTTTGATTCCTCTCATCATTATCTTATTCAGTAATTTATTTGAAACCTATCGCATGGCAAAGCAGATCGCGAAAGAGGAAGAAGAAGCAGCAGTAGAAGAGGCAATTCGGAAGATCAAAGCAAGGCAAAAAGAGGAAGAAAATAACAGTCAGCCATAAAACCGACAAAAATACCGACAAAATATATAAATTTTTGGTTACTTTTCAAACATTATATGGTAAACTAATGTGGTATATCAAAAAATGTGGGAGGAGACTCAAAAATGAGCAAAAAAGAAGGAAAAGGGTTAAAGTCTTTTAACAAGGGATTTCAAGTGCCTGACACCTACATCATTATCTTTTTAGTAGTTGTTGTAGCAGCACTTCTGACATTTCTTGTACCAAAGGGATTTTACGAAACACAGGACATTTCATACATGATCAATGGTGTTGAGAAAACCCGTACAGTAATCAAAGACGGAAGTTTCCAGTATCTGACAGATGATGCAGGAAATGTAGTAACAGAAGGAGTAGCACTCTTTAGTGGAGATGGTGGAACAGGATTCTTCAACTATATGTACAACGGAATCGTAAGTAGTTCTGCAATCGAGATTATCGCATTCCTTATGGTAGTAGGTGGTGCATTTGGTATCATGATCCGTACCGGTGCGATCGAATCCGGATTGATTGGATTGATCCGTAAGGCAAAGGGAGCCGAAAAACTGCTGATTCCAGTACTTTTCGTACTGTTTTCTCTTGGTGGAGCAGTTTTCGGAATGGGAGAAGAAGCGCTTCCGTTTACTATGATTCTTTGTCCGTTGTTTGTAGCAGTTGGATATGATTCAGTTATCGCAGTTCTTGTTACTTATGTAGCAACACAGATCGGTTTCGGTTCATCCTGGATGAATCCGTTCTCTGTAGGTATTGCACAGGGTATTGCAGGGATTGACGTATTCTCCGGAGCAGGATTCCGTATGGTGATGTGGGTTGTATTTACAGCTCTTGGCTGTGGAATGACGATGTTCTATGCGTCAAAGATTAAAAAGACTCCGACAATCTCAATTGCATATAAGACTGACGCATATTTCCGTGAACAGAACGAAAAAACAGGTATTGACGAAGGACATTCCTTTGGTCTTGGACACATTTTAGTTCTTCTGACACTGGCTGCTACAGTAGTATGGGTAATTTGGGGAGTTATGACTCAGGGATACTACATGCCGGAGATTGCAACACAGTTCTTTATTATGGGAATTGTTTCCGGTGTGATCGGAGTTATCTTTAAGCTGAACGATATGAGATTGAATGATATTGCAACTTCTTTCAAAGATGGAGCAAAAGATCTGATCGGTGCAGCACTTGTTGTTGCTATGGCTCAGGGTATCATGCAGGTTCTTGGCGGATCTGATCCGACTACACCTACAGTTATCAACACAATTATGTATAATATTTCAAATGCACTGTCAGGAGTATCCGGGGCAGTTGCAGCAGTACTTATGTATCTGTTCCAGTCCGTATTCAACTTCTTCGTTGTATCCGGAACAGGACAGGCTGCGATTACAATGCCGATCATGGCTCCACTGTCAGACCTGTTAGGTGTATCACGTCAGACAGCTGTAGTTGCATTCCAGCTTGGTGATGCATTTACAAACCTGATCGTTCCTACATCAGGATGTCTGATCGGATCTCTTGCAATTGCTAAGATCGAGTGGTCTAACTGGATCAAGTTCATGTGGAAATTCCTCGGCGTATTGATGATTGGTGCAATTATTACAGTTCTGATTGCTGTCGGAATTGGATTCTAAAACAGGCATTTGATGATTGAAAGTGATTTAAGATGAAATTAATTCAGAATATTGATGTTTATGCCCCACAGCATCTGGGGAAAAAAGATGTATTGACGATCAATGACAAGATTGTGAACATTGCAGAAGCAGGTTCTATATCTGCAGATGGTATTCTTTCTGACGCAGAAGTGATTGATGGAAATGATTTAATTCTTACTCCGGGATTCATTGATAGTCATGTTCATGTACTCGGAGGCGGTGGCGAAGGTGGATTCGCCAATCGTACTCCGGAAGCAACTATAGAAGGACTTACGAAGTTTGGAGTAACAACAGTTGTTGGCTGCCTTGGAACAGATGGAATCGGTCGTGATATGTGTGCACTGGTTGCAAAAACAAAAGGCTTGAATGAGCAGGGAATGTCTGCATACTGCTATACAGGCAGTTACCAGATTCCGGTCCGCACATTGACGGACAGTATTGTAAAAGACATTATGATGATTCAGGAAATTGTTGGAACAGGAGAAATCGCGATTTCAGATCATCGTTCTTCACAGCCAACTTTTGAGGAATTTGCACGTGTCGTTGCTGATACAAGACTTGGTGGCGTTCTTTCCGGGAAATCTGGTATTGTAAATGTTCATCTTGGCGACAGTCCGAGATGCTTAGATCTTATTGAACGAGTGGTAGATGAGACAGAAATACCGGCTTCTCAAATACTTCCAACACATATCAATCGAAATGAGATGCTTTTCTGTAAGTCGATTGAGTACGCTTTAAAGGGCGGAGCAGTAGATTTTACGGGAAATGAAGATATTGATTATTGGGAGACAATTTGTGATGAGGTACGTGTATGTAATGGTATCAAACGTATGCTTGACGCAGGAGTGAAGCCGGATCGCATGACAATTTCTTCTGATGGACAGGGAAGCCTTCCGATGTACAGCAGTGACGGTGAATTCCTTGGAATGGGCGTTGGACAGTCCAGCTGTCTTCTCAAAGAAGTAAAAGAATGTGTATTTAAGGCAGAGATTCCTTTAGAAATAGCTATTTCTACGATCACATCTAACCCGGCAGAGATTCTTCGTCTCAAAGGAAAAGGTAAGATTGAAGAGGGCTATGATGCAGATCTTTGTATCTTGGATCAGGAACTTCATCTTGTTGAAGTAATTGCAAAAGGCAATACACTTTATAAAAAATAAAGGTAACTTGATGTCAGAAGCATCGGTCATTCAGTTGGCTGGTGCTTTTTTCAACATTAAATTTATTTTTCAGAGCACTTTATGATATAATGGACTCGTAGTCTTTTACAGACATAAGAACGGATATAAGGAGAATGTACTATTGATCAATCAGACAGCAAAGAAAATTTTGAAAGCATTATCTTTTGATGGAGTAGAAGTGGAAGCATTTCGTCATATGGCGGATTTAAAACGACTGGATCCAATGAAGATTTTTTATAAGAAAGTAGACGAGAAAATATATAACGGAAGTCATGCAGTTCCGATTCGAATATTTTTTCCAAGCGAGAAAAGCTTTCGAGAAAGTGAAGAAAAGAAGCACGATATTCAGGATAAAAAATTGCTTTTGTTCATCCATGGCGGCGGCTGGGTTACAGAAAGTATTGATAATTATGAAAGAATTTGCGCACGGCTTGCAGATGCGACCGGACAATATGTAGTTGCAGTTGAATACAGACTGGCACCGGAAGATAAATTCCCGGCAGGTCTGGAAGATTGTTATGCTGTTGCAAAAGCGGTATATTCTGGAGATTTTATGTTAAATATAAGACCAGAAAACATTACTTTGATCGGAGACAGTGCCGGGGGAAATCTCTGCGCAGCATTATCTTTGATGGCAAGAGACCGCGGGGAATTCATGCCAAAAAGACAGATTCTGATCTATCCGGCTACCTATAATGATTATACAGAGAATTCACCATTTGTATCTGTCAAGGAAAATGGGTCCGATTATCTTTTGACGGCCGGAAAAATGCAGGATTATATTGATCTTTATGCGAGAAATGAGGAGGATAAGATGAATCCTTATTTTGCACCATATATCGCAGAAGATGTGAGCAATCAGCCGGATACATTGATTCTGACATGTGAATTCGATCCACTTCGTGATGAAGGAGAAGCATATGGGGAGCGATTGAAAGAGGCAGGAAATCATGTGGAGATCCATCGTATCAAAGATGCACTTCACGGATATTTTGCATTGGGGATCAAGCAGCTTCATGTACAGGAAAGTTTCACCTATATTAATGAATTTCTGAAAGGGGAAACACTGTGAGTAAGAAAAAAGCACGCTGGAGAAAGTTAGATAATGCAGCAAAATTATATTCTGCTGCCAGTAATAAAAAAGATACGCGAGTATTCCGTTTTTACTGTGAATTGAAGGAAAAAGTAGATTCTGACGTTTTGCAGGAAGCTTTGAATCAGACGATAGAAACATTTCCTACATTTCTAATGGTGCTTCGCAAAGGATTCTTCTGGCATTATCTTGAGCCATGTAATTTGCGGCCGATTGTAAAAGAAGAGTACAAAGAACCTTGCAGCAGACTCTATATAAGAGATAAGAAGACACTGCTTTTTGAAGTGACCTATTATAAAAAACGTATTAACTTTGAAGTGTTCCATGTATTGACGGATGGCACAGGCGCAACCGAATTCTTAAAAGAGCTGGTAAAGAATTATTTATACCTTGCACATAAAGAAGAAGGATTAGAACAGGTTGCACTGCTGCCGGAAGATATGACGGTACAGGATCAGGAAGATGACAGTTTCTTAAAATATTATTCAAAAAATCAAAAACGGCCGAAAAAAAGAAAACTGAATGCTTTTCAGATACGAAGGAAAAAGAAAGATGGAAATCATCTGCATGTCCACGAATCTGTTGTTTCAGTTCAAGCAGTATTAAAGCGAAGCAGAGAACTCGGAGTATCTATGACCATCTTTCTGACAGCATTATTTATGATGGCGATAAATGAAGAAATGTCTAAGATGCAGAAGAAAAAACCGGTCGTGTTAATGGTTCCGGTTAACCTAAGAAAGTTTTTCCCGTCTACATCGATGTTAAATTTTTTTAACTGGATCGAACCGGGATATAATTTTACAACACAGGATCAAAGCTTTGAAGCAGTTCTGAAATATACGAAAGAATTTTTTGAGACAGAATTAACGAAAGAAAAAATGTCAGCACATATCAGCGAGTTACTAGCACTGGAATTGCATCCAATTCTGAGGCTTGCGCCATTGGAACTTAAAAACCTTTGTATTCAGGCAGGCGCAAAATATTCGGAGAAGAATACAACAGCAATATTTTCTAATATGAGTGCGGTTAAAATGCCAGAGAGTTATGTGCCTTATATTGAACGATTTGGCGTGTATACAAACACTCCAAAGCTTGAGTTGTGTTTGTGTTCATTTCAGGATAAATTATCATTTGCATTTACATCCAGATACGATACAGTGAATATCGAACGTAACTTTTATCGGTTGTTAAAAGAACAGGGAATTACATCTGAAAAAGTAAAACCTGAATTTCCAAAGGCAGGTAAGCCAAGCGAACTGGAAATGAAAGTCTATAAGATCTACAGCTTTCTGTGTATTGCAATTGTTGCGGCAATGCTTGTTACGGATTTGAATTTCCACCCAAGAATTCGCTGGACCTTATTTACAGCAGGAGGCGTTGTGACAATGTGGATTGCCTCGTCGATCGGATTTTTTAAACGATATAATCTGCTGAAAAATGCGATGTGGCAGCTTATTATCGGTACAATCATCTGTTTTGTATGGGACGCACTGACTGGATGGCACAGCTGGTCTGTAGATCTTGTGTTGCCGATCATGAGTGTATCTACACTTGCAGCAATGTTTGTAACCGCTAAAGTGCAGAAAAGTCCGGTACGAGAGTATCTTATTTATGAAATTATGGCCGCCGGATACGGATTGATTCTTCCGGTAATCCTGCTTTTATGCGGGGTGGTAAAAAATCCAACAGTGAGTATGTTTGGAGCATTGACGTGTTTCTTATTCCTTGTAGCAGTGATTTTGTTCAAGGGAAGAGAATTTAAAGAAGAGATGCAGAAAAATCTGCATGTATAAAAATCGTCTGGAAGTAAAGCCGGGACATAAAGCTGCATGTCATAAATATAACGGATATTAAAAATAATCAATTTTATTAATGAAATAGATGTTTAAAAGGCGTTACTCATTCCTAAGAGCAGCGCCTTTTAAGCATTTACTAATTTGGAAATAACCTCACTTTTCTTTTGAAAAAGTTGAATATATTCTCACAAGTTCAATAATCATATCAACTACTTTATCCATACTTTGTGCGGAAATGTGTTCATAAGGTCCATGATAGCCATAAGCTCCTGTACCTATATCAGGACATGGAAGACCACGAAAACTCAACTGACAACCGTCAGTGCCGCCTCGGATCGGTGAGATAATTGGAGCAAGTCCGGTTCTTTCACAGGCAAGCTTTGCATTATCGATCAGGTGTATATGTTCTTCAATAATATTTTTCATATTAAAATACTGATCTTTTATATGCAGTTCAACTGTACCGTCTCCCCATTTTTGGTTTAACTCATTTGCAATATCAATAAGTTTATCTTTTCTGTATTGAAATTTTTCTGTATCGTGGTCGCGGACAATGTAATTTAACGTGGCGTGTCCACAATCACCATTCATATTAATGAGATGATAGAAACCTTCATATCCTTCTGTGTCACGAGGTGTCTCGTGTAAAGGAAGCAAGCTGTTAATTTCCATAGCAAGAAGGCAGGCATTGATCATTGTATCTTTGGCAGAACCAGGATGCACACTTACCCCATGAATATCAAAAGAAGCACTGCATGCATTAAAGTTTTCATACTCCAGTTCTCCCTCTGTAGAACCGTCCAATGTATAGGCAAAATCTGCGCCAAATAACTCCACATCAAAATGAGAAGCTCCCGTGCCAATTTCCTCATCAGGAGTAAAGGCAATGGAAATAGGACCATGAGGAATGGATTCTTTCTGTAAATGCTCGACTAGCGTCATGATCTCTGCAATTCCGGCTTTATCATCAGCTCCTAAGATAGTATTTCCATCTGTTGTAATGAGCGTGTATCCCTTTAATGATTCTAAATGTGGAAACATTTTAGGACTTAAGGTCAATCCACTATTGCCAAGAGCAAGCTCTTTACCGTTATAATTTTTTATGATAATTGGACGAATCGGCTGCTCACAGTAATCGGCTACAGTGTCCATATGGGCGATAAAGCCAATAGCTGGTGCATTCTCGTAACCTTTTGTAGCAGGAAGTTTCCCGTAGAGGAAACAATTATCAGTCAGCTGAATATCTGAAACTCCAAGTTCTTCCATCTCTTTCTTTAAAAGATTAGCCAGGTCAAACTGGCATTCGGAAGAAGGTGTTGAAGTGCTGGTTTCATCAGAAGGGGTTTTGATAACTGCATACTTTAGTAAACGTTCATAAGCTTTCATAAAATTCTCCTTAAAATGTAGTTTGTTTGGTATATCGTATCATATTTGGAAGGAAGTGTATATTTGAAATCTGAAAAAGTACGTTTTTATCCGTATAGGAAAATTGGTATTCTTAACAGTGATGTGGTATACTGGACAATAGATTGACATTGTTTTTTCATAAGTAGATAGAGAAAACAAATATGATATGTGGAGTAAAAACTATGGTTATAAATGAGAATTGTAAAGTATGTCAGATAAAACGAAATATTGATAAGTACCCACTCAATGCGACTGAAGAAGAAATAAAAGAATACCAACATAAAGTGAAGGAAATTGTAGAAAATAGTGACGGATTATCTACTCCGCAGGTCGCAGAAAAAATGGATGACCTTCGGCGAGAGATTTTTGGAAATGTAATAGATTACACTGAAATCAAACAGCATTATAATCAATTAATGCTTGATCACTTTCCGTATATGAAAAATAAAGTTGATACATCTGAAAATCATTTAAAAACAGCAATACAGTATGCAATGGTTGGAAACTATATTGATTTTGGAGCTTTAGAAAATGTAAATGAAGGTGAGCTGAAAGCTCAATTAGATGAAGCAATAAATATAAATATAGATTCTAAGCTGTTGGATGTTTTTAAAAACGACTTGGTCAATGCGAAAAGGCTGGTTTATTTTACGGATAACTGCGGAGAAATTGTAACAGATAAGTTATTGATTTCAACTCTTCGCGATATTAATCCTGAGTTACATATAACTGTGATTGTAAGAGGAAAACCGGTTTTAAATGATGCTACACTAGAAGATGCAAAATACATTCGCATGGAAGATGTTGCGCAAAAGGTACTTGGAAACGGTACCGGATTACCAGGTAATGTGGTTGGAGCAATCTCTAAGGAATCAATGGATGAGGTTGAGAATGCTGATCTATTGATTTCTAAGGGACAGGGAAATTATGAAGGACTAAGTGGATGCGGATTAAATATTTACTATTTATTCCTGTGTAAATGTGAAATGTTTATGAGACGTTTCGTTGTCGAACAATTTACAGGAATTATGGCAAGAGAAAATAATAAAAAGTAATACTTGTGTGAAAGAGTAAATTCCACCGCCTAGTTTTGTAAATTGTTGAAAGAAATATATTGTTATATGATTACGCAAGTGATATACTTAAGCATAAGAAAACCGTGTGAAATTACAGTTTGCTTTTTGCACGGTTTTCTTTATGCTAGATAGTTAGTTAAAGCTAACACAGCGAAAGATTATAGAATAACAGATATTAGGCAATATAATCAATAAGCTATAGAACTAATACTATACCGCTGAAGATAATTATTTTTGAAGGTATACTGATTCCGTTTGTTGGGTTCTGGATTGGTATATTGTTTTTACTCGCACTTGATCATTTGATTCCGCATCTTCATGTTGGAAGTGATCAGGCAGAGGGTGAAAGTAAGAGAAAGGCATTTCTGGGAGGTGTACTTTCAGGAGTCGTTGAACCGATTGGAGCAGTAATGACGATTCTTGTCGCACAGCTGGTAATCCCGGCATTACCATATTTACTTAGCTTTGCATCAGGGGCCATGTTATATGTCGTGGTTGAAGAACTAATTCCGGAAATGTCTCAGGGACAGCACTCGAATATCGGTACGCTTTTCTTTGCACTTGGATTTAGTTTGATGATGATCTTGGATGTGGCACTGGGGTAAGAGGAGAGGAATGATTCTTATGAGAATATTGATTTATGGTGCGGGTGTGATCGGCTCCTTGTATGCAGCTTTATTTGCAGAAGCCGGTTATGATACAAATATTTATGCCAAAGGTAAAAGACTTGAGGCTTTAAGAAATAATGGATTACAATATAAGAAAAATCAGGAAATAAATCCGAAAGAACTAAGCAGTTTTCAGAGATATTGAGGCATACTCATATACCATACCAGAAAGTAACGGATATGCATCTATGGCAGCTTTGTCATCTTGCTATGGTGATACCGATTGCGGATGCGTATTATGAATCAGACAATCCGGAGAAAGTGGAAAAAGAATGGAAAATTATGAGGAAAACAGCGGAAAAGCTGAAAAGAAATTTTAACTTTTTGCGAAAACAAAAGGGTAAACTGTCACCATGGAAAATGAATATTTTTCGCTTTTTGCCATTGTCATTTCTGACGATTATGCTGGCAGTTACATTTGGAAGTAGTTTTGGAGATAAATTTATGTATCAACATGCTATGAAGGCACCAGATGAAATGAGGGAATTACATAAGCAGTTTTATGCTTATATGAAAAGAATGAAGAAATGCGGATGCAAGACGAAAAAGGTACTGTGATTGGAGAAAAAGCATGAAAAATGAAGAATATAAAAAATTGTCAATTAAAGAATTTACAAAAGCAGCAGGAAGATATGAAAGTAGCCATGCTGGTATTTATGAAATGTGCAAGAAAGATTATCCGGATATTCTGGAAGAATTAGAGAAGGAGTCATTTAGAGATTTATTAGATGCAGGTTGCGGACCTGCTCCGATGATTTCTTTATTAGCAGAAAAATATCCAGACCGACATTATACAGGACTGGATCTGACTCCGGCCATGATTGAACAGGCAAAAAAGAAAAATATTTCAAATGCAACATTTGTTGTAGGAGACTGTGAGAACTTTCCTTTTGAAAAGGATTCATTTGATGCAATTATTTGTTCTATGAGCTTCCATCATTATCCGAATCCACAGGCATTTTTTGACAGTGTGAGAAGATGTCTCCGCCCAAATGGAAGATTGATACTGAGAGATGTGACCAGTGACAATAAAGTATTGGTATGGCTAATGAATACATTGGAAATGCCGTTGGCAAATATATGCGGACATGGAGATGTCCAAGTGCCAACAAGAGATGTAGTCATAAAATGTTGCAAAAAAGCAGGATTAAAAGTAGAAAAATTTGAAATTCGTAAAGGTATGCGAATGCATTGTGTTGTGAGAAAACCTATGGGAAAGGCGATAGGAAATGAAAGATAAGTATCTTAGGGAAACACGAATGGTTGATTTTTCTAATCCGGCAATTCAAAAACTTATTCAAAATATGAAATGGAAAGAAATGGGTGAATTTGAAAGGATTAAGGCAATCTACAACTATGTAAGAGATGATGTTTTATTTGGATATAATATTGATGACGGAATTTCAGCTTCAAAAGTACTTGCAGATGGTTATGGACAATGTAATACTAAAGGAACTTTATTCATGGCACTTTTACGTGCCTGCAATATTCCATGCAGAGTACATGGTTTTACGATTGATAAAAGATTGCAGAAAGGGGCTATGACCGGGTTTGTTTACCGTAATGCTCCAAAAAATATTTTCCATAGCTGGGTAGAAATTAATTTTGAAAATCAGTGGTATGAACTGGAAGCTTTCATTTTGGATAAAACCTATATAAAGAAGTTACAGGAACGAAATCCGGAATGTAAAGGTGCATTTTGCGGTTATGGAGTAGCAGTCAAGGATTTCAGAAATCTCATTATTGAGTTTGATAGGAACAATACTTATATTCAGAGCGAGGGAATCAATCAGGATTTTGGTGTTTATGATTGTCCAGATGAACTGTTGAAGGAACATCATCAAGAAATTTCAGCTTTTAAAGCATTTGCTTATAGACATATTGGAAGACACCTCATGAATCGTAATGTCAGGAAGATTAGAGAACGATAGTTTTAAGCTTTTAGAATTAAAAATTTGTAGGAATATAAAGATATGGAATTAAGATTATTACGCTATTTTTTAACAGTAGCAAAAGAACAGAGCTTTACAAAAGCAGCAGAACAATTGCATATTACCCAGCCAACGCTATCCAGACAAATGGCGGCATTTGAAGAGGACCTTGGAATAACATTATTTATTCGAAACGGGAAGAAAATATCGCTTACCGATGAAGGAATTTTATTAAAAAGGCGTGCCTTGGAGATTCTTAATCTTGAGGAAAGGACGCTTGAGGAACTGAAAGGAAAAGAAGAGGTTGTAGAGGGCACGATAACCATTGGATGCGGTGAATTTGCAGCAGTGGAGACATTGGCGAAGATATGTAAAACATATAAAGAAAAATATCCGCTGGTTCAGATTGTATTGCATACTGCAACAGCAGATGCAGTGTATGAGATGATGAACAAAGGACTTGTAGATATTGCATTATTCATGGAGCCGGTGGACACCGAAGGGCTGGATTATATCCGGATCACAGATTGCGATCACTGGTGTGTCGGAATGCGGCCGGATGATCCGCTGGCAGAAAAAGAGTTTATAAAAAAAGAAGATCTTATTGGAAAGCCCTTGATCCTGCCGGAAAGAATGAACGTTCAAAGTGAACTTGCCAACTGGTTTGGGAAAGACTTTTCAAAATTACAGATTGCTTTTACGAGTAATCTCGGAACGAATGCCGGAATTATGGCGGCAAATGGACTGGGGTATCCAATTTCAATTGAGGGTGCTGCAACAAAGTATTGGCGAGAGGATATTCTTGTACAGCGAAGAATTTCTCCTGAAATCACGACCAGTACGGTGATTGCCTGGCGACGGAATATCCCATATTCTTTGGCAGTCCGTAAAATGATCGAGGAGATTAATGCTTTTCAGGCATAAAACAAAATTCAATATAAGCATTAGACATAATGAAGCGATAGAGCTTAAAATAGATGTGTGAGATGAATGTAAATCTTATACATCTATTTTTTGTGAAAAATACGTATAGAAAGGGGCTTTTTATTATGAGTAAAAAATTAGTGGCATTTTTCAGTGCAAGCGGAACAACAAAAAAAGTAGGACAGATGATCGCAGAGGAAGCAAAAGCGGATTTGTTTGAGATTGAGCCGAAGATTCCATATACAAAGGCAGATCTTGACTGGATGAATAAAAAATCCCGAAGCAGTGTGGAAATGAGTGATAAGAAATACAGACCGGAGATTATGAAGAAAAAGATGGATATGAGTTCTTATGACGAGATCCTTCTGGGATTCCCAATCTGGTGGTATGTGGCTCCGACAATCATCAATACATTTTTGGAAACTTATGATTTCAGCGGCAAAAAGATCGTGCTTTTTGCAACATCCGGTGGAAGTGGATTTGGTAATACTGTAAAGGAATTGCAGACATCCGCACCAGATGCGGTGATCACAGAAGGCAGTCTGTTAAATCGTGGAACAAAACAGGAAATCAGTGAGTGGGTAAACTCTTTATAAATAACAGTGCTATGGAGGTATACAGAATATGGAAAAAATAGTACAGACAGCAGGAAAAAATGCACTTGGTGAATTTGCACCGGAGTTTGCACATTTTAACGATGATGTACTTTTCGGTGAAAACTGGAATAACCAGGACATCGACGTAAAAACAAGAAGCATTATTACAGTGGTTGCTCTGATGGCTTCCGGAATTACGGATTCTTCTTTAAGATATCATCTTCAAAATGCAAAAAATCATGGTGTGACACAAAAAGAGATTGCTGCAGTGATCACACATGCCGCATTCTATGCAGGTTGGCCAAAAGCATGGGCTGTTTTCAATCTTGCAAAGGAAGTGTGGGAAACAGGCGAAGGAGATTTGCCATACGAAGAGGAAGCGATGCGGGCGCATGCAAAAGAGATGGTATTTCCAATCGGTGCACCAAACGATGGTTTTGCACAGTATTTTTCGGGCAGAAGTTTTCTTGCACCGATTTCTACTTCTCAGGTTGGAATTTTCAATGTGACATTCGAACCAGGATGCAGAAATAACTGGCATATTCATCATGCAAAAAGTGGAGGTGGACAGATTCTGGTATGCGTTGCCGGAAGAGGATATTATCAGGAAGAATGTAAAGAAGCTATAGAAATGAAGCCAGGAGACTGCATCAATATTCCTACAGGTGTTAAGCACTGGCATGGCGCAGCACCGGATGAATGGTTTTCACATCTGGCAATAGAGGTTCCGGACGAAAATGGTTCTAATGAATGGCTTGAACCGGTAAGTGATGAAGAGTATAGAAAACTAAAATAGGAAGGTTGAAAAAAGTATATCAGCTGGGAGTCAATCCCCCAGCTGATATAGCCTCCGGCAGGATTGCAGAGGTGCGCTGTAGAAGTATGTCATGCAATTGCATGACGCGCACCTCGCAGCA
>ERZ860076.81-NODE-81-length-67460-cov-3.513285_pt1 | contig 67460 bp, 45 predicted proteins | sample MGYA00509982_ERZ860076 | MGnify/ENA primary metagenome ERZ860076 (study PRJEB30046, sample SAMN00715193) | human gut metagenome | study: EMG produced TPA metagenomics assembly of the A metagenome-wide association study of gut microbiota in type 2... | reverse complement strand
CGGAAACCTTTGAAACCATAAAGGTGGGGGAAGTGGGAGAAAATGAAATTGTCCTGCAATTTGACGGAGAACAGCCGATTTCCGGAATTTCCGTTTATCTGGGCTATAAGGGAAAGCGGGAAATTTCGTTTTCGGTATATGACAGGAGTACCGATACCTGGGAAATTGTAAAGAGCCGGTACTCGGTGGAGAGTGCATTTTGCTGGAATAACGTAGAGATTGACCGGACGGTATCTTCCCTGGGAATGGTTCTCATGGAGGATAAGGCACAGATTATGGAAATCGTCTGTCTGGATGATGCGGGAGAGCCGGTTCTTCCCGCCAATGCGGCGGATTATCCGCAGCTTTTCGATGAACAGGAATTGTTTATCAGGGAACCGACTTATTATGATGAAACCATGTTTGATGAAGTATACCACGGCAGGACGGCTTATGAATTCCTGCACGGGCTTTCCATCTATGAAAACACGCACCCGCCTCTGGGAAAAAGCATTATTTCCATAGGAATTGCCCTGTTTGGCATGAATCCCTTCGGCTGGCGTTTTATGTGTGCCCTGTTTGGAACACTGTTAATCCCGCTTATGTACCTGTTTGCCCGGAAAATATTTTGCAGGACGGACATCGCCTGTCTTTCGGCGGTACTTTTAGGGACAGCATTTATGAATACGACATTGTCTCGGATTGCCACCATTGATATTCTGGTTGCGTTCTTTTCGATGCTCATGTTTTTTGGCATGTACGGCTACATACAGGCACTTTCAGAAAACAAACCGATGTGGCAGCAGAGACTCTGGCTTCTTTCCGGAGGCATTTCCATGGGACTTGCCGTTGCCATCAAGTGGACGGGAGTGTATGCGGCAGCAGGTATTGCTGTTTTGTTTTTCTGGTTTCTGCTTGAACACATCGGAGGGATAAAGGAAATAAAGGAACACAGGAGTTTCCTTGTGAAAACAGGTCTGTGGTGTGTGCTTTGTTTTATCGTCATACCTTTTGGCATTTACACACTTTCCTACCTGCCCTTTGTAAAGGTTTATCCGGACAAGGGACTTTTCGGGCATATGATTGCCAATGCCGCGCTGATGCTTAGTTATCACAGCAGCTGTGTGTTTGACCATCCGTATTCCTCGGAATGGTATCAGTGGCTCTACGGAAGCAAACCGCTTGCCGACAGCAGGGTGTATTTTGCGGACGGCACCGTCAGCGTGGTAATGACCTTCTTAAATCCGCTGCTTGTCGTAGGCGGGCTTATCGCACTGCTTCACCAGTTTTATCTGTGGAAAAGAAAACACTGCCGCAGGGCGCTGTTTTTAATCATTGCCTATGCGTCCATGCTTCTGCCATGGCTTTTCGTACACCGGACGGTTTTTGTTTACCAGTATTTTATCAGTTCGCTTATTTTAGTACCGATGATTGGAAACTCCGTATCCGTAAGCAGGCACAGAAAAAGAAACATACTGGTTCTTTCGGGCATCGGCATTGCACTGTATGTTCTGTATTATCCGGTGCTTACGGGGCAGAGCATACGTGTGGATTTTGTAAATCAGGTACTGGAAGTGCTGGCTGACTGGAATATTGCTTAGGAGGGAGGACGCTATGAAAACATCTTTCAAAAAAGCTTTGCTTTATACAGGTGTCCTGCTTTTTGTCCTGTTTTCTTATCTTATAAGCAGGGTTTTACGGTTGGAACAAGGAAACGTCCGGTATGTGCGGTATGCCAATCTTTTGTTTCAAGTTTCGGGTGTGGTTATTCTGCTGCGGGACTGCCTGCGGAAAAAAGAAAAGAATACCTACACGGAAGAACAGATTACAGGTCTTATTCTTTCCATGGGAATTTTCATGCGCGTGGTTTACCTGCTTTATACACCGCTTACCGTCCGCTCCCATGATTTGTGGGGAATTGACCTGTCGTCGGGAGGGCATGCTTCTTATCTGCTCCTTGCCATGCAGGGGATGCTTCCCCCGGATAATTATCTGCAGTTTTACCAGCAGCCCTTGTACTATTTTGCGGGAGCCTTTTTTTCAAAGCTGCAAAACGGACTTCTCAGCTGTTCGGAAGCGTATTATCTGGTGGATGCGGCCAGGACGGTTTCCTGTACCGCGTCCTGCTTCAGTCTGCTGATTGCCTGTGCCATTTTCAGGGAATGCGGACTTTCGGGAAAGGGTCTGTACCGGGCTGTGCTCCTTGTCTCCTTTTTGCCGGTTTATTTTCTGAGCGGAGGAAGACTGGGACCGGATGCTCTTTGCGGAATGTTTATGCTTCTGGCATTTCTTTTTACCCTGAAATGGGAAAAGGAAAAGAGCTGGAAAAATACGTTGCTTCTGGCGGTTATCTACGGACTTGGCATGATGACCAAGATATCCATGGCAACACTGGCAGTGTTTACGGCGGTGGTTTTTGCGAGGAGTTTCTTTATGGCATGCAAAACCGGAACATGGAAGGGACTTTTACTAAAATATGCGGTCTTTGGCGCAATCAGTCTGCCGTTGGGACTCTGGTACAGTCTGCGGAATTATCTTCTTTTCAGACAACCGCTCACGTATGTGTTGGAAATGTCCAGGGACAGTGCGTTGTATACGGGGGACCGGTCGGTTTGGCAGAGATTGTTTCTTTGGGATATCAGGAACCTGTTTACAACTCCCTATGCCAATGTATGGACAGATTACAATCTTCCCGTGTATGCCCTGAAGTCTTCCCTGTTCGGAGAATTTCAGTTTACCTGCTATGGCTGGATACCCGCAATGCTGTTGTTTTTTAACGTCGTACAGGCGCTTTTGTGTATCTGTGCCATGGTGCATTACATAAAATGGAAAGAAAAAGACAGGGAAAGAAATTTCTGCCTTCTGGCGGCGGGAATTCTCTGGATGGGCACGGTGTTTTTTTACCTGCGGTATCCTTTCGGATGCAGCATGGATTTCCGCTATATGTTGTTTCTGCCGGTTCCGGTTGCCGTGCTGTTCGGCCGGTGGGAAGCATTTCATAATGGACATACGGAGGCGGTACAACGGCTGGCCGGGCTTTGGAGCATCGGCTTTGCCATAAGTTCCTGTCTGATGTATGGATAAAACTAAGGTCTTACATGCATGCAAATATATTTATTGTGTGAGGAAGTATAGAAATATACTTTCAGAAAGGGAAAACAATGAAGAAAAAGAAAACCAAGTTATTTTCATGGACGGTGGCATCCGTAGCAGCCCTTACCCTGCTTTGCGGTACATGGGCATCTGCAGCGGTGTCATTGACCTCCGGTGCGGACGGTATTTACCTGCGTAACTCCGGCCAGGAGTATACATTTCAGGTAGACGTTCCCAAGAACCATTTTGTGGCAATCCGCGTGGATGGGGTATATCTTATGGGAGAGAAAGCTCCTGTACAGATAGATATTGAAGTCGGCGGAACCGCACCTGTAGTCACTCCGGCACCGGAAACACAGGCCCCTTCGTCTACCAAGACCCCGACACCGGCAGCAACCACCGCTATACCCAGCTATGCACCGCCTGAACCCAGTGAAGCGCCTACACCCAGCGAGTCTCCTGTAAATCCCAGCTATGTACCGGAACCTACATCCGGTTCGATCGTTTCCACAGGAGCTAAAAGTGCTGTTTCAGAATTACCTTCCCAGAGCAATGCAATTGAGGCACTGGTAAAGCTGGCAGCACCTGCAGAAGCCAATGCAGAGACCTATTATGCTACCATCGGTCTTCCGGCATCCTATCTGGATACCCTGTCCGACGGCAGCCACACGGTTGTCATGGATTTCGTAGAAGGCAGCGTCAGCACCACCATTACCGTTACCTCCGATGCTTCCATGCTTACGAACGGCAATCCTTCCACCGGCGATACCACCCATGTACTTCCTTACGTGCTGCTTGCAGCAGGAAGTGCCTGTGTTCTGGTATTTCTGGCTAAAAAGGAAAAGAAAGAAACAAAATAAAATAAGATTTACCCATTTTTGCATGCAGTTAAGATAATACGGGGTGTCCGGAAACGGATGCCCTGTTTTTATTGCCGAAAACGGAAAAATATGCTATGATAAATACATATTTTTCCGTGTTTTGGAAAGGGTGGGCAGGTCATGCCCGAATATGTTTTTATGAGAAAGAGGTGACGCATGGAAAGTGCGGATTTTAAGGAAGGCGTAATTCTTCCCGACGGGGGCTATCTTCCCATGAAGGAAGGACATTTGCATACACTGATGAATGTAACCGGCATACCGGAAGCGAAGCTTTGGGAGATGATTCCCAAGGACGATTCTCCGCTTTTCTGGCTGATTGCCTATACCGGCTGTGTTATCACGGATCTGAATTCCTCCGTGGGAATGAAAATGACGGAGGCACAGAGGGCAACCTATGACAGTCTGGTAACCCGCGGCATCATTACGGACAAATACTATGACATTACCGAGGAGAGAAAGAAAAGAGCGGAGCTGGAAAAGCAGCGTGCCGCAGAATAAAATAAAACGATAGAAAAGGAGATTTTTCTCATGAGTAAAAAGAAAGCAGTTGTTTCCCTGGGACACGAAGCACTCGGTTCCACTACCTTAGAGCAGTTGGATGCCGTTAAAAAGACCGCAAAGGCACTGGCAGATTTAGTAGAGGACGGCTACCAGCTCACCATTACCCACAGCAACGGCCCGCAGGTCAGCATGATTCACAAAGCAATGACCGAGCTGCGCCGTGTTTACATTGATTATACCCCCGCTCCTATGTGCGTATGTTCTGCCATGAGCCAGGGTTATGTAGGCTACGATATCCAGAATTCCCTTCGTGCCGAGCTTTTGGACCGTGGTATTGTGAAAACCGTCAGCACTGTTTTAACCCAGGTAACCGTGGACCCCTATGACGAAGCTTTTTATGAGCCGACCAAGAAGATCGGCCGCTATATGTCCAAGGATGATGCGGAAATCGAAATCAAAAAAGGCAATTATGTGGCAGAGGAAGAGGGTAAGGGCTACAGACGTGTGGTAGCGGCGCCTTCCCCCATTGATATTGTAGAAATTGATGCTATAAGAGCGCTTTCCGATGCCGACCAGATTGTCATTGCATGCGGTGGCGGCGGTATTCCCGTGATTCCCCAGAAGCACATCTTAAAGGGGGCATCCGCAGTTATCGAGAAGGACAGCATTGCAGGAAAGTTAGCATCCGATTTACAGGCGGATACGCTGGTTATTCTGACCGGTGTGGATAAGGTTTACAGGAATTTCGGCAAGGACAATCAGGAACCGATTGAAAAGATGACCGTAGCGGAAGCAAAGGCCATGATGGAAGCCGGCGAATTTGAGGCAGGCACCATGCTGCCGAAGATTGAAGCAGCCGTTTCCTATCTGGAAAAAGTACCCGGCGGCAGTGTTCTTATCACCTCCATGGAGCATGTAAAGGATGCCCTGAAGGGAAAGAACGGAACCGTGATTACGGCATAAAAATCATAAAAATAAGGAAGGGCTGCCGCATTAGCAATTTTGCTGAGCGGCAGCCCTGTTTTTTGCACATTATTTAACTCCATAGGAGAAAAGCCCCTGAATTTGACCTTGAGAGAAGAAAAGTGTTACAGGGTCAAAGAAAGAAGCGCCGGACAGAAACCTGGTTTGACCCTGAGAGAGGAAAAGTGTTACAGGGTCAAAGAAAAAAGCGCCGGACAGAAATTAAATTTGACCCTGAGAGAAGAAATGTGTTACAGGGTCAAAGAAAAAAGCGCCGGACAGAAACCTGGTTTGACTCAGAGAGAAGAAAAGTGTTACAGGGTCAAAGAAAGAAGTGCCGGACAGAAACCTGGTTTGACCCTGAGAGGGGAAAAGTGTTACAGGGTCAAAGAAAGAAGTGCCGGACAGAAAACTGGTTTGACTCAGAGAGAAGAAAAGTGTTATAGGGTCAAAGAAAAAAGTGCCGGACAGAAATTAAATTTGACCCTGAGAGTGGAAAAGTGTTACAGGGTCAAAGAAAAAAGCGCCGGACAGAAATTAAATTTGACTCTATATGTGGAAAGTGGAAAATGAGTCAAAGAAGTACGCGGAGCCCGTAATTTTGGTTTGACCTGAAAGCAAAAAAAGCAGAAATGAGTCAAAAAATGAGTACTACTTCTGCAGATTTTCCACAGCCTCTTCCAGGCATTCAAAGAATTCCGCAAAGGTCTTCTTACAGCAGGAAGGGTTTTCAATGACAATGCCCTCTGCAAACAAGCCGGTAACGGCAAAGCCCATGGCGAGTCGATGATCGTCATGGGTTTTTATATGGGCAGGTTTCGGTACTCCGGGATAGATGGTTATGGAGTCGGCTCTCTCATCACAACGGATACCCATGGCAGTGAGATTCTCGGTGATGGCACTTAAACGGTCACTTTCCTGTCCACGGATATGACCGATGCCGGTAATGGTAACGGGGCTGTCGGCAAACGGAGCGATGGCGGCAAGAGTAATCGCCTGGTCGGAGCAGGAGGACATGTCCACGGTGAGTCCGTGCAGCCTGCCGGAAGCATGGGAAACAGAGCCGGAAACATGGGAAACAGAGCCGGAAGCATGGGAAACAGAGCCGGAAGCAGTTTCGGAGCCTGCATCAGCAGACTTTACACCGGCAGACTCTGCACAGGCAGCAGGTCCGGTTATGCAGATGCCCTCATTTGTCCGGGTAACCCGGCAGCCCATTTTTTCAAGGATGTTTAAAAATTCGGTATCGCCCTGCAGGGAATGTTCGGGTACGCCATCCACAATGACACTGCAGCCGGACAGGGCAGCCAGGGCATAAAAATAGCAGGCGGCGGAAACATCCGGTTCAATGGCATAATCCTGTGCCCGGTAAGTCTGCCCGGCTTTTATAAGGAAAGTGTCCGGGGAAGGATGTTCGGTCAAAACGCCGAACTGTTCCATCATACGGCAGGTCATTTCGATATATGCCATGCCGTGTGTACCGGCCACTTTGATTTTCACATCCTCTTTTGCCAGGGGAGCGGCGATTAAAAGAGCGCTTAAAAACTGGCTGCTTTTGTCAATATCAATGGCAAGGTCCGTGTTCTGAAATCCGCGAGCATGCAGGGTAAAGGGGAAAAATCCCTCTTTTTCCGCAAAGGAAATGTCACAGCCGACGGACTGTAAGGCGGAAAGCAACGGTGCCATGGGGCGTTTTTTCATCTGTTCGGAAGCATCTAAAAAGAACTCTCCTTCCGACACACCAAGTACGGCAGACAGAAAGCGTGCGGCGGTGCCGGCGCTTCCCACATACAGGGAGGCTTTCTTTACGGGCAGTCTGCCGGAAAGTCCGTGCACGGAAACTTCACCGGTTTCGGGCCTGGATGCCACATCAAAGGACAAATCCGAAAGACACTGCAAAAAATGGGAAGAATCCTCGGAGAACTGGGCGCCGGTGAGATGGCTTTTTCCGTCGGAAAGCATGGCAAGCAGCAGGGCACGGTTGGTGATGCTCTTGGAGCCGGGAACCTTTACATGTATGGTTTTATGGGAAAAATCGCCTGTCAGGACAGGTACGGGATATTCGGAAATACTTATCATAAAATCTTCATTCCTTCCAAAGATTAAATCTTTGTTCAGTGTATCATGATTTCTCAAAATTGTAACTAATTTTATAGGTATTTCATATAGAAAAAGTCGGTTGTTTTTTATCCCCCGGATACGGTATAATTTTTTTAAATGTGAAAGTCTGCAAACAGATACAGCAGACAAATGAAAACCGGAAAGGATACGAATATGCTGTTTATTGGTGTGGATTTAGGAACCTCCGCAGTAAAGCTTTTACTGATGGACGAAAATGGTAAAATCAAGAAGACGGTTTCCCGGGAATACCCCCTGTATTTCCCGCATCCCGGCTGGTCTGAGCAGAAGCCGGAGGACTGGTACATACAGTCGATGGACGGACTGAAGGAATTGCTTAGGGATGAAAAAAAGGAAGAGGTTGCCGGCATCAGCTTCGGCGGACAGATGCACGGTCTGGTGCTTTTGGACGAAAACGATGAAGTTATCCGTCCCGCTCTTTTGTGGAATGACGGCAGGACCTATGAAGAATGCGATTATCTGAACAATGTAATCGGTAAGGATAAGCTTTCCGAATATACGGCAAACATTTCCTTTACCGGATTTACGGCGCCCAAGATTTTGTGGGTAAAAAATAAAGAACCGGAAAATTTTGCAAGAATTAAGAAAATCATGCTGCCGAAGGATTATCTGGCATACAGGCTGTCCGGTGTGCACTGTACCGATGTTTCCGATGCATCCGGTATGCTCCTCTTTGATGTAAAGAACCGGACCTGGTCCAAAGAGATGTGCGAAATCTGCAGTGTGAAGCCGGAGTGGCTTGCGAAGGTTTACGAAAGCTATGAAGTGGTCGGCACCCTGAAAAAAGAGGTAGCGGAGGAATTGGGCATTCCGGCTGCGGCAAAGGTGATTGCCGGAGCGGGTGACAATGCGGCGGCAGCTGTGGGCACCGGCACCGTAGGAGACGGCAGATGCAATATTTCCTTAGGAACCAGCGGTACAATTTTTATTTCCTCCCGGAAGTTCGGCGTGGACAAAAACAATGCCCTGCATTCCTTTGACCATGCGGACGGCACCTATCATCTGATGGGCTGTATGTTATCCGCAGCATCCTGCAACAAATGGTGGATGGATGAAATCCTGAAAACCAAGGAATACGCCAAGGAACAGGAAGGTATTGACAAACTGGGAGAAAACCACGTATTTTTCCTGCCGTATCTCATGGGAGAACGGTCTCCACACAACAATCCCAATGCCAGAGGTACATTTACCGGCATTACCATGGATACCACAAGAGAAGATATGACACAGGCGGTGCTCGAGGGCGTAGCCTTTGCACTGAGGGACTCCCTGGAAGTGGCAAAGAGCCTGGGCATTCCCATTACCCGCACCAAAATCTGCGGCGGTGGTGCCAAGAGTCCGCTGTGGTGTAAGATGATTGCCAATATTTTGAATTTGAAGGTGGACAAAATCGAGAGCGAAGAGGGTCCTGCACTGGGAGCGGCCATGCTGGCAGCGGTAGGCTGCGGTGTTTACGGCAGCGTGGAAGAAATTGCCGAGAAGATGGTGAAGGTAGTGGATACCATTGAGCCGGATCCTTCCATTGCCGCAAAATACGATGAAAAATACGCACAGTTCAAACAGATTTATCCGGCGCTGAAACCGGTATTTGATGTGATAAAATAAGGCGGCGCGTAAGGTTCCGGAACGGATGAAATAAGGACGGCGGCGCGTAAGGTTCCGGAACGGATGAAATATGGACGGCACCGCGTAAGGTTCCGGTACAGACGGAATAAGAACAGCACCTCAAAAGAAAGGATTTGGTGGAAAGATGGAAATTAAAAAAGTTACGGATGCGGCATTCAAAAAATACGGCCGCGTCATCAGCCATGTGGATGTGGCAGAGCTTGTTGCAGCATTAAAAGAAACTCCCATTCCCGCAGATGTGGTTTATGAACCCTCTGTGGAAAGTCTGGAAAAACTGCCTGTAAAGGAAGAACTGTCCAGTGTTATTTACGGAGAAATGCCTATTCAGATCGGTTATTGCAACGGTCATAACAAAAAATTAAACGCCCTGGAATATCACAGAGATTCCGAAATTAACATTGCTGCAGAGGATGCGGTACTGATGCTCGGTTCCCTGCAGGATGTGGAAGCAGATTTTACCTATGATACTTCCAAGGTAGAGGCGTTCTTGGTACCCGCAGGCACTGCAGTGGAAATCTATGCAACCACCCTGCACTATGCACCTTGCCATGTAGAGGACGGTGGCTTCCAGGTAGCGGTTGTTCTTCCGAAGGGCACCAATTACGAGTTAAAAACAACCCATGCCAAGGTAGAAAACGGCAAGGCTCCCAACGAAGATGCCCTGCTTGCGGCAGTCAACAAGTGGTTGATCGGCCATGCGGAAGGCGGACTTCCCGAAGGCTCTTTCTTAGGTCTTAAGGGCGAAAATTTAAGCCTGTAAGTATAACAAAAATGAGAGAATAGTAAAAGAAAACAAGGAGGATAAATCCTCTCCTCGCATGAGGATATGCTATGCATGCATAGCAGGATTTTGCTCCGCAAAAACAAGGAGGATAATATTATGAGTAATTTTCCCGAAGTAAAAGTAGGTGTGGTTGCAGTCAGCCGTGACTGTTTCCCCGAAAGCTTATCAGTCAACAGAAGAAAGGCCCTGATGGAGGCCTATACCGCAAAGTTCGGCACCGGTAATGTGTATGAGTGCCCGGTTTGTATCGTAGAAAGCGAAATTCATATGGTACAGGCGCTCGAAGACATCAAAAAAGCAGGCTGCAATGCTCTGTGCGTATATCTCGGAAACTTTGGTCCCGAAATCAGCGAGACCTTACTGGCAAAGCATTTTGACGGACCGGCTATGTTCATCGCGGCAGCAGAAGAAAGCCAGAATAACTTAGTTGGCGGCAGAGGCGATGCTTACTGCGGTATGTTAAATGCCAGCTACAACCTGAAGCTCCGCAACGTAAAGGCTTATATTCCCGAATATCCCGTTGGCACTGCAGAAGAATGCGCAGACATGCTGCACGACTTCTTACCCATTGCAAGAGCCATCATCGGTCTTTCCGATTTAAAGATTATCAGCTTCGGTCCCAGACCGCTTAACTTCTTAGCCTGCAACGCACCCATCAAACAGCTTTACAATTTAGGCGTGGAAATCGAAGAAAACTCCGAACTTGACCTGTTTGAAGCATTCAACAAGCATGCAGATGACGAGCGTATTCCCGCAAAGGTTAAGGAAATGGAAGAAGAACTGGGCAAGGGCAACTTAAAGCCGGAAATCCTGCCTAAGCTGGCACAGTACGAACTGACCCTTCTTGACTGGGTAGAACAGCACAGAGGTTACAGAAAGTATGTAGCGATTGCCGGAAAGTGCTGGCCTGCCTTCCAGACACAGTTCGGTTTTGTTCCCTGCTATGTAAACAGCCGTCTGACCGGTATGGGCATCCCCGTATCCTGTGAGGTGGATATTTACGGCTGCTTAAGCGAGTTTATCGGTGCCTGCGTCAGTGAGGATGCCGTTACCCTGCTTGACATCAACAACAGCGTTCCCGCTGATATGTACAAAGAGTCTATCGAAGGCAAGTTCCCTTATACACACAAGGATACCTTCATGGGCTTCCACTGCGGCAATACCTGCTCCAAGAAGCTGGCATTCTGCAACATGAAGAACCAGATGATTATGGCAAGAAGCCTGCCCGAAGAAGTTACCAACGGTACACTCGAAGGTGACATCATGCCCGGCGACATTACCTTCTACCGTCTGCAGAGTACTGCAGACTGCAAGCTCCGCGCATACATTGCACAGGGCGAGGTACTTCCGGTTGCCACTAAGTCCTTCGGCAGCATCGGCGTATTTGCTATTCCGGAAATGGGCAGATTTTACCGTCACGTTCTGATTGAAAAGAACTTCCCTCACCACGGAGCAGTGGCATTCGGTCACTTCGGTAAAGCTCTGTACGAAGTATTCAAGTACATCGGCGTTCCCATCGAAGACCTTGACTACAACCAGCCCGCAGGCGTAAGATACCCGACCGAAAATCCTTTCGCATAATATCCTTTCGCAAAATACATAGAAAACAAAAGGTGCAGACCTTAACTTCGTCTGCACCTTTTATTTTCTTCAAATTTGACCTAAAGAAGAGAAAATAGGGTCTCACTTTATTCGCCGTCCGTATAATACAGAACGCCTAAGGTGCCGGGACCGCAGTGGCTGCTGACCACACCGCCGGCTCTGGTAACATAGATATTTTCAAAATAGGACAGGCTCTCTAAGTATTCCTTTACGGGCGCTACAATGTCCTCGCTGCAGCCGGAATGGGTGATGAACACGCAGTTTTTATCGGCAGCAAGCAGCGCTTCTTCCTGGTCTTTGACATATTTCAAAAGCACGGAACCAAGCTGACCGCGGTATTTCTTTGCAACGATCATGGCACCGTCCTTTACCACGATTTCCGGCTTCAGCTTTAAGGTATTGGCAAGCAGGGCGGTAACGGAATTGCAGCGGCCGCCGCGGGACAGATAGGTCAGGGTATCAATGACAAAGCTGGCACTGACGGCAGACCTTCTTTTTTCTACTTTTTCCACAATGGAGGCGGCGCTTTCTCCCGCCATGGAAAGTCTGGCGGCATAAAGAACCTGCAGACCGATACCGGTGGAAAGACTCTGGGAATCAATGACATGCAGTTTGTCATAACCGGCTTCCTCTCCAATCAGACGTACCACATTGCAGGTAGTGCTCATCTGGGAAGAAATACCGAAGAAAACAATTTCTCTGTCCTCGTCCATGAAAGGTTTCAAAAGGGAAGCGGCATTGTCGATGGTGACGGCAGCCGTTTTGGGAGTGGTCTTATTGGCATCCGCCCATTTGTATATTTCTTCCGGTGTGGTTTCAATGCCGTCAAAGTAGCTGTTTTCTCCCATCACGATACAAAGGGGAATAATGGTAATGTCATACTTTTCAATCAAATCCGCAGACAAATCACAGGTGGAGTCTGCCACAATCTTTACATTCATAGAGTCGGTCCTTTCATTCTTGTTTCAAAATAATGCAATTAGTATACTACTTTATTGCAGAAAAATCAAAGAGTTGTCCTTGCATAGTTTGTAAATTTACGTTATAATGCTTTCTGAGCAGATAATTCTAACTATTCTATATTCTAAGCCGGTTCATACCGGTATCTGAAACATTCGGAACATCCTGCTTATTATTCCATTTTTGCAACAGTAGAAACAGATACACGAAATAAAAGATTTTGTTGTATCAAAAAACAAACCAAGGTATAATATAGATACAGTAGGATGCCTTTGCGGATAACGTATCTATCGTTATTCCGGACAGAAGGAGGAAGACTGTGAGTACAGAACTAAAAAACGCAGTAAAAGCGGCGGATGCCATTCCACAGTATGATATGTGTGTCAAGCGTCTGCTGGCGGAAAAAAACATTATTGCCAACATCCTTGTAAATGCAGTGGATGTATACAAAGGGATGGTCCCGGAGGATGTGGTGCCGTATATTGAAGGAGAGCCCTATATCAGTATGGTGCCGGTGGAGCCGGGGCTGACCAATACAGCCCGGGAAGAAAACGGGCAGAGGGTTATAGGACTCAATACGGAAAATCAGGAAATTCACGAAGGACTCATAAAGTTTGACATTATTTTTTATGCATGGGAACCGATTAAAACAGACCCGGCTGCATCGGAGGAAGCCCCAGCAGAGAAAAACAAAGGTGCCTTGAACAAAATTATCCTAAATGTGGAGGCACAGAAAAACAATCCCACGGAATACAAAATCATAAACAGGGCAGTTTTTTATGTAGGAAGGCTGATTTCTTCACAGAAAGAGCGTGATTTCGTGAATTCACATTATGATGACATCCGGAGTGTATATTCCATCTGGGTATGTATGAATATGGAAGAGAACAGTCTGAGTCATATTCATCTGACACAAGAGGATTTGGTCGGTAAAAATCAATGGAAGGGCAATCTTAATTTAATGAATATCATTATGATTGGTCTGTCGGAAGAATTGCCCGGACCCGAAGAGGGGTATGAGCTGCATCGTTTGCTGGGTGCACTGTTGTCACAGAAACTTACGGTAGAAGAAAAATTAACAATCATGGAAACGGAGTATCATATACCGGTAGAAGAAAATTTGAGGAAGGATGTGAATGTTATGTGCAATTTGGGAGAAGGAATTGAGGAAAAAGCCATTGCGATTGGCGAAGCCAGAGGAGAAGCAAAAGGAGAGGCCAGAGGCAAAGCAAGGGGTGTGGCAGAAACGGAAGCCAGACTCGTAGGGAATATGCACAAAAACGGCTTCACGGCGGAGCAGATAGCGGCGGCAACGGACATGGACATCAAAGATGTGGAAGCCATTCTTGCGGGTAGGGAGCCGGCAAGGGCGTGATTTTGCCGGAAAAAGAACAAAAGGCACCTGTCAAAAGCTTTTGACAGACAAAAAAGGCAGGGAAAAGACCTTACCAGAAAATTCTGCTGGCAATGGCAGCGGGTGTTATTACTCTGCTGATAGCGATAGTATTTACCGTAATCTTAAAATAAAAAACAGGTATAGTTAGCATATAGCAGAACTCCCCCGGACAAAAGTCCGGGGGAGTCCCGTTTGTGGTAATCTTGTGATCTATAGAGAGAAGAATGCTTACTCAATCAGTCCGCTGTCCTTTAACAGAAGCTCGATGTCGGTGTCTTTTACTTTCTTTAAGACAACCTTTAACATTTCCTTTTCCTTGAAGGAAAGCTTGGCTTCGGAAATGGGCTTCTTGTCGATAGCATAGTAGCAGGCACGAAGCAGTTCACGCACATCGTACTGGCTGCCCCATACTTCGGGAACGGCACGGTCTACATTAAGCAGGGTGTAAACCGCTTCCATACCGGTACGGATAGAGTACTCGGTGGTGAAGATGGTGTCTCTCGGTGTTTCGGCAAACTGGCCTAAGAAAGCGAAGTTTACAGAGCCCTCGGGTACGACCAGAGGACGGTCGGATTTCTTTCTGGGCTGGAAGAATGCATTGATGAACGGCATGAAGCAGGTCGTGGTGTTGCAGGCATTCTTAGCCAGGTCGTCGATTTCGGAAGTGGGAATACCGATGTGGTAGAGCCATTCCTTGCAGACTTCTTCACCGGTACAGTCGCGCATCGCTTTCTTTACATAGTTGCCTTCCTTGTTGGTGGAAAGAGAGTATACCCAGATTAAAACGGAGTCCTTATTCTGTGCCTTGAACTGGGGCTGACGGTTAATGGTCCAGGAAAGATACCAGTTGTCGGTGCTGTCCTTTACGGTAACGATACCGCCGGTGGTAACTTTGCCCGCTCTCGGGTCTCTCTTACAAATCTTGATAATGTGCTGAATAATCTCTTCGTTGGAGGTTTCCACGGTCGCACTCATCCAGTTCGTTGCTTCAAAGTCATCGCAGAAGTTGTCGGGATCGCCGTATTCGCCGTTTACTGCCTGCTTTGCAATGTTCTTCCAAAGATCCCAGGACTCGCCGGCACCGTTCTTTACACCGGAAAGGTCGGGTTTATGGGTCTGGTCGCCGTAGCAGGAAGTATCGGTGCAGCAGCCGTTGGTAATGAATACCAGGTCATCCTCGGTCAGGCCGATTTCTTCTTCTTTACCATCCTTGAGGTAAACAATCTTCTCGGCAATTTTCTTGTCACCCACGTTTTTAATGATGACGTTTTTCACATCCATTCCGTATTCGATGCGAACACCGTGTGCTTCCAGATATTTTACCAGAGGAAGAATCATGCTTTCAAACTGGTTGTATTTGGTGAAACGGAGAGCACTGAAGTCGGGCAGTCCGTCAATATGGTGCACATATCTGCAAAGGTAACGCTTCATTTCGAGAGCGCTTGACCAACGCTGGAAAGCGAACATGGTCTGCCAGTAAAGCCAGAAGTTGGTGTCCCAGAAGGAGTCCGGCAGAACATCGGAAATCTTCTTGTCTTCCAGATCCTTTTCCGGTGTCATGAATAATTTGGAAAGTGCCAGTGCGGAAGCCTTGTCCAGACAGAACTTCTTGTCGGTGTGGGCATCCTCGCCGCAGTTGACGGAAGCACGGCAAAGAGAATAGTTAGGGTCATGCTTGTTTAACCAGTAATATTCATCCAGCACGGAAACCTCCGGGGTTTCGATGGAAGGAACGTCGCGGAACATATCCCACATACATTCAAAATGGTTGTCCATTTCACGTCCGCCTCTCATGTAGAAGCCCTTTGTGATATCCTTGCGGCCGTCGCAGCTGCCGCCTGCTAAGTCTAATTTTTCTAACAGGTGAATGCGTTCACCCTTCATCTGGCCGTCTCTTACGAGATAAAATGCTGCCGCCAGTCCGGCAAGACCGGTACCGATAATATAAGCTGATTTTCTGTCAACGCCTTCCGGTTTCTCCGGATGTGCAAATGCTTCATAAGTTCCTGCTCCGTAATACATAATCATTACCTCCTGTTGATGTTTGTTGGTTTTTGTTTCATGTGAATAGGAAAATCAATTTATTTTTTCCTTTCGATGGCTTTACTATACCTGTATTCGGGAAAAAGAACCATAGACAGAAAAATCCCCATGACTAAAAAATAATCATGGGGAAAAAGCTGTCAAAATTTTTATCATTCTGCATGTTTTGATAAAAAACACGGTTTTATAACGGTTTGTCTTTGCGGAAACGGTTCAGCGCCATTCGGATGTCGTCCTGTATAACAAGAGTAAACCGTTCCACCAGGGTTTCCGGGTCCTGCTTCATGCCGTCTTTAATCCAGTCAATCATAACGCCGATGAAAGAATAGGAGTAGACCTGGGCGATAAATTCCTTATCCTCTTCCCGGACGACCATGCCTTCGGAAAACTCGGCAATCACACCTAAAAGAAGGTTGTCGGTCAGCGGTGTCAGGTATTTTTCCACCTGTTCCCTGCTCACGCAGTGGTAAACATTCATAATAAATGGCTTGTTTTCCCGGACTGCATAGAAAATCTGTAAAAATCCCTGTTGCCAGGTTTCCGCCGTTTTCTTGCCCTCAAGCGCCTTGGTGGCATCCTCCAGACAAGCCCACTCCACCAGATCGTAAATATCCTTAAAGTGGTAGTAAAAGGTCATGCGGTTGATGCCGCAGTCCTCGGTAATATCGTTGATGGTGATTTTATTCAAGGGCTTCTGCAAAAGCAGATTCTTAAGGGATGCCTCCAGGGCACGTTTGGTAATCTGGGACATAAATCCTCCTTAGAAACGGAAGGGAACCGGTCAGCAGTCTACCGCTCCATCTTCCAGAAATAAGCGCTGTAAGGGGGAAGCTCGCTGCCGCCTCCGAAATCGTGGGGCTCTCCGGTAATTAAATCCACGGCGGTGCCGCAGCCGGCATCAAAGTGTGCGGTATAGGGGGCAGCATCCGCATTGATGGCAACCAGCACGCGCTCGCCGTCTGTTTTTCTTTCAAAAATGCATTGTCTGTTTGTCAGAACAACGGAACGGAAGTCTCCGTAATTTAAGGCATGGGAGTTCTTCTTGGCTTCCGCCAGCTTGGAAATCCATTCGGAAAGTTCATTGAAAACGGGAGCATCAAAGCACTTACGCAGAGCCGGGTCGCCCTCACTTTTATTTGCCTTTTCGCCCCATTCGCTGCCGTAATATACGCAGGGGATGCCGGGCATGCCGAAGCAGAGGGCATAAATAAGAGGCAGATGCTTTTCGTTCTGCAGAATGCTTGCCACTCTGGTCACATCGTGGTTGTCCACGAAGGAGAGCAGATGCTTTCCTTTATAAAGCGTCCAGTTTTCCGGTCCGAACTGACGGAGCAGGGAATGGACGATTTCAAACAGGTTCATGCTATTGAAGCTGGAGTGCAGACCCTTGTAGCATTCATAATTGGTAACGGAATGCAGCATGGAATCGTTCATCATGCGGTTGTAATCGCCGTGCAGCATTTCGCCGAGCAGGAAGAAATCCTGCTTTTTGCTGTCGGTGAAGCTGCGCAGGCGTCTGACAAAATTTTCATCCAGACAGTAAGCCACATCCAGACGCAGACCGTCGATGTCAAAATAATCAATCCAGTAGTTTACGGCATCTAAAATATGCTCCACCACATCATTGTTCTGTAAATTCAATTTGACTAAGTCGTAGTTGCCCTCCCAGCCTTCGTACCAGAGACCGTCATTGTAAGCGTCGTTGCCGGAGAGATTGATATGGAACCAATTCAAATAAGGAGAATGCTCCCTGTTTTTTAAGACATCCCGGAACTGGTAAAAGCCCCTGCCCACATGGTTGAAAACGCCGTCTAAAACAACCTTGATGCCGTTTTCGTGCAGCTTTTCGCAGACTTCCTTAAAATCTTCGTTGGTGCCCAGACGGACATCTATTTTCTTGTAATCCCGGGTGTTGTAGCCATGGGTGTCGGACTCAAATACCGGAGAAAAATAGACGGCATTGATGCCTAATTTTTTCATATGGGGAATCCAGTCCTCCACCTTTTTGATTTTGTGTGTCAGCACACCGTCGTTTTCAAAGGGTGCGCCGCAGAAGCCCAGGGGATAAATCTGATAAAATACACTTTCGTATGCCCACATAGTTCAGCCTTTCCGAGGACACATTATTTCGGTAAAACAGGATGTGCCGCTCTTTTCAGTTTGTGCATGTCTATTATAACATTCTGAAAAACAAAGACAAGACCTCTTGACAGATAAATCTTCCGGTGATATATTCATAACGGCGTTATGGATAATGAAACTTCCAAAGCAAAAGTGCTATGGACAAAATGTGTGCAAGGTTTATATAAGGGAGGTGGATGCACTGGCAAAACAGATTGAAGGCGTATATGAACAGATTTTATCCTGCGCCATGACAGAGTTTCTGGAAAAGGGCTATACGGATGCTTCGCTGCGGGACATTGCCACCAAGGCAGGTACCACCACGGGCTCCATTTATACCCGGTTCGGGGATAAGGAAGGTCTGTTTGAAGCCATTGTGGGTACCCATTACAGGTACCTGACGGAGAAGTTTAAGAATGCGCTCGCGGAATTTTACAAACTTCCGGAGGAGAAAAAGCCGGAGCATATGGGAGAAATATCCCAGAACTGCATGAAGGAAATGCTGCAGTACGGACTGGCGCACCAAAAGGAATTCTATCTGATTTTATGCAAGTCGGAGGGCACCCGTTTCTCCGGTATGCGGGATGAATTTATCGAAGCGGAAATCAAGTCCACGGATGATTATCTGGAAACACTGGCAAAACTGGGCAGACCGGCACCGGAAATATCCCCGCACCTAAAGCACATTATTGTGACGGCGATGTTTAACGGTTTTTTTGAAATGATTATTCACAATATGCCGCCCAAAGAAGCGGAGAGCTATTTAAGAGAGCTTCATCTGTTTTTTGAAGCGGGCTGGGCCAAAATTATGGGACAGTGATGTCCCATTGCTTTTTAATTTGCAGTTAGCATAGACTAATTAGCATAAACTAATTGAAAAGGAGGTTTCTTATGAAAAAACAATCTAACCTGTCAAAGCTCATGGGCTATGCGGGAAATTTCCGTTTCCTCACATATGCCTCATGGATTTTATCGGGAGTCAGCGCGGCTTTCGCTTTGATTCCCTTCTATTTTTTATGGCGCATCATCAAAGAGGTGCTCACCGTTATGCCTGACTTTTCAAAGGCAGCCGGGCTTATCCATAACGGCTGGATGGCGGTGCTGTTTGCGGCACTGTCCCTTGTTATTTATATCTGCGCCCTGATGTGCTCCCATTTAGCGGCGTTTCGTGTGCAGGCAAATCTGCGGAAAGCCATGCTGCATCATGTCATCACCCTGCCCCTCGGCACATTGGAAAAGGAAGGCAGCGGCAAGGTCAGAAAGACCATTCAGGAATGTTCCGGCGCAACGGAAACCTTTCTGGCGCATCAGCTTCCGGATATGGTGGGCGCTTATGTGACCCCGCTGGGACTGGTGGTTCTTCTGTTTGCGTTTGACTGGCGTTTCGGACTTATCTGCCTGATACCCATTGTGCTTTCCTTTGTGGTAATGATGGTGTTCATGACCGGTCCGACCTTAAAGGTAAAGATGCAGGAATACCAGAATGCACTGGAAGACATGTCCAACGAAGCCGTGGAATATGTGCGCGGCGTGCCGGTGGTAAAGACTTTCGGACAGACCGTTTATTCCTTTGAAAAGTTCAAAAAATCCATCGACCGTTACAGTGAATGGGCGATTTCCTATACCAAGAGCATGCGTATTCCAATGTGTCTGCTCACCATTCTGATTAACGGTATATTCGCGTTTATTCTGGCAGCTGGTATCTGGTTTACGAAGGGCGGCATCAGCACAACGCTGGTTCTGAATATTTTGTTCTATATTATCCTGACGCCCATTCTTACGGTAACCATGACAAAAATTATGTTCCAGAGTGAAAACAACATGCTTTTAGAGGATGCCATGAAGCGTATGGACAATATCTTAAGTTTAGAGCCTCTGAAAGAAACACAAAATGCGAAAAATCCCAAAGAAAACTCCGTGGAGCTTCGTCATGTATCCTATAGCTACGATGAGAGAACTCAGGCGCTTAAGGATATTTCCCTTTCCATCAAGGGCGGTCAGACCGTAGCCTTTGTGGGACCCTCCGGCGGCGGTAAGACCACACTTGCCAATGTTATCAGCCGTTTCTTCGACGTGAAGGAAGGAGAGGTGTTAATCGGCGGCGTCAATGTGAAGGATATCGGCAAGGAAAAATTGATGGAAACCGTTTCTTTTGTATTCCAGAACAGCCGTCTGATAAAAGGAACCATTTTAGATAATGTCAAATTAGGAAAGCCGGACGCTACGGAAGAGGAAGTCATGACAGCCCTGCGGCAGGCACAGTGCATGGACATTGTGGAAAAAATGCCGGACGGTGTACATACAGTCATCGGAACAAACGGCGTTTATTTGTCCGGCGGCGAAGGCCAGCGGATTGCCATTGCCAGAGCCCTCTTAAAGAACGCACCCATCATTATTTTAGACGAGGCGACAGCATTTGCCGATCCGGATAACGAAGTCAGAGTACAGGCAGCTTTTAAGGAGCTGGCAAAGGATAGGACGGTTATCATGATTGCACACCGTCTGTCCACCGTAACCTCCGCCGACTGCATCTATGTCTTAAAGGACGGCAGCATTGCCGAACACGGTACGGACAGTGAACTGAAGAACAAAGGCGGCATTTATGCTGAAATGATGAAGAATTACATTTCCTCCGTAAACTGGAAAGTGGGAAAGGAGAGTGCGTGATGATAGAGAAATTACAGCATAGATTTGCGTTATCGGAAAGAGGCGCGAAGGATTTGGTAAAGGGTGTCGTTGCCTGCGCCGTACAGAATGTTTCCTTTATGGTGCCCGTTTCCCTACTTTACTTTTTCACAGGCGATTTGTTAAAGGGAGAAATTACACACGAAAGAGCTGTTTTTTACATAGTGGGCAGCCTGCTTGCACTGGCACTGATATTTGGAATTACCTACTGGCAGTACAATGCCACCTTCCTCGCTACGTATGTGGAAACCGGAACCCGCAGACTGACACTGGCCGAAAAGCTTCGGAAGCTTCCCCTTTCCTACTTCGGAAAGAAGGACCTGGCAGACCTTACCAGCACCATCATGGCGGATTGTACCTTCCTTGAAACGGCATTTTCCCATTTTATACCGCCGTTTGCGGGAGCCATTCTTTCCACTGTGTTAATCGCTGTCAGTCTGTTTTTCTTTGACTGGAGAATGGCACTGGCTTCCCTCTGGGTACTGCCCGTTTCCTTCGGCATTGTGTTTTCTTCCGCCAGACTGGCGGACCGTATGCAGCAGAAAGCCATGAATGCCAAAATGGCATGTGCGGACGGCATTCAGGAATGCATCGAAACCATGCAGGATTTAAAGTCCAACAATGCGGAAGCCGCCTACATAAAGGGGCTGGACAAAAAGGTGGACAATGTGGAAAAGGAAGTCACAAACTGCGAACTTATAACCGCCGTCTACATGACCTGCGCACAACTTATCTTAAAATTAGGTATCGGAACCACAGCAGTGGTAGGCGCTTCCCTTCTGTTACAGGGGTCTCTGGATGTACTGACCTTTTTTATGTTTTTACTGGTGGTTTCCAGACTGTACGACCCCATGCAGTCGGTACTGCAGAATCTGGCAGCCATTATCAGCACCCGTACCAATGTAAACCGGATGAATGAAATTTTAGACCACCCTGTGCAGACAGGTGCAAACACCTTAAGCAACAAGGGCTGCGACATCTGCTTCGACCATGTGGGATTTTCCTATCAGGACAAAGAGGTGGTCTTAAAGGATGTTTCCTTTACGGCAAAGCAGGGTCAGGTAACGGCACTGGTAGGACCCTCCGGCGGCGGTAAAACCACGATTTCCCGTCTGGCAGCCCGCTTCTATGACTGCAGCCACGGTAAGATAACCGTAGGCGGCATGGATGTTTCCAAGGTGGAGCCGGAAACCCTGATGTCCTTGTATTCCATCGTGTTCCAGGATGTTACCCTGTTTAACAACAGTATTTTGGAAAATATCCGCTTAGGACGCAAGGGCGCTACGGACGAAGAAGTCCTGGCGGCGGCAAAAATGGCTAACTGCGATGAATTTGCATTAAAACTTCCCGAAGGCTACCACTCCATGATCGGAGAAAACGGATGTGAGCTTTCCGGAGGAGAAAGACAGCGTATCTCCATTGCCAGAGCTTTCTTAAAGGATGCGCCCGTCATTCTTTTAGACGAAGCCACCGCTTCACTGGATGTGGAAAACGAAAGTGCTATCCAGACGGCGCTATCCCGTCTGATTAAAAATAAGACCGTTATGGTAATTGCCCACCGTATGCGCACCATTGCCGGTGCCGACAAGATTGTGGTGCTGAAGGACGGCGTTGTGGCAGAAGAGGGCACGGCAGAAGAGCTTTCCGCGGCAAACGGCATTTATTCCCATATGGCTGCATTGCAGATGGAAAGCCAGAACTGGACAATCGCGTAAGAGAAAGGAGACGGTAGTATGCGTGTTACGGCAGTAGCAGTCGGCACCAGAGGGGATGTAAACCCTCTGGTGGAATTGGGAATGGAAATGAAAAAGAGAGGGCATGAATTCCGGATTTTAACTCATGAAAAGTTCCGTCCCATGATAGAAGAAAAGGGTGTGACCTATCTGCATCTGGACGGTAATGCCGACCATGTGATGCAGTACATGGTGACGGATTATAAGACCTCGGCGGATTTTATGAAGGGGCTTATGAAGCTGAAAAAAGAAAGCCCTGCCTTCATGGAGCAGACCATGGAAGCGGTCCAGGGTTCCGATTTAATCATGTACGGCACCTGTGGGGCATTTGCCCGCCATGCGGCGGAATATTACCACATTCCCTGCGCCCGTTATTTTTACAGCCCCATGGATAAAACGGATAAGTATTCTTTATACAGTGAGGAATACGACAGCCCCAAGGTGGGAAAGACCTATAACAGCCTTTACAGCGGCATGAGCATGCTGACCAAAATCATGATGAACAAATGGCGGAAATCGGTGGGACTGCCCAAGTGGAAAATGAGTGACCGGTATCCGGTGATGGACGGCAGGCACCTGCTTACGTTTTACCCGGTAAGCCCGCAGTTAATGCCGCCCGATACTTCCTGGGACAAGGACACGTATGTGACGGGTTACTGGTATCATCCTGCGGAGGATGCGGCGCAGTACGAGATGCCGGACTCTTTACGTGCGTTTCTTGCAAAAGGCGAAAAACCCATCTTTATTGCCTTCGGAAAAGCGGAGTCAGAAGAACTGGCGGAGTTGCAGGAGCGGACGCTTACGGCAGCTAAAATGGCGGGCATCCGCGCCATTATCCAGGCAGACCAGATAAAAGAGGTGGAAAAGGTCAATACGGAGAAGTTGTATTTTATCGATACGGTTCCTTACAGCTACATTTTCCCCTATGTAAGAGGCGTGGTTCATCACGGAGGCTGCACCACAAACGGTTTAAGCCTTCTGTATGGCTGTCCCACACTTGTTATTCCTCTGGCATTAGACCAGTATTTTTACGGCAGAATGGACAACAGGCTGGGAGCCGGACCGAAACCCTTATATATCCGGAAAAAACTCTGCACCACGGAACAGATTGAAAGTGCCCTGCTTGACCTGGTGAGCGGACAGTACGACGAAGCGGCAAGGGAGATTTCCGCAAAGATGCAGAGAGAAAACGGTGTGGCTTGCGCGGCGGACGCCATAGAAGAATATGTGCGGAGATAAAAAAGAGTTTTGCTTTTTCATGTCTGTTCGGTATATACTGTAAGTAACTTGTGACTTCAAATGAAAAACAGCAGGAAAGGAATACTGATGATTATGAAAAAAAGATTACTTGCTTTATTATGTGCCCTGACTCTTGCCGTGGGCGCGGCGGCTTGCGCTGCGTCCGGCAGCGGAGAAAACGAAACCAATGCGCAGCAGACGGAGGACAATAACAACACCGGCAACACACAGCAGACGGAGAATGCTGCCGGCAGCACCGATGCCGGCGATGCAGCGGAAAATGCGGTCTACACGCCGGGCGTCCTGTCAAACCCTGACGCCAGCGAGGCGGCGCAGGATCTGTTTGCCTACATCTGCGATACTTACGGAAATGCTATTTTATCCGGGCAGCAGGAGTCAACCTGGATGGGCAGCGAACAGTACGAATTCGACTACATTTACGACAACACCGGAAAATATCCCGCCATCCGCGGTCTGGACTATATGAACGATGACTTCGACGGTGTGAACAGAAGGGCAAAGGAATGGTATGACAGAGGCGGTATCGTGACCATCTGCTGGCACTGCGGCTCCGATTTTTCGGGAAGCTGGAGCGAGTGCATGAACACCACGATCGCCGACTGGGACAAAGCGCTTACCGAGGGCACCCCGGAATACGAAACCCTGATCAAGGGAATGGACAAGGCGGCCGAAGCCTTGCAGGAGCTTAAGGAAGAAAATATTCCCGTGCTCTGGCGTCCGTTCCATGAATTTGACGGCGCCTGGTTCTGGTGGGGCAAGGGCGGCTCGGAAAACTTTAAAAAGCTCTGGGTCATGATGTACGACCGCTACACCAATTACTGGGGACTGGACAATTTAATCTGGGTACTGGGATATTCCGGCAACGGGAACGGCTATGCAGACTGGTATCCCGGAGATGCCTATGTGGATATTGCCGGTGCAGACTCCTACAATGACGGCTCCAATGCGGCATTGTACAACAAAGTGAAGGATGTAGTGGGCGAAGAACGTCCTGTCTGCTTCCACGAATGCGGACGTATTCCCACCGTGGAACAGCTTACCACGACAAATGCCGGCTGGGTATGGTTCATGACCTGGCATACGGAGTACATTACCGACCACAATGACACCGATACCTTAAACGAAATTTACAACGACGATTATGTGATTACCCTGGACGAGCTTCCCGATTTATACAATACAAAGGAGAATCCGGCAGCGGAAAAATAAAACAATGAAAAATGCCAAAAAGCTCTTCTTGCGTGGACAGCTTTTTGGCATTTCTTATATGGACAAACAAATGGTTCTAAGATAAAATGTTGGCAGAAACAAGGAGACGAAATCCTCTGCTCCTGCAGAGGCAGTCGCATTTTGCTGCGCAAAACAAGGAGGATTAATATGGCGAAAGAGAAAAAAGACGAATCCTTTATGGTTAAGCTTGCCACATTGATTGTGGATAAAAGGAAGGGATTTTATCTTGTATTTATCGTACTTTGTGTATTTAGTGTACTGTGTATGAATAAGGTAAAGGTCAACAACGACCTGACGACCTATCTGCCGGATACCACCGAGACAAGGCGTGGTCTTACCCGGATGGATGAGCAGTTTATTACCTACGGCAGCGCCCGGATTTTAGTCTGCAACATCACCTACGATGAAGCGGAAAAGCTTTCGGAGAAAATCAAGGAGATGCCCGGCGTCAGCATGCTTGATTTTGACGATACGAAGGACCACTATCACGATATGGAGGCGCTTTACTCCGTGACGTTTGATGAGGATGCGGATTCGGAAAACACCAAGGAAAATCTGGAAAGCCTGCTTTCCGGGCTGTCTGAATACGACGTGTATTATTCTTCCGATATCGGACAGGAGGAAAGAGATGCCTCCGACCTGAACAATGACATGATTTTAATCCTGTGTCTGGCGGCTGTGGTTATCGTGGCAGTGCTTCTGTTTACCTCCACCACCTATGCGGAAATCCCGGTTTACCTGATGACCTTTATAGTAGCGGCAATTCTGAACAAGGGAACCAACTTCTGGTTCGGCACCATCAGCTTTGTTACAAACTCCATTGCCGTGGTGCTGCAGCTTGGTCTTGCGGTGGACTATGCCATCATTTTAGCCCACCGTTTCATGGAGGAGCATGAAAGCAAGGATGCCCGGGAAGCGGTTATCGTGGCACTTAGCAAGGCAATCCCGGAGATTTCCTCCAGCTCCTTAACCACGGTTTCCGGTATGGTAGCCATGATGTTCATGCAGTTCAGGATAGGTTACGATATGGGTATTATTCTTGCCAAATCCATTATCTTCAGTATGGTGGCGGTGTTCTTCCTGATGCCCGGACTTCTGCTTACGTTTTCCAAGGCTATTGACAATACCCACCACAAAAGCTTCGTACCGAAGATTACGGCAGTCGGCAGGTTCTGTGTGGCAACCCGTTACATCGTACCGCCCCTGCTTATCGTGGCGGTTATTGTGGCATTTTTCCTTTCCAATAAGGCGCAGTATGCATTTGATGTAAACTCCTTAAGCGCCAGCCGCATGAGCGGAAATAAATTCTCGGTGAGCATGGTAAACAAGGAATTCGGCGAAGTCAACCAGCTTGCGGTTCTGGTGCCGAACGGTGACTACGAAAAAGAGGCAAGAGCCTTAAATGCCCTGTCCAGGCTTCCGTATGTCAAATCCTGTCAGGGACTTGCCAACATCGAAGCCATGGACGGCTACATGCTGACGGAGCAGCTTTCTCCGAGGCAGTTTGCGGAAATGCTGGATATGGATGTGGAAATTGCCAATACCCTGTACTCCGCATACGCTTTGAACGACGATAATTACGGCGCTCTGATTGACGGCGTCAGCAACTACAAGGTACCGTTTATTGATATGTTCCTGTTTATTTACGACCAGAAGGAAAAGGGAAACATCACTCTTTCCGGTGATTTGGAGGAAACGCTGACGGATGCGTACTCCCAGATAAAAATCGCTAAGGACCAGCTCCTTGGTGAAGACGACACCCGCTTTGTACTGGAGCTTTCCGTCCCGGTGGAAGGCGACGAAACGGAAGCGGCGCTGGAGGAAATCCGCAATACCGTGGCACAATACTACGACGTAGATTCGATACTGCTGGTCGGAAACTCTACCAGTGATAAGGATTTGGGCGACTCCTTTGCAACGGACAATACCATCATTACCGTGCTGACTGCGGTATTTGTTATGATTATTCTGCTGTTTACCTTCCAGTCGGCAGGTCTTCCCGTATTGCTGGTTGTGACCATCCAGGGAAGTATCTGGATGAACTTCTCCCTGCCGTATCTCTTAAACGAGCCGGTTTACTTCTTAGGTTACCTGGTGGTATCGGCTATCCAGATGGGTGCGACCATCGACTATGCGATTGTCATTACCAGTCGGTATATGGATCTGAAGAATTACATGGATATCAGGGAAGCAGCCATTGAATCCTTAAACCAGGCATTCCCCACCATCGTAACCAGCGGTTCCATGCTGGTAGCGGCGGGATTTATCATCAGCGGTGTTTCCTCCAATGCAGCGGTAGCGGCAATCGGTCTGGCGCTGGGACGCGGTACCCTGACTTCTATTTTACTGGTGCTTTTAGCACTGCCCCAGACCCTGCTTGTGGGTGATATTATCATCCAGAAGACGGCATTTACCTTAAAACGGGATGTGACGAGAGCGCTGCCTGCCAAGGGCCGTGTCTTCATGAACGGTCACATCAGAGGCTATGTAAACGGTGTGCTGGACGGCGATTTCCAGGGTATTATTGACGGTGAAATGGGTGCGGTGGTGCGCCCCAGGGATTTAGTACGGATGGAAGGGGAAAGCACTATAAGAGATGAGGATGAAGGACCTTCGGCAGAAGAAACAGCTACGGAAGGAACAGAAAGTGAGGTGGCAGACCATGAAGAATAAGAAGGTTTTGGCAGGTGTCTGCGCGGCACTCATTCTTTTACAGACCACATTTCCGGCACTGGCGGCAGAGGTTCTCACTTACGAGCAGTACAGGGGCGGCAGCTACCGTACACAGCAGCCGGATAAAGTATATACCAGGATAGAAATCGGCACGGAAGAGGAGCTGCGCAAATTCGCGGCAGATTGCAGCGTGGACGAATGGTCCGTGGACAAGCTGGTCATTCTTACGGACAACATCAGCCTGACCGGTGCGGATGAGCTCTGCATTCCGGTCTTCGGCGGTTATTTTGACGGTGCGGGACACCATATCAGCAATTTAGAAATTACATCCGCAGGCTCCGACAAGGGTCTGTTCCGCTATGTGCAGGATGGCGGTATTGTGAAGGGACTGACCGTGGAAGGACGGGTAGCCCCGGACGGAACGGCAAAGCAGGTAGGCGGCATTGTAGGTGTGAACTACGGACTTGTGGAAAACTGCAGCTTTACCGGTACGGTCATCGGCGATACCAACGTGGGCGGCATTGCCGGAAGCAATGCGGAAACCGGTGAAATCCGCCGATGCAAGAATGCCGGCGTGATTTTGGGAGACCATTCCGCGGGAGGTATTGCCGGCAGCAACGACGGTACTCTGAACAACTGCGGTAACAGCGGTAAAATCAACACCTACAGTACGGAAGTAACCTATGATCTGGATGATTTTTCCGTGGACAATTTAGAAAAACTCAACAGTACCTCCAATGTGGCTGCCCATACGGATACCGGTGGTATTGCGGGTATTTCCGGCGGCAAGATTTATTTCTGCGTAAATACCGGCGATATCGGTTATGAGCATGTGGGCTATAACATCGGCGGTATCGTGGGCAGACTGCATCAGGGTTACCTACAGAGCTGCACCAATAACGGACATGTTCTGGGACGTAAGGACGTGGGCGGTATGGCCGGTCAGATGGAGCCTTTTCTGGAAATCCAGTATTTAAGCGACAAGCTGCAGGAACTGGACCGGGAAACGGACAAATTCCTTGACCTGCTGGATGCCACTTACGATGAAATCAGCAAGACAAGTAGGGACGCCACACAGATAGCCAGGCAGATATCAGGCAGCTTAAAGGGAGCAAATGCTGCCGGGAAAGAGCTTTCCACGGCAGCAGTGGATCTCTGGTATATTTACAATCAGGAGCTTGGCGGTGTCAGCAACGATATACGGAAACTGAATGATGACCTTGCCGACGTGTCCGGCAACAACGGCATGAAGCCCGACCCCGATGACCCACCCCGGGAAATATATGATATTTCCGGCAACAACCCGTGGGACGATATTTCAGGAAACAATCCTTGGTTTGATATATCAGGCAATGATTCCTGGCCGGATATTTCCGGCAATGATGACTGGGAAAGCTATAAAACAGCCCTGAAGAAGTTCGGAGAAAGCACTTCCGGTCATATAGACACCATGACGGATGCCACAGAGAGCAGGGAAAGCGTTATAAAGAACAATCTGGAATTACTCAACAAGAATCTGGATGACGCCACGAACAGCCTGGAGGCTCTGGCGGATCTGTTGGAAAAATCCGCGGATACAAACAGTGGGAATATGGATGCCCTGACAGAACAGGCAAGGGTTCTGCGGAAGCTTACCAGCGAAATCAGGGACGATTTGTTCCGTTATGAAGGCATCTCTATAGAAGACACTTCCGACGAACCGGCAACGGACGGAGACGTGACACCGGGTGACCCCGGTACGGAATCGGAGGTGGCAGACGAAGCTCTTTACGATACGTCCGGCTTCCAGAAGGGGAAAATTACTCTCTGTATCAACCGGGGAACCATAGAAGCCGACAACAATGTGGGCGGTATTGTGGGACAGATTGCCACGGAGTACGATTTTGACCCGGAAGAGGACATTACACTTACCGGCGCGGAAAGCTTTGATGTGGAGCAGACGGTGAAGGCTGTCGTGCGCGACAGCCGTAACACCGGCAAGGTGATTGGGAAAAAGGACTGCGTAGGCGGTATAGCGGGAAAAGCGGATTACGGCGCCATTATTTCCTGCGAGTCCTATGCGGACGTTGAAAGCACCGGCGGCAGCAATGTAGGCGGTATTGCCGGTTCTGCGGATTATGCCATCCGGAGCTGCTACAGCATGGGCAATATCACCGGTAAAAATTATGTGGGAGGTATCACCGGCAGAGGCTGTGATATTTTCTACAGCTATGCATGCAACACCGTTTCCATGAGTGGAGAAGCGGGTGGCGGCATTGCCGGTTCCCTGAAGGATAACGGCACCATGTACGGCAATTATTATGTGGAAGGCGGCCTGGACGGTGTGGACGGCATCGGCTATGAAAACGGCGCCTGCCCCATCAGCTACGAAGAACTGAGCAATATGGAAAATGTGCCGGATGCCTTTACCTACTTCACGGTTACATTTATGGCGGATGACAAAGAGGTGGCAAAGATAAACTGCACCTACGGCAGCAGGCTTTCCGATTTGGACCTTCCGGAAGTACCGGAAAAAGAAGGCTACTACGGAAGCTGGCCCGAAATCGACGAGGCAGGCATCCGCAGCAATACCGTTCTCAACGCAGAATACAAGGAATGGATTGCCTCCGTTGCCTCCGAGGATACGGTGGAGGGCGGCAAGGCGGTTTTAATGGCAGCAGGAGAATTTTATCCGGGCGCATGCTTAAGTGTCACACAGGAGGACGGCGTGTACCGTTACCGGGTGGAAAATCCGAAGGAGGATACCGAGAAAGGCACCCTGTATCAGGGAGAAGTCACCCTACGTGTATACTGTGAGGATAGCGACAACTGCCACATTTTAGTGGAAAAGAACGGAAACTTTGAAAAAACGGACTCCCGCGTCATCGGCAGCTACATAGAATTTACGGCAGATGCGGAAGGAACATTTAAGATAGGAGAAAACAGTAAAAACAGTACGCGGCTTATTACCGGCATAGCCGTGGCAGCGGTGGCTGTTATTGTGGGGATAGTACTGTTGTGCAGACATCGTCATGAGCGGAGAAGCAAAAAGAAAAAAGAAAACAACGATTAATATGGTAGAAGGGTCTTTGTGGAAGAATATCTTTTTATTCAGTGTCCCACTGATGTTCTCCCAGCTCCTGGAGGTCATGTTCAATTTAAGCGACGTGGCGGTAGTCGGTAAGTTTGCCGACTACAAGGCATTGGGAGCCGTCGGCTCCACAACTCTTCTCGTTTCGTTATTTGTGGGATTTTTAATTGGTATGGGGAGTGGTGTCAACGTACAGGTGGCGCTGGGTCTGGGAGCCAGGGATAAAAGAAACGTGGAACAGACCATCCATACTTCCCTGATTTTATGCTTTATTGTGGGTATGGCTGCCTGCATCCTGTGTTTTGTGCTGGCAAGGCCGGTGCTTACCCTCATGAAAACCAAAGAAGATCTGCTGGAGCAGGCGGTGCTGTATCTGCGGATTTATGCGCTGGGGCTGCCCGGTATGGCGGTGTATAATTTCGGCAACGGCGTCATGAGCGCCGGTGGGGATACCAGGCGTCCGCTGGTTTACTTAAGCATTGCGGGCATTCTGAATGTCCTGCTGAATTTATTTTTTGTCATTGTGATGCATCTGGCGGCAGCGGGCGTTGCCATTGCCAGTGTGATTGCCCAGTATGTATCGGCGGCGCTTATCATTGCCAATCTGCTGCGCAGGGAGGATGAATGCAATCTGTCCGTGAAAAAAATACGGCTGCATAAGGATGCTGCAAAATCCGTGCTGTTAATCGGACTGCCCACCGGCATCCAGAACGCCATTTTTGCCATTGCCAACCTGTTTGTGCAGATGGGCGTCAATTCCTTTGACACGGTTATGGTATCCGGCAACTCGGCGGCGGCCAATGCGGATACGGTTATTTTCAATATCCTGAATGCGTTCTACACGGCATGCGCCAGCTTCATCGGACAGAACAGGGGGGCGGGCAACAGGGAACGCATGAAGAAGAGCTATTTCATCAGTCTGTTTTACGGCGCCAGTGTGGCTGCCCTTGCGGGCGGGGTACTGCTTTTGTCAGGCAGACAGTTTTTATCTTTGTTTGCCAACAACACTGAGGTTATAGATGCCGGCATGCAGAGACTGCGCATTATGGGCTTTTCCTTTGTGATGGCGCCGTTCATGGACTGCACCATCGCGGCATCCAGAGGTCTGGGAAAAAGCGTGGTTCCCACCATTATCGTGGTAATGGGCTCCTGCGTGTTCCGCGTCATCTGGATTTACACTATATTTGCGTATTTCCACACCATTCCGTCCCTGTACCTTCTCTATATCTTTTCATGGACGATTACTGCCATTGCGGAAGGTATTTATTTTGGCATTGTTTATAAGAAAACCGTACAAAGGATGTAAAAAGTATGACTTTTTATATTTCAGGTATGGTAATTAGTATGATTTTTTGCATTTTAGAAGTAAACTGAAGATGTCACAAAATATAACGTAATCACACGAATGCAGGATAAATGTATGGAATTGTTAAAACTTGTAATTGTAGATGATGAACCGATTCTGTTAAAAGGACTGGTCAATACCTATGAGTGGGACAGGATGGGCTTTCAGGTGGTGGGCACTGCCCAGAGCGGGGAGCAGGCCATCCGCATTATAAGGGAAAAGCAGCCGGATGTGGTGCTTACGGACATCCGTATGAAACAGGTCACCGGTCTGCAGGTCATGGAGGAAATCAAAAAAACAGGACAGGAATGTCTGTTTATTGTATTAAGCGCTTACAGAGATTTCTCCTATGCCCAGCAGGCATGTGAATTAGGAGCGTTTGCGTATCTTTTGAAGCCCATTGAGGACGAAAAACTGCAGGAAACCATGGAAAGTGCGTATAAAACCTGCATGGAGCAGAAAAAGAATGCGGAAAAGTTTGAAAACTGGGAACGGATGGTGAAAAAGGACTCTGTGAGTTTCTTGCAGGTGGTGGTGCAGAAATATCTGCAGGGACAGATTCCCTTTGAAAAACTGACGGAGGTACTGGAAACTGTCGGTCAGATGCCGGAAAAAGAAGAACGGTTTATCACTGTGGAAGCGGGTATTGATATTGCCTACAAAATCACCAATGCGCTGGAGTACGAAGCTTCCCGTTTTGCCCTGGAAAAATTACTGCAGGAAAAAATCGGAAGCCGGTATTTTTTCTGGCATTTTCCTTCCGAAACTGGTGCGGAAATTTTTGTTGTCAAAACCAAAGAAAATACAACGGTGCATGAGCTGAAGGCTTTTTTGGAGAACGCAAGGGAAGAATTAAAGAGTCCCGTGGTAGCATCCATATCCAAGCCCTACAAGGGAATTACGGGTATACGGAAAAGCTACGAAGAAGCAGGAAAGCTGTTTGAACTGGCGACGGCTTCCGGGGGAAGCACCTTTGCCGTCAAGGAAGAATTCGGCGGAAAGGCGGCAAAGGGAGAAAATACGGAGGAAACCCTGCCCATTCTCGGCGCTATCCGTAAGAATGACGAAAAGGGCTTAAAGGAAGCCTTTATCCGCTTTCTTTATGCTCTGCCGGATGATGAGGATCTGCAGCGTCAGAAAATGCACGGCGTGATGCTGGAAGCGGAAATGGCGGTTGAGGACTCTTATGGTATGACGGAGGAGTTAAAGAAACAGTTTCAGAATTATTATTCCAATATGCAGAGCCTGCATGCCTCCAAGGAAGTGGACGTCTGCTACAAAATCCTGTGCCGGGCAGTAGAGCTTCGGAAGGAATACGCGGAAGCCCACGACATCAAGGGCGGCAAGGAATATATGAACGCAGCGGTGGCTTACGTGGAGGAGCATTTACAGGAAGAGGATTTGTCCATTGTTTCCGTTGCCACCCATATTTACTTAAACCCGGTTTACTTCGGCAGGGTGTTTAAGGAAACCTTTCACATGTCTTTTAAAAAGTACCTGCTGCAGTGCCGCATGGAAAAAGCAAAGAAGCTTCTGCAGAACAATGCAGAGAGCATCGGCAGCATCTGCGACCAGATAGGAATCAGCAATCCTTCCTACTTTGCCCATCTGTTTAAGGAATACACCGGAAAACTGCCCAGCGAATACAAAAAGGAATTTGACGCATGAGAAAGAAAAAAAGTGTATCGGGATTTCAGAAAAAATATTTAAGGTATACAATCGGACTTTTACTGCTGGCACTTTTGCTGTCCAGCGTAGGAGTCTGGTTTTATATGCGCGGCAATATGCTGGGCATTGTGACGAACCAGTATGCCTTCCTGAATGAAAAGATGGGGATTTCCTTAGATACTTTATTCCAGAAAGCGGATAAGGTTACGGAGGAATGTATCTTAAACGACCAGGTGCAGCAGAGCCTGAAAGCAAAGCCGCTTGAGGAAGTGGAAAAGAATTCCTTAAGCAAATATTTTGCCTACATCAATCTGGAGCATGTTTCCGAATACTGTTATGTAGATAACAAGCAGAATCTGTATACACGTTCTTATTCCAAAATTCCCTATGCGGATTTTTCAGAAAGCGGTCTCTTGACCAGGCTGGGGGACTCCTATGCGGATACGGTCTGGTTTGTGGCGGAGGATACCTTATTCGGCACCGGGGAGGAAGCACTTTTTATCGGCAGAAAGGTACACAGCTTAGACTATGCCCATGAACCGGGGTATCTGTTTCTGAAAATGGACAGTGAATTTCTGGACAGTATAAAAGAGGGCAGCGATTCCTTTACCGGGGAAGCCGCCATGGGTGTAATGGATGGCACCGGCAATATCTGTGACTCCTGGTTCCCTGCTTCCTTTTCCCTGACGGAAAGTACGAAAAGACTGCTGGCGGACTGTGCCGTAGAAGAAAAAAACGGCGTTGTGCTGCAGGGCGAAAGAGTGGCGGAGGGAATGCTTTTTCTGTATAAGCAGAAGCAGAGCGGCTTTTCGGTCTTTACTATAATACCGGAGCGGGTGTTAACGAAAGGCACCGGCAGAATTATGATGGTATTGTTTAGTATCTATTTTCTGGTTATTGCCATTGCGGTAGTCTTGAGTGTGTATTTTTCCAACAAAATTACCAGGCCCATTAAGGTGCTTAACAGGGCGATGACGGAGTTCGACGGCAACGATTTTTCCCACCAGGTGCATCTGCATACGAATACGGAGCTGGACCAGATTGGAAATTCCTACAATAAAATGCTCAGTAACATCGAAAATCTTCTGACGGAAATCAAGGACCAGCAGAAGGAACTGCGTACCAGCGAACTGAATATGCTGATCAGCCAGATCAACCCACATTTTCTGTATAACACGCTGGACACTATATACATGCTGGCACGTATTAACAAAGAAGAAACGACCATGAAAATGATACAGGCGCTTTCCAAATACCTGCGGCTTTCCTTAAGTAAAGGAAATGATATTGTGACGGTGGCGGATGAATTGGAGAATGTCAGAAGTTATCTTCAGATTCAGGAAATCCGAAATGAAAACCTGTTTACTTATACGGTGGACTGCGAGGTGGAGCCGGAGAAAACCTATGTTCTCAAGCTGATTTTACAGCCCCTTGTGGAAAATGCCATTAAATACGGGTTCCGGGAAATATACGAGGGCGGTATCATTGCCATCCGCATATACCGGGACGGCGGTGATTTGCTGCTTGTGGTTTACAATAACGGTACGCCCATTGAGGAGGATATGGCGGAAAAAATCAATGCCCTGAACGAAAAGCCGCTTTCCGAGGCAAAGAAAAGCTTCCCCAATCAGAAAAACGGATATGGGGTTGTGAATGTACTTACCAGATTGCGCCTGAAATACGGGGACAACGTCCGTTACCGGTACCGGGCAGAGGAGGACGGCACAACATGTATCATCCGTATTCCCGGAGGAGGTGGGCAGAATGAAGAAGAATAGAAATGGAAAAAGAGCCTTGGCGTTGTTTCTTGCCGTGAGCCTGCTTGGCACTCTTTTGACCGGCTGCGGCAGCGGAAATAAAAATAAAACCGAAGAGGAAAGCCCGGAGGAGGTGCGGATTCCCATTATTTTCACAGTGGATCCTACCACGGGAAAGAAGAACAACCAGGAGCTGGCGGACGCCTTCAACAAGGCATACGAGGGAAAATATTATCTGGATGTGCAGTGGGTGCTGGAAACGGAAGAGGAATACCGGCAGAACCTAAAGCGTATGAATGTGACCGGAACCCTGCCCGCCATAATCTATGATGTGTGCACGGTGCCGTCCTTTTACCAGATGATGGTGGAGGAGGGACGGCTCACCGATCTGACACCTTATTTAGAGGAAGATGAGGAATGGATGGCGGAAATCGAGCCGGCGGTCTTAAAGGGATGCACTTATGAGGACGGAAAGGTGTATTTAGGTCCCATCAGCACGGCAGCTTTTACCTGTGCCGGTATGTTTTATAACGAAGAACTTTTCACACAGGCGGGGATAGACAGCTTTCCTGCCACATGGGAGGAATTTTATGCCTGCTGTGATAAGCTGAAGGAGAAGGGGATCACTCCGCTGGCCCTGCATACGGAGGGTACCGGCTGGGCCCCCATGCTGATTGCCACGGCGGCAGTGGCGGAGGATCCGGAGGGAGCGGATTTCATGCGCCGGATGCTGCCGGAAAGCTATGACAACCCAAGCGGTTACAAGCTGGCGGCAACCCTGCAGAAGATTTTCACCTACACCACGGAGGATGCCATGCATGCGGATTACGACGTGGCGTACAGCAATTTTTTTTCGGGCAAGGCAGCCATGCTCCCCAACGGTTACTGGCTGATTGACCAGATCCCGGACGGCTGGGAGGATAAGGTGCGTTTTGCAGCCTTTCCGCAAAAGACTATGGTAGCCTCTCCGGAGACCTTCGGCTGGGCAGTGGTGTCCACCTACAGCGACGAGGTAAAGGAGGCAGCAGTGGAATTCTTGAAATTCCGCACCCATTACAACAAACAGGAAAAGGAAGCCTTTTTCACACAGGATTTTGAGGAAGCCCCCAAGGTGCTTTCCGATTATATGGAAGCATTCACCAAAGCTGCGCAGATTGTTCCCAATTATCAGGTAAAATGGAATTCCATTCTGCAGGAGGAAACGATAGGAGAGGCGCTGCCCCTTCTGAAGGAAGGAAAAATTGATACGGAAGGCTTTGTGAAAATGGCGGATGAAAGTATAAAGGAATATGAGGCGGAACAATAACCGTCAGGTTTAATTTTTTGCATTCAAGGTTGAATATTTGATAATGGTTATGGGAAGTTTACTGCTATGATAAGTGCATAACAAAGAAACGTGCTGCACGGCAGCACATTCTAAAAAGAAAGGGAGAAAAAGTATGAAAAATGTAAAACGTTTATTTGCCCTTGGAATGGCAACGGCGCTGGCAGTAGGTACCCTTACCGGATGCGGCAATAACAACACAAACAACACAAACAATGCAGGAAACGGCAGCGAAAGCACCGCAGCGGACAACAAAGAAAATGAAAACACCGCAGCAGGCGGCTCCGTATATTACCTGAACTTCAAACCGGAACAGGATGAGCAGTGGCAGGCACTGGCAAAGACCTATACCGAACAGACAGGTACAAAGGTAACTGTTGTTACCGCAGCAAGCGGCAACTATGAAACCACTCTGATGAGTGAAATGGGCAAGAGCGGTGCTCCTACCTTATTCCAGGTAAACGGCCCCGTAGGTCTGGCAAACTGGAAGGATTACTGTTATGATCTCTCCGGTACCGCAGTATTCAACGAACTGACCAGCGAGGATTACGCCTTAAAGGACGGAGATTCCGTTGCAGGTATCGCATATGTAATCGAGTCTTACGGTCTGATCTGCAACAAGACCTTACTGAAAGAAGCAGGCTACACCGTGGATGACATCAAGTCCTTTGCAGACTTAAAGAAGGTAGCGGAAGACATTACCGCACGTTCCTCCGAACTCGGTTTCTCAGCATTTACCTCCGCAGGTATGGACGGTTCTTCCGACTGGAGATTTAAGACACACTTAGCAAACCTTCCCATTTACTTTGAATACAAAGAAGACGGAATCGGCTCCACCGATGCCATCAAGGGCACCTATCTGGATAATTACCGTGCAATCTGGGATTTATATGTAAACAACAGCACCTGCGCAGGTAAAGATCTTGCAGCAAAGACCGGTGATGACTCCCGTAACGAATTCTTAAACAAGCAGGCTGTCTTCTTCCAGAATGGTTCCTGGGAATATGCTAACTTAGTCGGCGAAGACAAATTCACCGACGACGATTTGGCTATGATTCCTATCTACATCGGCGTAGGCGACGAAGCAAATCAGGGTCTCTGCACCGGTACCGAGAACTACTGGTGTGTAAACAAGGATGCAGATCCCGCAGACATCCAGGCAACCTTAGACTTCCTTTACTGGTGTGTAACTTCTGAAGAAGGTACTTCCAGCATGGCAGACGACATGGGCTTCGTAATTCCTTTCAAGAATGCAAAGGAATCCGCTAACCTGTTCGTTCAGCAGGACAGAGAGTACACCGCAGAAGGTAAGACTCCCGTTTCATGGAACTTCACCACAATGCCTTCCGAAGAATGGAAGAACGGTGTAGGCTCCGCTCTGACCGCATACGCAGCAGACGAAACCGATGCTAACTGGGATGCAGTCGTAAGCGCATTCGTAGACGGATGGGCAACCGAATATCAGTTAGCAAACCAGCAGTAATTCAGATTATATTTAACGGGCAGGAACCTAAAAAAGCCTGCCCGTTTTTTGGAGGTAGCTTATGGAGAAGGCATTGAAGAAAAGTGCACCGATTTTTGTTCTTCCCACATTGATTGCATTTATTATCGGATTTATCGTTCCGTTTGGTCAGGGGTTGTATTTATCTTTTTGTAAGTTTACAACGGTAAACAATGCAGAGTGGGTTGGGCTTTCCAATTACAAAGCAGCGCTGACGGATGCTTCGTTCGGACGTTCCTTTGTATTCACCGTATTGTTTGCGGCAGTTTCCATTCTGACCATCAACGTTATCGCCTTTGGCCTGGCGGTTTTACTGACCCAGAAAATCAAAGGAACCAATATTTTCCGAACCGTATTCTTTATGCCGAACCTGATTGGCGGTATCGTACTCGGTTATATCTGGCAGATTCTGATTAACTGTGTATTAACCTTAGTGGAAAAACCGCTTTTAGCGCTGAATTCCACCGCAGGATACTGGGGCCTTATCATTCTGATGTGCTGGCAGCAGATCGGTTATATGATGATTATTTACATTGCAGGACTGCAGAACGTTCCCGATTCCCTGATTGAAGCAGCGGAAATTGACGGAGCAAACAAATGGCAGGCGTTGTTAAGGGTTAAAATTCCCATGGTTATGTCATCCATTACCGTATGTGTATTCCTGACATTGACCAATTCCTTTAAGCTTTTTGATCAGAACTTAGCATTAACCGGCGGTGACCCCAATCACTCCACTGAAATGATGGCGCTCAATATCTACCAGACCTTCTATGCCCGTGCAGGTGCACTCTGGAAGGGCTACGGACAGGCAAAAGCCGTCATCTTCTGTATTCTGGTTATTTCTATTGCCCTGTTCCAGTTAAAGGCAACCCGTTCTAAGGAGGTGCAGCAGTAATGAAACAAAAGAGAAATATAGGTAATTACATTATTACGGTAATTCTTTCCATTCTTTCTTTACTTTGGATTTATCCCGCCTTCATGATTTTAATGAATTCCTTAAAAAAGGAATCTGCAATCAGTACCGGCTCGGTGTTTAAGCTTCCCACAGCGGAAACCTTTGCCGGACTTGACAACTTCATTGATGCCATTGCATCCAAAGGCTTTTTAAGCAGTCTTTTCTACAGCCTGTTTATTACCATTACCTCAGTTGCGGCAATTTTACTTTTCTGCTCCATGTGTGCATGGTATATCACCCGCGTGAAGAGTGCATTCAGTAAAATAATGTACTTACTGTTTGCGTTTTCCATGGTAGTGCCGTTCCAGATGGTAATGTTCACCCTGTCCCAGACAGCGGACAGATTGAAATTAAATACCCCCTGGACCATCTGGATTATTTATCTTGGTTTCGGTGCGGGGCTTGCGGTATTCATGTTCTGCGGCTTCGTAAAATCCATTCCGGTGGAAATCGAAGAGGCAGCGCTCATTGACGGCTGCAACCCGGTACAGACCTTCTTTATGATTGATATGCATATGCTGGCTCCCACCATGATTTCCGTAGGTATTCTGGAAGCCATGTGGGTGTGGAACGATTATCTGCTTCCTACCCTGGTACTGGACATCAAGAAATACAAAACCATTCCCATGCTGATCCAGTATTTCCGCGGCAGCTACGGAAAAGTAGAAATGGGTCCTATGATGGCAAGTATCATGCTGACCATTATTCCCATCATTATCGTATATCTGGCAGGACAGAAGTACATCATCAAGGGTGTGGCTGCCGGCGCGGTAAAAGGTTGATTTTATATTTATAAGGAGAATTTCCCATGGCAATTCATGCATTATTACAGACGAAACTCGGTAAATCCGTAAAAGACGCATCGGACAGAGAAATTTACGAGGCCCTGCTCACCGTGGTAAAAGAGCTGGCGGAGGAAAGAGAAAACTGCACGGCAAAAGAGAGCAGTTCTGAAAACGCAGAGAAAAAGAAAATTTACTATGTATCCGCCGAATTCTTAATCGGCAAGCTGCTTTCCAACAACATGATTAACCTCGGCATCTATAACGAAGTGAAAGAGCTGCTTGCGGAAAACGGCAAGGACTTATCCGCCATTGAAGAAATCGAACCGGAGCCCTCTCTGGGCAACGGGGGACTTGGCAGACTGGCAGCCTGCTTCCTTGACTCCATGGCTACCTTAGGACTTCCCGGCGACGGCATCGGCTTAAATTATCATCTGGGTCTTTTCAAACAGGAATTCGCGGACGGACTGCAGAAGGAAACTCCCAATCCCTGGATAGAAAAGAAAAACTGGCTGAGCGACACCGGTGTTTCCTATCCGGTTACCTTCGGAAACCTGACTTTGCAGGCAAAAATGTATGACATTGCCGTAACCGGTTATGAAAACCGGACCAATAAACTGCATTTATTTGATGTGGATACCGTGGATGAGTCCATTGTGAAGGACGGCATTTCCTTTGATAAAACCGACATTGCAAAAAATCTGACTCTGTTCCTTTATCCGGATGACTCCGACGAAGAGGGCAGACTGCTCCGTATTTACCAGCAGTATTTCATGGTAAGCAGCGGCGCCCAGCTTATCCTGGACGAATGTGTGAAAAAGGGCTCCAACCTCCATAATCTGTATGAATATGCAGTAATCCAGATTAACGACACCCATCCGACCATGATCATTCCGGAACTCATCCGTTTGCTGGTGAAAAAAGGCATCGGCATGGACGAAGCCATTGAAATTGTATCAAAGACCTGTGCCTACACTAACCATACCATTTTAGCGGAAGCACTGGAAAAATGGCCGGTTACTTACTTACAGAAGGTAGTACCCCAGCTGGTACCGATCATAGAAATTCTTGATGATAAGGTAAGAAGAAAGTATGCGGATGAAAAAGTGGTTATCATTGACAAAAACGATGTGGTCCATATGGCGCATATCGATATCCACTACGGCTTTTCGGTAAACGGTGTAGCCTCCCTGCATACGGAAATCTTAAAGCAGACCGAGCTGCATGCTTTCTACGAGCTTTATCCGGAAAAATTCAACAACAAGACCAACGGCATTACCTTCCGCAGATGGCTTCTGCACTGCAATCCCCGCCTGTCGGCATTGCTTGATGCAAGCATCGGCAACGGTTACCGGAAGGATGCGCAGGAACTGTCCCATTTACTTGCGTATAAAAAGGATGCCGCAATGAAGGAAAAACTGCTTGCGGTGAAAATGGAAAACAAGAAGGAGCTGTGCGGATACCTGAAGGAAACACAGGGTATCACATTAAATCCCGACAGCATTTTCGATACCCAGATCAAGCGTCTGCATGAATACAAGCGTCAGCAGATGAACGCCTTGTATGTCATTCATAAGTATCTGGAAATCAAAGCAGGCAAAATTCCCACAACGCCTATTACCGTGATTTTCGGTGCAAAGGCGGCGCCCGCTTATGTGATTGCCAAGGACATCATTCATCTGTTGTTATGTCTGCAGGAACTGGTAAACAATGACCCCGAAGTCAGCCCTTACCTTAAGGTGGTAATGGTGGAAAATTACAATGTGACCAAGGCGGAAAAGCTCATTCCCGCTACGGATATTTCCGAGCAGATTTCCTTAGCCTCCAAGGAAGCCTCCGGTACCGGCAACATGAAGTTCATGTTAAACGGAGCCGTGACCTTAGGTACGGAGGACGGCGCCAACGTGGAAATCCATGAGCTGGTGGGGGATGACAACATCTTTATCTTCGGCGCAAAGAGCGAAGAAGTCATTGCCCATTACGAGAAGGCGGACTACGTGGCAAAGGATATTTACGAAAAAGAAGCCGTGGTAAAAGAAGCCGTGGACTTTATTACATCTAAGGAGCTCCTCGCTATCGGACATGAGGAAAACTTAGTACGGCTTCAGAAGGAAATCTTAAACAAGGACTGGTTCATGACCCTGCTTGACTTCCGTTCCTATGTGGAAGCCAAGGAGAAGGCCTACAAGGCATACGAGGACAGAAGCACCTTTGCGGAAATGATGATTGTAAACATCGCCAAGGCAGGCTATTTCTCCTCCGACAGAACCATTGCCGAATACAACAGGGACATCTGGAAAGTGTGAAATTCTTTTTAAGATACCCGGAAAGAAGGAACGAAAGGATGAGTACCATGAGAGAATGTGGTGTTTTGATGCCGGTTTTTTCCTTGCCGTCAGCATACGGAATCGGCTGCTTCTCCAAGGAAGCCTATGAATTTGTAGATATGTTAAAAAAGTCCGGACAGACCAGGTGGCAGATTCTGCCCCTTGGTCCGACCGGTTATGGGGACTCCCCGTACCAGTCCTTCTCCACCTTTGCGGGAAACCCTTATTTTATTGACCCGGAAACCCTGATAAAGGAAGGGCTGCTCACAAAAAAAGAGTGTGAAGAGAGCATGCCCGCCGCGAAGGATAAGTCTGTCCGGAATGGCAAACAGCAGGATGAGACCATGCCCCCGATTGATTACGAGTGGCTGTACTTTCATCGCTTCCCTCTTCTCCGAAAAGCGTTCTCCCGTTTTAAGCCGGATGCATCCTATGAAAAATTCTTAACGGAAAATGAGGACTGGCTGACCGATTACTGCCTCTTTATGGCAATCAAGGACAAACAGGGCGGCATCAGCTTCGCAGAGTGGCCGGATGCTTACCGGAACAGGGAACCGGAAGCCCTGGAAGAAGCGAAAGCAGCCTTAAAAACGGAAATGGATTTTTACCGTTTCCAGCAGTATGAATTCCGGAAACAGTGGGATAAGCTGCATGCCTATGCCAACGCACAGGGCATTGAAATCATCGGCGACATTCCCATTTATGTGGCATTTGACAGCGCCGATACCTGGGCAAATCCGAAATTATTCCAGATAGGAGAGGACAACCTTCCCACCGGTGTGGCAGGCTGTCCGCCCGATGCCTTTTCCGCAACCGGGCAGCTCTGGGGCAATCCGCTGTTTAACTGGGATTACCATAAAAAGACCGGATATGAATGGTGGCTGAAACGCATTGCCCATTGTTTTTCCTTATATGATGTGGTCCGGATTGATCACTTCCGTGGATTTGATGAGTATTATGCAATACCCTATGGGGATAAGACGGCGGAATTCGGCAAGTGGATGCCGGGACCGGGCATGGATTTGTTCCGTACCGTAAAAGAAAGGTTAGGGGATTTACCCATTATCGCAGAAGACCTGGGATTTTTAACGGAGTCCGTAAAGGAGCTTTTAAAAGACTCCGGCTATCCCGGCATGAAGGTATTGCAGTTTGCCTTTGACCCCAGGGAGCCGAGTAATTACCTGCCTCATACCTATACTCCGAATTCGGTAGTATACACGGGAACCCACGACAACACCACGACCCGCGGCTGGTATCATGAAATCAGCGCAGAGAGCCGGGCCTTTGCCAGAGAGTATATGCGTATACCGGCACTGGACGAGGATACGCTTTCGTGGAATTTCATTGCCCTTGCCATGAGCAGTGTGGCAAATCTCTGTATGATACCTATGCAGGACTACCTGTGTCTGGATAAGGAGGCGCGTATCAACACCCCTTCCACACTGGGCGGCAACTGGACCTGGCGCATGGAAAAAGGCGCCTTTACGGAGGAGCTCGCCGGACAGATGAAACGCCTGACAGTCATCTACGGACGCAGCAGAAAAGAGGAAAGCAAGGAAGAACGTAAAGAAGAAAGTACGGAAGAAAGTACGGAAGAACGTAAGGAAGAACGTAAAGAAGAAAGTACGGATTTTTAGGAATAAATATTTAGGAAGAGTACGCGGGAGCAGTCAGAAATGACTGCTCCTGTTTTCTTCCTGCAAATATATTGAAACTTGGTGGTCATGCGTTAACATTCTCTCCATCATGCCGGGTTAATCAGGAATGAAACTCTGGCGCTGGGTGGTAAAAATGATAAATAATCAATACTTTTGGTATCAAAAAATAAAATATATCATTGCTGAGCATAAAGAAGTGTGTTATTATTGACCATAGTCAATAGTAGACTTATAAACACACTTACGGAGGAATATCATGCCAAGGGGATTACAGCAAAAAGGATTGACAAGAAGAAACAAGATGCTCCTGGCGGCTGTGAAGTTATTCCTTGAGAACGGATATGAAAAGACTACGACAGCGGCCATCGCCAGAAAAGCCGGCATGGCCCCCTCTTCTTTTTTTGCAGCCTTTGAAAATAAGGAGGCGCTGCTTTTGGCACTGACCAGGAGAATGTCTACCTGTCAGTTTGAAACTACGGCAAAGATTTTAAAAAAGGACGAGGACCCACTTCATACTTATGTGGTGCAGACGGTGCTGCAGCTTTATATTGCGGAGCTGTCCGAGCCTATCCGGGAAGTGTATACCATGGCATATTCGCTGCCGTCCACCATGGAGTTTATCTATAGGGAAACCGCAGAGAAATGGAGACAGATTTTCCAGAGGTATGTGCCGGAATGCGGACTCAAGGATTTCTATGAAATGGAAATCGCATCCGCGGGTATGATGCGGGGCTTTATGGCAAAAAAGTGTGATTTGTATTTCACCATGGAGCAGAAAATCTGGCGCTTTCTGTATTGTAATTGTCTGTTGTACAAAGTACCGGATGAAACAAGAGAGCAGCTTACGGAGTTTGTGTTACATATGGACCTCAAGCCCATTGCCGAGCAGATTATCGTGGAAACGGTAAGGGAAGCGGAAGCGGGATTGGAAGCGGCCATGACGGATCGGACTCAAAAGACAACTACTTAGCACCTTTCGGCTAATTCTATACCGGGGGAGGCCGCTAATCGGGAAATCAAAATTTACGGGAATGACTTTTGTATTTCAAAACAGTGATTACGGCACCGAGTCTTGTTGAAAGTGTAAACAATGAGACATTATGTGTAGAAAAGGGAATTCTACAGACAAAAGGAGAAAAAGCTTCTGTACGCAGGGAGAGCCTGTTGTGCGGGAGCTTTTTCCATGTGCAGATTTTTTTATGAAGAAATATAAAACCGTCCAATACAAAACATAATAATGATAATGCACAGAAAAATCTTGACTTGGAGTGAACTTAAAGTATTACAATAGATACAGAACAACAGGAATCCTGCGGAAGGATTTCCGGCAGAAAGGGGTGAAGGTTGTGACAATTAAAGAAGTAAGCGAAAAATACGGACTTTCCGGTGATACCCTTCGTTATTATGAACGTGTGGGAATGATCCCGCCGGTCACGAGAACAGCCGGCGGCATCCGGGATTACGGGCCGGGGGACCTCGGCTGGGTGGAACTGGCAGTCTGCATGCGGAGTGCTGGCGTTCCCATTGAAGCCATGATAGAATATGTCAAGTTGTTTCAGAAAGGTGACAGTACCATTCCGGCAAGATTACAGCTTTTGCAGGAACAACGGGAAAATCTTCTGGAGCAGAAGGCACAGATTGAACGGATGCTTGACAAACTGAATTACAAAATATCACGTTACGAAGTGGCGGCAAAGACCGGAAAACTTGTCTGGGATAAAGAGGAAGAAAACGGTAAATGCTAACTGCAAAAATGCTTAATAGAAAGAGAGGAAAAACTATGGAAAATTTCACGTACTGTACACCAACGAAACTGATTTTCGGAAAAGACGCGGTAAAAAAACTTCCGAAGGCATTAAAACCCTACGGCACCAGGGTGCTTCTGACTTACGGTGGCGGCAGCATTAAGAAAATGGGACTGTATGACGAGGTGAAAAAACTGCTGGAAGGCTTTGAAGTATATGAACTGTCCGGCATTGTCCCCAACCCCAAATATAATCCCAGTGTGCTGGAAGGCGTCAGACTTTGCAAAGAACATAAAATTGATGTAGTGCTGGCTGTGGGCGGCGGCAGCGTGCTGGACTGCTCCAAGGCAATCTGCGCGGGCGCGTGCTATGAAGGAGAACCCTGGGATCTGATTACCTATAGGGTGAAAGCAAAGGAAGCTCTCCCTCTTGTGGACATTCTGACACTGGCGGCGACCGGATCCGAATATGACTCCGGTTGTGTAATCTCCCGCACGGAAACCAACGACAAGGTCGGCTATCTGGATGAATTGCTTTATCCCAGAGTTTCCATTTTAGACCCGGGATACACCTTCTCCGTATCGAAAAAGCAGACGGCAGCAGGTACCGCCGATGCCATCAATCATGTGATGGAGCAGTATTTCTGCGGCGTGCATACCACCCTTTCCGACGGCATGTGTGAAACCGTTATCAGGAGCCTTATAGAAAATGTAAAAGTTGCGCTGGAAGAGCCGGACAATTACGATGCCAGAGCAGAGCTGATGGCGGACTGTTCCCTTGCCTGCAACGGCATCCTGGCAATCGGCAACAGCCCTTCCGGCTGGCCGCTTCACGGTATGGAGCATGCTCTGAGTGCATATTATGACATCACCCACGGCGAGGGGCTGGCAATTCTCACTCCGAGATGGATGAAATACATCTTAAACGAAAAGACCGTAGAACGTTTTGTCAGCTTCGGCGAGCATATTTTCGGTATTGATGCATCCCTGCCCGATTTTGAAATTGCGGAAAAGACCATTGATAAAACCTACAGTCTGTTTGAGTCCATGGGCATTCCCATGCACCTAAAGGAAGTGGGTATCGATGAGTCAAGACTTTCCGAAATGGCACACCACATTGCCGAAAACGAGGGCCTGGAAAATGCCTGGGCACCGCTGAAGGAAGAGGATATTCTGGCAATCCTGAAGGCTTCCCTATAACAGAAAAAGACACTCCTATTTTGTAAGAGAAATAAAAGCTGCGGTACCGCCGTCTACCTGTAAAGCATGGTCGGCGTTTTCTTTTACCGTGCCGCCGACGGTATAAAGTAATTCTTTATTAAGGGCGCACAGCTCCTCTGCGGACAGAACCGCAGGTGCTGCAGAGGGATTGATAATCACTAAAATGCTTTCCTCTGCGCTGCTTCGTACGTAAGCAAGGGGATAATTGTCGGAAAGGAAGGAAACGGTTCCCTTGCTCTGCAGGGCGGGATGCGCCATACGCAGGGCGATGAGCCGTTTTACCTCGCTGCGCAGGGACATTTCATCCGCACACTGGCTTGCAGCATCGGGTCTGTCCGGGGCATCATCCTGCCTTACATAAAGCTTTTCGGCGGGAGCGCAGGAAAAACCGGCATTGGGCGTTTTGTCCCACTGCATGGGAGAACGGGAACCGGTTCTGCCGTAGCCGCTTTCCACGGAAGTAAGGCCTTCCACATAACGCAGACCGATTTCATCGCCGTAATAGATAAACGGCGCGCCGGGCATGGAAAGCAGGAAAGCAAACGCTATCTTCATTTCTTCGGGAGAAAGACTTCTTGCCAGACGGTCCATGTCGTGGTTGCCGGAAGGAATACAGATAAGCCCTCTGCCGTTTGTCTTCTCATAATTTTCTTTGTATTTTGCCACAAATTCTTTGGCGCTGCCTTTTCCTCGGGAGGAAAAATAAGGCTCTTCGCAGCGGAACAAATCGTTGTAGTGGGAAGGACCGAAATGCAGCAGGAAGTCCATATGGAAACCGCCGATAAGGCTCTTGTCCGGTTCGCCCCATTCGCTTACCATGGCGGCAGCCGGAAATTCTTTGTCAAGAAAAGCGCGGATGTCCTGCCAGAGGGAAATGGTGCCCTTGCCGTCCTCGTCGTTTTTAACTAAGGAACCTGCCATGTCCACACGGAAACCGTCACAGCCGAGTCCCAGCCAGAAACGCATGATATTCTTAAGTTCTTCCCGGGTAGCCATAGGACCCTCGGCATCCATGGGCTGCTGCCATTTTTTGTCCGGGTCGGGACGGTAGAAGCCGTAGTTTAAGGCCGGCTGGTGGGAGAAAAAGTTTACGATGCAGGATCCGTCACGGTCGGAAATACCGCGGATGCAGCCCATGTTTTCCGGCGTTTCCCAGATGTTGTCCGTCCAGACATAACGGTCGGTATAAGCATTTTTCTCCGCTTTCATGGACTCCCTGAACCACTTGCAGGTAACGGCGGTATGACCGGGTACCAGGTCCAGAATCACATGCATATCCCTTGCATGCGCTTCTTTAAACAGACGCACCAGGTCGGCATTTGTGCCGTAACGGGGCGCTACCGTATAATAATCCTCCACGTCATAACCGGCGTCGCCGAAGGGAGAAAGGAAACAGGGGTTGAGCCAGAGAGCGGTACAGCCTAAATCCTTAATGTAATCCAGCTTTTCAATGATGCCGGGAATATCGCCGATACCGTCGGCATTGGTATCGTTAAAAGACTGGGGATAAATCTCATAAAAAACAGCATTGTCAAGCCACCTGGGTTCTTTTATACAGTTACTCATAAAATGTCCTCCTTGCGGGTATTCGGATATTCTTTATTATAAAGCAAGGCCATAGGAGTTGTAAAGCGTGCCAAAATATGGTACATTTTTTCTGTATAGGTTAAAGTATTCCCGGGAGGGAGAAAAGGAGAGAAGCTATGATTTTTTATTATGGAGTACAGCATTTCAGAAAAAACAAGGGTTGTTACGGTCAGCCGGTAGCCTGCAACTGCGGACACACCTATCCGAGAGAAATTATCAGGGATTCCAAATGGGGTCATTTTGACTACATCCCCTTAATTCCCATGGGAACGGACTATTATTCCGTATGCCCGGTCTGCATGAACGGCCTCAAGGCAGACAAGGAGCAGAAGAAGGAAATTAAACAGCTTCTGGCACAGGCGCCTTCCAACGTGCATTTTACACCGCACATGGTAAGCTATGCGGACAAAAAGACCTTTGATTTTTATCTGCAGGACGATGCCACCGGCGAGAAAATCCGGATTTTACAGGGCGTCAGCAAGTACGAAGTAAAAGAAGAGTACAAGAGCCGTCTGATTAAGAAAAAAGACATTGTGCAGGAAGAGTCCGCACTGTAGGGCATCTACACAAAAAATTAAGAATTTTGGGCAGCGTAAGCTATTTACATAATTTATTGTTGTCCCTACAATGAAAGAAGAGCTTCCCAAACGGAAGTCTCGGAAAAGAAAAAAACACAGAAAAGTTTTACCAAAAAGAAAGTGGGCGTAGAAATGAAGAAATTCGGCAAAAGAGGAATCGCATGGATGCTGGCACTGACGCTGGCGCTTGGAGAAAGCAGCAGCGCACTGGCAGCAGAGCCTCTGCAGGCTTATGAAACGGAGATTTCCCAATATGCAGAAACAGAAGAAACGGCAGGAGGAGAGACGGATGTAACCGGCAATGACGCAGAGAATCCGGCAGATATTACCGGAAACGATGCACCGGCGAAAGATGTGTCCGGCAGTGATGCGCCTGCTTCGGAAGATACGGAGGACAAGTTCCCGGGACTCTCCGATGAGTACACACTTTCCGCAGAAGCTTATGCGGAAAAAGACCTCTTAAGCAGTCACCGGACAGAGTGGACAAAAGCAGACGCAGGGAAAGATTATGTTCCCGGCCAGGTTTTAATAGAAGCGGCAACGAAGGAAGAAGCGGAGCAGTACGCAGAGGCATTTAACGGCACACTGGTTTCCTACTTCGGTACGGTTGCCCTCGTGGAACTGAATGCGGATGAAAGCCTTCCCGAAGCCAGCGTGTACGATGCCGTACAGGCTTCCGCAGCAGAAGGCACCAGACTTCCCGCCGCATGGCCCAACTATTACAGATATACCCAGTCGGCAGATTACAGCGACCCGTATTTAAATATCCGTGCGGACAACAGCCAGTGGTATCATGAAGTACTGAATACCACACAGGCATGGAATGCCGGTTACCGCGGACAGGGCGTAAAGGTCGCCATTCTGGATACCGGTATCAATACCACCCACGAAGAACTGACGAATGTGATTACCTGCGATATCAGCACCGCGGACAATGCCCTCGGCACAGAGGACAACAACGGTCACGGCACCCACATTGCAGCCTTAATCGGTGGTACGCTTGACAACGGAAAGGGCGGCGCCGGTATCGCACCGGAATGTACCCTGTACTCCATCAAGGTGAGCAGGGAAGCCGGCAGAACCGACAGCGCCAGCATTATCAGTGCACTTTATAAAGCAATGGAAGAAAATGTAGATATTGTAAACGTAGGCTTTGCCGGCACGGAATACAGTGCCATGGAGGAGAGCCTTTACAAGCAGGCGTATGAAAGCGGTATTGCCGTATTCTGCCCGGCGGGCAACGGTTACTCCAATGTCTGTACCTATCCCGCAGCTTACAAGACAACCATTGCCGTAGCGGCACTGGACACCGGCATGACCAAGGCGCCGTTCTCCAATTACGATAAAAACGTGCGTTACAGCGTACCCGGCGTCGGTATTTATTCCGCCAGCAACGAAGGTCCTTCTTCCTATGTATCCATGAGCGGTACTTCCCAGGCATCCGCCATCATGGCAGGCACGGCAGCCTTAATCTGGCCCACCATTAAAGGAACCGGCAAGGCAAAGGTAGACGCCCTTCTTAAGAAAATGGACAGCAGTTGTATCAAAGCGCAGGGCACCAATTTGGGAAAAGGCTATGTGGATCTGGTAAAGGCACTGGCGCTTACCAATGTCAATGCAGCACCCAAGAGGCCCGGTTTTTCCAAGAAAGCCGGCACTTATAAAGACAATACCATTATGCTGGAGCTGACCGGCGTGGAAGTGGGCTGCACGGCATATTATTCCACCGACGGCAAGACCATTACCTTTAAGAACGGTGCACTTTCCGACAATGCGAAAGAATATACCGGTCCCATTGAAATAGGTGGAAAGAACTATGTGCAGGTTTATGCCATGGTTATCAAAAACAGCAATCAGCTTGCCAGCCCGGTGGCATCGGCAAGATATACCTTCCGGCCGGAAGTGTTTGGCGTCCGTGTGGAATCCGTTACCGGAGCAAAATATCTGACCCAGGGAACGGGACTTGCGTTCCGTGCCGTACAGACACCGGATTACGGGGTGAAACAATCCGTAAAATGGACCTTGGAGGCAGTACAGAAGGACGAACAGACCGGCAAAGAGGTTTATGTGAAAAATGAGTACAAAAAAACCGGCGTAACCATCAGCGCCTCCGGCAGAATTTCCGCGACAAAGAAGGCAGTACCCGGCATTTACCGGATAACGGCAACGCTTAAAAACGGACTTTCCACATCCATGGAGGTGGAAATAAAGGCAGCAGCCCAGGACCTTACCACAGCCATTATGGTGAAGAATAAAAACATCACCGTCTGGGCAGGACAGCTTGCCCTGGTAAACAACATTACCATCAAGAAAAAAGGCATGCGCGTAGCGGAAAGCGCAGCAGCCACAGATATTAACTGGTACTCAGCCGATAAGAGCATTGCCGTTGTAAGCAGCAAGGCAAACGGCTCCGTTTATGTGCAGGGCGTTGCATTCGGCAAGACCAAGATTACCGGTATTGCATCGGACGGCAGCGGCAGGACGGTGGTATTAAATATCACGGTAAAGCAGCCCGTAAAAAAACTGTATGTAACCAATAGTAAGACAACGGAGACAGGCTATACTTTAGCCTGCAATAAATCCATTAAATTAAATCTGGTAGTGGAGCCTGCCAATGCTTCCAACAAGGCGGTCAAATGGTCGGTAAATCCTGCCGGTAACGGCGTTACCGTAAAGAACGGTGTAGTAAAGGCGGACAGAAAGGCAAAACCCGGTACCTATACCATCACAGCAAAAGCTCTGGATGAAAACGGAGCGGAAGCAAGCTTTACGGTGGAAGTGAAAAACTATAACAAAACCAATATCCGTACGCAGGATACCCGGGTAGACCTCTATCGTATCAATAACGGCTACGGTTCTTCCACCACAAGGTCCATTCAGGTCCTAAGCGATTCTGCCGATCTCTGGAACATTACAGGCAACAGTGCACCCGGCATTGTAAAGGCGGAAAAACGGGGAGATTATGTTTATCTGGAGGCAACCGGAAGGGCAGTCGGAACGGCGACCGTTACCGTCGGTACACTGGACGGCACCAATAAAAACATCCCCATCCGGGTAACGGTGAAGAACCCGTCATCAAGCCTGAGAATTTCGCCCGAAAGCGGAAGATGCGCATACATTGCCTGTGATACCTCCATGCAGATGCTCACAACGGTTACCAATAATCACGGAAGTGCAACAAAGAACAATCAGGGATTCTACTGGAGAACGTCCAATGCGGCAGCAGTAGATGTTGACTCCTACGGACGGGTAACCGGTAACAGCGGTCTGGAAGGCCCCGTTACCATTACCGCAGTATCAGCGGACGGCAGCAATGTTCAGGCAACCTATACCGTATATGCCTGTGACATGGTAAAATCCATTTCTATTGATGACGATGACATCCTGACGGTAAATGTGGGCGATACCTTTGAAAAGGAAGTAAAGGAAGTAGCGGCAAACGGCGGTGACTGCAGTTATATGATTGATGTGAAGGTAAATAAACCCGGACTTACAGCAGAGTACGACCGCAGTACCCACAAGATTAAATTCAGCGGCAATAAAGAGGGAGTCTATGTTGTTACGATTTCCTGTCTGGATGGCAGTACCGCAAAATGCGTATATACTATCACTGTAGAATAATGAAAAAAGAGGCAGAGTGAAGGAGACTTCGCTCTGTTTTTTTGTTATTTTATATGAAAAAGGCTGGTAAAGTGCAAAAAATATCTATTTACATATTTCTCCAACTTTTATACAATAAACTCAAGTGTGAAAAATTGCTTTCAGGAGGGAGGAGCAGCGAGGGTGAATAAAAAAGTCATGTATGCGGTGATAGGCGTAATTGCCGTTTTTCTGGTAATTGCCGTTATCATTTTGCTTGGCCGCGGCAGCCGGGATACCGGGCAGGGAACGACGGAAAGCCCGGACGCCAATGATAGGAATTCCGGTATGGAAGAAACAGACCCCGGATATCTTGCAGAGCCGGAGAAACCGGACGGGGAGCCGGAAGCGGACACTGACGTACAGGAAGAAAGCAAACCGAAAGATACTGAGGAAAACATGGAACCGGCAGAGGACGACGGAGATACCGGAAGAAATCATTCCTCGGCAGAGGACGACGGAGCTGCCGGCAGAAACCATTCCTCGACAGAAGAGGTAATCATGGGGGAAAAGGTTTCCATGATTGCTCTGGCGGATACGAGAGAGGAAGCCAAAAAAATTGCGGAGCTGTACGGAATAGAATTAGTGAATTTTTCTTATGGAGTGGCAGAGTATGAGACCACAAAGGATCCGCAGGAACTGATTGCACTGGGTGAGAAAAACAATTATCCCACCCTTTCCACCAACAATACATTAACCATCGATTAGGAGAGGAAGAAATGAGAAAGAAATTTGTAAAAAGAAGTCTTGCACTGGCACTGGCATTTACCATTGCCTTTGGCGAAACCGGTTACGTGCTGGCGGAGGAACCCGCGCAGACCGTAGAGTTTGACATATCTGACGGGGATGCCGGGGAGCCGGGAGCACCGGCTGACGTATCCGGCGGAGACGGTACGGAAGTACCCGGAGAAGATGCCGGTAAGCCGGGTGAGAACGAAGATGTTTCCGCAGGCGATGTATCGGGCAATGTACCGGAGGCTTCCGATGAGTTAGAGGAGAAGTTCCCGGGACTCACGGAAGAGTATGCCCTGACTGCAACGGAAATGGATGACAAGACAATTCTCGGAAATTACGCACAGGAGTGGGGAGGCGCAGAAGAAGGCGTTGACTATGCAGAATCGGAAATTCTGGTGGAAGCGGAAAACGAGGAAGAGGCGAATGCCTATGCGCAGGCTTTTAACGGTACCCTGACCGATTATTTCTTTGGAGTGGCGGTCATCACCTTAAATGCGGATGAATCCCTGCCGGAGGCAAGCGTAAAGGATGCGGTCTATGCTTCTTCCCTGGAAGAAATGGCATTGCCTGCCGCATGGCCCAATTATTACCGTTACATAGAGGAAGTGGACGCAGAGGAAATCGTGGAAGAACAAATCTACGATTTTTCGGCTACGGAGGAAGAGGAATCCGACGGTCAGAAGGAAGAGGTACTCCTGGGGACAGACGGTTACAATGACCCGTACCTGACCACCACCAACGCAAACTACCAGTGGCAGCACAGCGTCCTGAACTCCCAGCTTGCCTGGGCAGCCGGATACCGTGGTAAGGGAGTTAAGGTAGCGGTTCTGGATACCGGTATCTTAGCGGGACATGAAGATGTATCGGCAGTAAAAACCATTGATGTCGGTTACGGTACGGCGGACGGTCACGGACACGGCACCCATGTCAGCGGTATTATCGGAGCAAAACTGAACAACGGAAAAGGCGGTGTCGGTGTAGCACCGGAATGCAGTATTTATTCCATTAAGGTTTTGAAGGATACCGGAAGCGGTGCTTCTTCTACCATTATTAAAGGTGTAAACCAGGCAGTAAACAATAGAGTAGATATTATTAATATGAGCTTAGGTGGTGCTTTATACAGCAAGGTAGAAGCAGATGCTTATCAGAGGGCTTATGAAGCCGGTATTGCCGTATTCTGTGCAGCCGGTAATGAGTTCAGTAATTCCGCACATTACCCTGCGGCTTATAAAAATACCATTTCCGTAGCAGCTTTGGATAAGAGCATGGGTAAGGCATATTTCTCCAATTATGATTCCGGTGTACGTTACAGCGCACCCGGTGTGGATATTTATTCCACCTACAAGGATAGTACTTCCTCCTACAAGAGCATGAGCGGTACTTCCCAGGCTACCCCGGTAACAGCCGGTGCGGCAGCCGTAATCTGGGCAACTCTCCCGTCCAATCTTTCCGGTAAGGCAAAGGTAGATGCCCTGCTCAAGAAGATGGACAGCAGCTGCAGCAAGGTAACGGGAAAGGGACTCGGAAAAGGCTGCATTGACTTAGCCAAGGCACTGGGGCTGACAAACAACGAAGCTGCGCCGAAGAAGCCGGAATTCGTAACAAAGCCCGGAACCTATACCAGTACATCTATCAGAGTAGCCATAAAGAGCCCGGATCCCGGCTGTATCATTTACTACTCCACAGACGGTAAGCCCGTAACCTATAAAAACGGTGTGCTGTCAGACAATGCTTTGGAGTACTCCGATACTAACGGCGGTATTGCAATTGGAAATAAGGCAAATGTCACCGTGTATGCCATTGCAATGAAAAGATCCAACAGACTGGTAAGCCCGGTAGTGTGCGGCAGGTTTACGTTTAAGCCCAAGGTATCTTCTCTTACAGTTACATCGCTCAATGGTATAAGCACGCTGGCGCAGGGTACCAGTCTTACCCTCAAAGCCACCTGTGCACCGGATTATGCACCGGATAAGAAAGTAACATGGAGCCTGGAACGGTACAGCAACAACACAGCAAGCGACAATGACCCGAAGGTAACCGGTGTTTCCATCAATGCATCCGGCAAGGTTACCGCAAGCAAAACAGCACTTACAGGCACCTATCTGGTAACTGCCAAAATGGCAAATAACACCGGTGTCAAAAAAACTTTTACTATCAAGGTATGTGCGGTTTCCTCAAATCCGGTAACAAGTATTACCACAAAGACCAAAAGTGTTACCGTGAATACCGGCGCTGCCTTTACTCTTGCAGCAACGGATGTAACGGTAACCAGAAAGAATAAAACAACATATAATGGCTCCTCTCTTAGCTGGACTATCGAGGACAGCAGCATTGCATCCATGACAAAAAGCAACGGAAATGTTGTCATAACCGGTAATAAGGCAGGAAAAACCAAGTTAGTCGGTGTAGCTACCGATGGCAGCGGCAAGATGGTTACGATTCCCGTAACCGTAAAGCAGGCAGTGACTTCCGTGACCATTGCAAACAGCGGAACCGCCATGTGTGTAAGACAGGGCAAGTCTGTCAAGCTGACTGCCAATGTGTTCCCGTCTACGGCAGCCAATAAGAAGGTGAACTGGAGTTATTCTCCCGCCAGGGAAGGTATCACCGTGGTAAACGGTGTGGTGAAAGCAGCAAAGAATGCAAAACCGTGCAATATTACCGTTACGGCAACCGCCGCGGACGGCAGCGGTGCCTCCGCAAACTATGTTATTTCGATTATAGAAGAGGAAAAGAACACAACGCTGACCGTGGATAAAAAGAGTGTGGACATTTTCCGTACCAGCAATAATAAGAGTGCAGCAACTTCCGCAACCGTAACGGTAAACTGCAGTTCTCCTTACTGGAGTGCAACCAGCAGCGCTCCTGGACTGGTTTCGGTCACAGGAAGCGGCAGCAGGCTTACCATAAAGGCTACCGGCAAAGGCACCGGTACGGCAACTGTTACGGTAGCAACCACGGACGGCACGAACAAGAAAGCCACAATTAAGGTAACGGTAAAGAATCCTGTTACCAATCTGATGATTTCACCTCAGGGAGGCAGAAGCGCTTACGTGGCCAAGGGAACTACCCTGAAGTTAATTCCGACCTTTGAAACCGCAAGCGGCAAGGTCAATGCAGATGCTAAGAAGCTTACCTGGACTTCCAGCAATCCCAGTGCAGTAAAGGTAGATAATCAGGGACGTGTGACGGGTATGTCGGACAGAAGTTATAAAGTTACCATTACAGCAAAAACCACCGACGGAAGTAATCTGGTGGCAACCTATGTGGTGGTGTCCTGTGATAAGGTAAAAAAGATTAGAATAGGGTATGCTAGAGCCTATTCACTGGAAGTAGGAGGAGGTGGCAGTCAGCGGCTTTATGAAACAGGTACATCCTATGGTACCTGCAGCTATGCGGTAGATGTCAAGAGTAACAAAGAGGGACTTACAGTCGGATATACGGTTTCCAACGGATATCCGTACATCACCTTTGCCGGAAATAAGGTGGGTACCTATACGGTAACCGTTTCCTGTATCGACGGCAGCTCCGCAAAGGCAACTTATAAGGTTATTGTGAAACCGAAGTCTAAGTAATAATGGCTGCAAATATAAGCAGGGTTGAGTTTCCTCAGCCCTGTTTTTTTGCAAACTTTTAAATTTATTTTATACTTTTTTAATCGTTATTCCGTATGATATGTGTTATAGTATAGGAAATAAAGCATGAATAACAAATCCTGCATGTTTCATAATACATAAGAAGAATGTATGCGTAAAGCAGGCAAGAAGAGAGGAAATGACATGAAAGAAGTCAAATCACCCAGGAAACCGTTACTTTACTATTACGGAATTGTTTTACTGATACTTTTCCTGTTCAATATGTTTGTCACCCCCATGATTATGGAAAACCGTGTAAAGGAAGTCGATTACGGCACCTTCATGAGCATGACGGAGGATAAAAACATCGGGGAAGTGGAAATTTCCGATTCCCAGATTTTGTTTACGGACAAGGCGGAAACCCAGATTTACAAGACGGGCACCATGGACGATCCGAACCTGACGGAAAGGCTCTATGAGGCGGGAGCTACTTTCTCAAAAAATATTGAAAAGAAAACTTCGCCCCTTTTAAGCGGCTTATTGACTGTATTCCTGCCCATTATTGTGTTTATTATCATCGGACAGATTATGGGACGAAAGCTTATCGAGCATGCGGGCGGCAAAAATGCCATGTCCTTCGGCATGGGAAAGAGCAACGCTAAGGTTTATGTGCAGTCCACGGAAGGTATCCACTTTGACGATGTAGCCGGCGAGGACGAAGCCAAGGACAACTTAAAGGAAATCGTAGATTATCTGCACAACACGAAGAAATATACGGAGGCCGGTGCTTCCATGCCGAAAGGTATTCTGCTTGTAGGCCCTCCCGGAACCGGTAAAACCATGCTGGCAAAGGCCGTAGCCGGTGAAGCGGGCGTCCCGTTCTTCTCCATGTCCGGTTCGGAATTTGTGGAAATGTTTGTCGGTATGGGCGCTGCCAAGGTACGTGATCTGTTCAGCCAGGCAAAGGAAAAAGCTCCCTGTATCGTATTCATTGATGAAATCGATGCCATCGGTAAAAAGCGTGACGGCCAGATTGGCGGCAACGACGAAAGAGAGCAGACCTTAAACCAGCTTCTTACCGAAATGGACGGCTTTGAAGGCAACAACGGCGTTATTATTTTAGCTGCAACCAACCGTCCCGAGTCCCTTGACCCGGCGCTGACCCGTCCCGGACGTTTCGACAGACGAGTGCCTGTGGAACTGCCCGATTTAGCCGGTAGGGAAGCCATTCTCAAAGTTCATGCCAGAAAGATTAAAGTGGGCGAAGATGTGGATTTCCACACCATTGCCAGAATGGCATCCGGCGCCTCCGGTGCAGAGCTTGCCAATATTATTAACGAAGCAGCCCTCCGTGCCGTGAGAAACGGACGCACCATTGTGAACGAAGCCGATTTGGAAGAAAGCATCGAGGTGGTTATTGCCGGTTACCAGAAACGGAATGCCGTACTGTCTAACCATGAAAAATTGGTGGTTTCCTACCATGAAATCGGACACGCCCTGGTGGCTGCCCTGCAGACCCATTCCGCTCCGGTGCAGAAGATTACCATTATTCCCCGTACCTCCGGCGCCCTCGGCTACACCATGCAGGTGGAGCAGCAGGACAAGAACCTGATGACCAAGGTAGAACTGGAAAATAAGATTGCCACCCTTACCGGCGGACGTGCCGCGGAGGAAGTTATTTTTAACGAGATTACCACCGGCGCTTCCAACGATATTGAGCAGGCAACCAAGTTAGCCCGCGCCATGATTACCCGTTACGGCATGTGCGAAGACTTTGACATGGTAGCCATGGAAACCGTGACGAACCAGTACCTTGGCGGCGATACTTCCCTTTCCTGCTCCGCCGATACCCAGAAGGAAATTGACAAGAAGGTTGTGGAGCTGGTAAAGCAGCAGCATGAAAAAGCCATCGGCATTTTAAAAGCAAACCGCAGGAAGCTGGACGAGCTTGCCCAGTACCTTTATGAAAAAGAAACCATTACCGGCGACGAGTTCATGAAGATTCTGGAAAAGAAATAAAAAATAGAAGCAAAAATTCTGTAAAAGCAGTTGTTAAAAAAATGAGTGCGTGGTACAATAAGCCATATGAGAAAAGCAATGAAGGAAAGAGTACTGTACCCGGTGCCACACAGAGAGAGCCGCAAAGGTGGAAGCGGCTTTGGAGAAGATACAGGAAAACCGTTCCGAAGCTGTACGCGAGAGCTGCATACCGTGAGCAGTATGCATCAGGAGAGCAGTCGTAAGCGTTACCGTATAGCCGCGTTACAGGCAAAGAGTGAAAATCAAGGTGGAACCGTGCATAATGCACCCTTAGGTAGCAATACCCAGGGGTGCTTTTTATTTTGAAAATTATCCGGCATAATTTTATTCTGTATAGTTTTTGAAGTATGTCACCGGCTTCCCGAAAAAAGGAGAAAAAACAATGGTAAACTTTAAAGAAGACGAACAGCTTGCAACCTTAAACCATTCCTGCGCCCACTTAATGGCACAGGCAATCAAGCATCTGTATCCTCAGGCAAAATTCTGGGTAGGCCCCGTTGTAGCAGAAGGCTTCTACTATGATGTAGACCTGGGCGATGACGTTATCCGTGACGAAGACATTCCCAGAATTGAGCAGGAAATGAAGAAGGTTGCCAAGACCGGCAAAAAGATTATCCGCAAGGAGATTTCCAAGGAAGAAGCGAAGGAAATGTTTAAGGATGACGAGTACAAGCTGGACTTAATCGACGGTCTGGAAGACGGTCACATCACCTGCTATGAGCAGGGCGATTTTACCGACCTCTGCCGCGGACCTCATGTAGACAATGTAAAGCTTTGCCGCAACTTCAAGCTCATCAGACATTCCGGTGCTTACTGGAAGGGCGATGCCAAGAACAAAGTGCTGCAGAGAATTTACGGTGTCTGCTTCCCCACCGCAGAAGAGCTGGAAGCGCACATTAAGCTCCTCGAAGAAGCTAAGGAAAGAGACCACAGAAAGATTGGCAAGGACATGAACCTGTTTATGGTAGACGACCTGGTAGGCCGCGGTCTTCCCATGTTTTTACCGAAGGGCTACACCATCTGGCAGGAGCTGGAAACCTACATCCGTGACAAGGAAAGAAAGTTAGGCTACCTTCATGTTATGACTCCCTGCGTCGGTACCGTAAATCTCTACAAGACCTCCGGTCACTGGGACCACTACAAGGAAAACATGTTCCCGGCTATGGAAGTGGACGGCGAGTCCTTCGTATTAAGACCCATGAACTGCCCTCATCATATGATGATTTATGCACACAGAATGCATTCCTATAAAGACCTGCCCATCCGTATCGGTGAAATTGCCCATGACTTCCGTTATGAGTCCAGCGGTACCTTGAAGGGTATTGAAAGAGGCAGACATTTCTGCCAGAACGATGCCCACCTGTTTGTAACACCGGAGCAGATTGAGGATGAATTTACCAAGGTTGTGGATTTGATTTTCAGCACTTACAAGGATTTCGGCATTACCGATTACCGCTGCGTTCTTTCCTTAAGAGACCCGGCAAACAAAGAAAAATATCATGATGACGATGAGATGTGGGATAAGGCAGAAAACGCACTTCGTAAGGTTATGAACGATTTAGGCATTCCTTACACTGAAGAAATCGGCGAGGCTGCATTCTACGGCCCGAAGTTAGACGTAAACGTAAAGCCTGCCGTTGGTAATGAATACACCCTTTCCACCTGCCAGCTTGACTTCTGTCTGCCTGCTAAATTTGAACTGACCTACATTGACAAGGACGGCGAAAAGAAGACTCCCGTTGTTCTGCACAGAGCAATCTTAGGCTCCCTTGACAGATTTATGGCATATATACTGGAGGAAACCAAAGGCAACCTGCCTACCTGGTTAGCACCCGTTCAGGTAAGAGTTATGCCGGTTAAGTCCGATGACGACACCCTGAATGCCTACGCACAGGAAGTTGTCAAGGCACTGGAAGACAGAAACGTGAGAGTAGAACTGGATGACAGAGCCGAGAAGCTTGGCTATCGTATGCGTGAAGGTCAGGTTGAAAAAGTGCCTTACTTAATCGTACTTGGCTTCAAGGAACAGGAAAGCAAGACTGTTGCCTACAGACTGCACGGCGAAGCCGATACCACCGTACTTCCTCTGGACGAATTTGTGGAAAAGATTGACAATGAGATAAAGAATAAGCTGCGCTAATCGCAGAAAAAAAGAGCCTTGTCCGGACAATCCTAATTGAAATTATCCGGCAGGGCTCTTTTTATATGCTGAGTTATGCAAAAATTATATATGACATATGGCATTACGCGGAAAATGGATAAATAAAGCCAAATCCGCGTAATCACACATTCAAGATGAGTATTTCATTTGCCGATGGCTATTATACAACCGGGCAAACCCTCTTACAGTCTTTCAAATACCGGCATGTACTCGATGGGGGCATCCACGGTAACGGTCTGACCGCCCTTGTAGGTTTCGCCGGTGGAAGTCAGCTTCCAGTCGCCTTCGGGGAGGTAAACCTCGCGTTCAAACTGATTTAAGTGGAGAATGGGCGCTACCAGATACTTCTCACCAAACATGTACTGATCCTGTAAGTTCCAGCATTTTTCATCTGCGGGGAACTCATAGAACATGGTACGGATTAAAGGAGAACCGTTGGTGTGTGCTTCTTCGTAAAGATGCTTGATATAGTCATGCATAGCAATACGGATATCGTAGTAGCTCTTCATAATCTTGTAATTGTCTTCGCCGTAGCTCCAAAGCTCATTGGGCTGACCGGTGTGCAGATAGCCGCCGCCGAAGTCTCTGGTGTCAAGAGGCGGAATGTTGTAGGGGCCTCTGTCGCCGTGCATACGAAGAACTGCTGAGTATACGGCAAACTGGTACCAGCGGATAAGAAGCTGACGGAAATCAGGGTCATTTACATCATCGGTCATGAAACCGCCTACGTCGGTAGTCCACCAGGGAATACCTGCAAGTCCCATGTTTAAGCCGCACTGAAGCTGGTCTTCAAAAGCTTCAAAGGTACTGGGCACATCGCCGGACCATACCACGTTACCGTATTTCTGGGAGCCTGCCCATGCACAACGGAGCAGGTTGACAACAGGCTTTCTTTCTTTGCTCATTTCATCATAGAAAACACGGCTGTAAAGCTGCGGGTATATATTGCTCAAGGACATGGAGGGACCGTCGCAGTAGCGGTAGTGGTCGAAATCGTATACACCGTAGTCCGGTTCGGAGTTGTCCAGCCAGAAAGCGTCGATGCCGAAATCATAATAATTTCGCTTGCATACTTCCCATACATATTTACGGGTTTCCGGATTGAATACATCGATTTCCACGCAGTCGCCTTCGTAATCGTAGGTCTGAAGAGCGCCTCTTTCGGTGCGGATTAACAGACCCTTTTCCTGCATAGGCCAGAAGTTTTCACTTCTTCTGTCAACGGAAGGCCATACGGAAACGATAACCTTGATGCCCATGGAATGTAGTTCGTCTACCATTGCCTTGGGGTCGGGCCAGTAGGTCTTGTCGAATTTCCAGTCGCCCTGTACGGTCCAGTGGAAGAAGTCGATGACAATCTGGTCGATATGGATGCCTTCCTTCTGATACTGGCGTGCTACGGTCAGTACCTCGTCCTGGGTACGGTAACGCAGCTTACACTGCCATAAGCCCATCAGGTCTTCCGGGAACATGTCGGCATGCCCGGTCACATCCGTATAGTTTGCCAAAATCTGCTTCGGGGTGTCGGCAGCGGTAATCCAGTAATCCATTTCCTTTGTGGAATTGGAAATCCATTCGGTGGAGTTTTTACCGAAAGTAACGCGGCCGACTGCCGGGTTGTTCCAAAGGAAACCATAGCCTAAGGAAGAAACGGCAAAAGGTACGGAAATCTGGGAGTTGCGCTGTGCCAGCTCTAAAACACAACCCTTTAAGTCCATGTCCTGCTGCTGATACTGCCCCATACCGAAAATCTTTTCCATCTTGTTACTTTCAAATTTCACGTTCAGAGTGTATTCGGTGCCGCAGGTAACGCCCTTCCATTCACGGTTGATCACCTTTAAGCAGCGGCTTTCCCTGGAAATGGTGCCGTCATACATACGGAAATATTCACGTAAAATAAGTTCGCCGTCCTTGTAAAAACTGATAATGCCGACAAAGTTTACCACAGCCTTGATTTTGCCGTTGGTAATGGTGGCAAATTGGCGCTTGTCAATGGTGCCGTCGCCTACCCAGTGGTCTTCCTCTTCAATGGTAACAGCAGCCTCTTTTACAGACGGTGCTTCGCTTAACGCCCAGTCTGTGTTCTGCAGTTTATGCTGCATGGTGGAACGGACACGCAGAGCATCCCTGCCCCATGCTTCGATACGAAGCATCTCGCCGTTGTGGTAGCAGACAAGTGCATTGCCTTCGTTTACAAATCTCATGGTGTAACCCTCCTTGCATGATTGCGTTTTATATCTTATAATGGTATCATACTTTAGAAAATAAGGAAATTCAATTCCTATATTACAGATAACTGATACTATTCTACGAATGTGTGCACGACTAAAGCAATTTGAAACGCAGACGGCAAAGAAACGGAGTAGCAGGCAGCAAAGAAACGGAGCGGCAGGCAGCAGGATAAGGGAGTAACCAATGGGAAGAAATAAGCTGACGGAACAAAAAGAATTGATGGAACAGCGGCATCACAGCTCGGTAACTGTGCCCTACAGTTTGTATAACTGCCGGCTTCCGGAGGCGTTTCCCACGGTGCCCATGCACTGGCACAGCGAACTGGAGCTCGATGTGGTGACGGAGGGAAAGGGCGAATTTATCTGTGGCGATATGCATTTTCCGGTGGAAAGTGGGGACGTGGTGCTTATTCCACCCAACATGCTGCATGCGGCGTACCATGATAAAGAGGAAGGACTGAAGTACCGCGCTTTCGTTTTTCATGCGAATATGGTGGGAGCGGAACAGAACGACCGAAGCAGTCTTTCCTATATAAAACCGCTCAGAAACGGGCAGCTGCAGGTGAAGCCGAAGTACGGAAGGGAAGATGCCGATTATCCGAAGGTGAAAGAACTGGCGGAGGATTTGATTGCCCTGGCGGAATGTAACGATGCCTACCATGATTTATTTTTGAAAAGCCGGTTGTTTGCGCTGCTTTATTTTTTTGAAAAAAAGGAAAATATATCGGAAAGAGGGAAACAGACAGGCAGCTCGGAGCTGATTCGTCTGGCACTGGAATACATGACATTTCATTACGAAGAAACCATCAGTGTGGACTACCTTGCGGGCATATGCGCCATCAGCACCAGTCACTTTATGAATACTTTTCAGAAGGTGGTAGGCTGCAGCGCCATTGAATATCTCATTCACCTGCGCATCCAGGCAGCCTGTGCGGCGCTTACGGATACCACGGAAAATGTTGCAGAAATCGCAACCGGATGCGGCTACAACAATCTGTCCAATTTTAACCGGCAGTTCAAAAAAATGACGGGAGTATCTCCGAAAACCTACCGAAGGCAGATGGCGGAAAATCAGAATTGACAAAAGAGGAAAAGTGACTAAAATAGGGAATGGCGCTTCGACGCCAAAGATTTAAGATGCAAAGGAGCGGTCTTTTTTACACAAAAAAGACATGGAATGAAAATGAAATATGTGAAACAGTTTCTGATTATTCTGGCGATTTCCCTTATCGGGGAACTGCTCAAATATGTGCTGCCGCTGCCCATTCCGGCAAGCATTTACGGCATGGTCATTTTGTTTATCTGCCTGAAAACAGGTCTGGTAAAATTGGAGGATGTGAAGGATGCGGGCAAGTTCTTAATCGAAATCATGCCGGTGATGTTTATTCCGGCGGGCGTGGGTCTTGTGGAAAGCTGGGGGATTTTGAAGCCGGTGCTTGTTCCGGTCTGCATTATTACGGTGGTAACAATTGTTACGGTTATGGCGGTAACGGGACTTTTGTCACAGTGGGTTATCCGCAGGGACAGAAAGAAGGGGGAGAACCATGAATAGTTTTTTTGAAAATTCCATGTTTGCGGGCGTTACGTTAAGCCTGCTGGCATACCTGCTCGGTATGTTTTTAAAGAAAAAATTCAAGTTAGGGATTTTTAACCCGCTTCTCATTTCCATTCTGGTGTCCATCGCGGTGCTTGCTGTGGGAAGGGTGGATTATGAAACCTACAACGAAAGTGCGCAGTTCCTGGGGTATCTTCTGACACCGGCAACGGTCTGTCTTGCCATTCCTCTGTACGAACAGTGGGAGCTTTTGCGGAAAAACTGCAAGGCGGTCGTGATAGGACTTCTGTCCGGTGTGCTGACAAGTCTGGTGACGGTGCTGGCGTTGTCTCTGCTTCTGGGACTTTCCCATGAAGAATACGTGACACTGCTTCCCAAATCCATTACCACGGCAATCGGCATGGGCGTGTCGGAAGAACTTGGCGGCTATGTGACCATTACGGTGGCGGTGATTATCGTTACGGGTGTACTGGGCAATATGATGGGTGAAATGATTTGTAAGATTTTCCGCATCAAAGAACCCATTTCCAAGGGACTTGCCTTCGGTAGCGCCGCCCACGCGATTGGTACGGCAAAAGCCATGGAAATCGGTGAGATAGAGGGCGCCATGAGCAGCCTTGCCATTGCGGTTTCCGGTATTCTGACGGTGTTGTTTTCCTCCGTGTTTGCAAAGTTTTTATAAGGGAATTAGGAAATACCTATAACGGATGATAGAAAGAAACAATAAGGCAAACGGTGCATAATCAGACAATGCCTATTGACATAGTAGGATATGGAGCGTATGATTTCTCTTAACAAAAAATGCAGAGAGGGCATACTCCATGAAAAATATACTTTGTTTCGGCGATTCAAATACATATGGATACAATCCGGCGGACGGCAGCCGTTTTCCTGAGGATGTACGGTGGACGGGGCTTTTGCAGGAAAAAGCAAAAGGCGGCGGATACCGCATTATTGAAGAAGGTCTGGTGGGAAGAACCACGATTTTTGAGGACAGTGTCCGCATGGGCAGAAAGGGAAGCAATTTTCTCCTGCCGCTTTTGGAAACCCATTACCCGGTGGATGCGGTGGTGCTGATGCTGGGAACCAACGACTGCAAAACGGTGTACAACGCCTCTTCCCATGTGATAGGGAAGGGAATGGAAGTATTGTTGAAGCAGGTTAAAAATTATGATGCGTCACTTCCCGTGCTGCTTTTGTCCCCGATTTATCTGGGCGAGGGCGTGTGGGAAAAGGAATACGACCCGGAGTTTAACAGGGCATCCGTAGAGGTTTCCAGGGAACTGAAAACGGAGTACGGCAGACTGGCAAAGCTGTACGGCTATGAATTTCTGGCGGCATCGGACGTGGCGGAGCCTTCCTCGGCTGACAGAGAGCATATGGATGAGAAAGGCCACCGGGCGCTGGCGGATGCGGTGTGGAAAAAACTGCAGGTGCTGCCGAGGACGAAATCGCAGCGGAAATCAGCAGACAGTAAAGGAAATGATACATGGAATGGCAGGAATTTGAAAGAAAATTTCCGCAAAAATTAAATGAACAGCAGAAGGAAGCAGTACAGAGTGTGGAAGGCCCGGTACTGCTTCTTGCTGTGCCCGGCTCCGGCAAGACTACGGTGCTGGTGACCCGCCTCGGCTATATGATTTACACAAAGGGCATTGCTCCGGAGAAAATTCTGACGGTGACCTATACGGTGGCGGCGACCGAGGATATGGCAGCCCGCTTTGCCTCCCAGTTCGGAACGGATATGGCAGACAGACTGACCTTTAAAACCATTAACGGCATCTGCGCCGGCATCATACATACTTACGGCAGGAAAACCGGCCGGACGCCCTTTGCCCTTCTGAACGATGAAAAAGTCATTGCAGACACACTGGCGAAAATCTACCAGAAGACGGAGCGGACATACGCCACGGAAAGTGATTTGCAGACGGTACGGACGCTTATTACCTACATCAAAAACAGCATGCTCACGGATGCGGAAATCCGGGAAATGGACAAAACCGCCGATATGAAAATTTCTGCTATTTATAAAGAATACAACACCTGGCTAAGGGAGCAGAAGCTGATGGACTACGACGACCAGATGGTGTATGCCTATACCATGCTGCAACGGTTTCCGGAGCTACTTAGACTGTATCAGGATAAATTTCCGTACTTGTGCGTGGACGAGGCGCAGGACACATCCAAAATCCAGCATGCCATTATAGCCCTGCTTGCATCCAAAACGGAAAACCTGTTTATGGTGGGAGATGAGGACCAAAGCATTTACGGCTTCCGTGCGGCGTACCCGGAGGCGCTGCTTTCCTTTGAGAAAAACCACCCCGGTGCCAAGGTGCTT
>ERZ860076.73-NODE-73-length-69915-cov-3.944904_pt1 | contig 69915 bp, 104 predicted proteins | sample MGYA00509982_ERZ860076 | MGnify/ENA primary metagenome ERZ860076 (study PRJEB30046, sample SAMN00715193) | human gut metagenome | study: EMG produced TPA metagenomics assembly of the A metagenome-wide association study of gut microbiota in type 2... | reverse complement strand
GAGCCACAGTTGCAGTTGCAGTTTCTGTAGAAGAAGCAGCAAAGGCTGGTAAGTTCTAAAGAATCCCGTAAATACGCGGTTTGAGCAAGCAGTTGAATTTAATAAAATGTGGCAAAATGTAGTTTATTAGTACATTATTAGTACATTATTAGTACACCACATTAGTACACCGAGAGGGCTAAGAATATAATATTTCTTGGCTCTCTTTTTATGGTATTTTTTCTATATCTTGTCTTAGCCATTCAATGTTCCTTTCTGTATAATAATATTCTGTGGTATCATCTTTTACAGAATGCCCAACTAATTTTTTAATAGCAAAATCATTTATTCCAGCTTGTTTTCCCATGTTTATAAATTGCTTTCTTGGATCATGTGGTCTATGAGCAGAATCAAGATCTAACGACTTTACAATTTTTTCAAAGCGATAATTATATCTGTCGTATGTAAGTTTTATATTATCTCTATGCGTTGTCGCATCTGTACAATTAAATAAGTACTTACTATCTAATCGCTTAGCTTCGTCATACCTAAATTTCACAAGGTCTTTTATTTTAGAATGAATTGGTATTACTCTATGCGTTCCAGCTTCTGTTTTCATTCCACCCTCAAATGTCCAATTGATTAAATCAACCTTATCAAGTTCTATTAATCCGAGTTCCTGAGGTCGCCAGCCTGAGTACATCTGTATAATAATGACATCTACATAAGGAAGTTTATACAAATTATTCCATAGTTTCTGTATTTCGTCATCAGTAAATGTAATATGTGGAACCCTTGTGTTTTCAAGATCTTTGATAATATCACCTGAAAGATCAAAAGTTCTAGCGTAATTCTTTTCTACGAGGTCATGCTCATTTGCATAATCAAGCATTAAATTGAATAAGGATTTTATTCGGCTTTTTGTATTTGGACTTGTGTTTTGTCTTTTTCCTTTCTTTACAATTGTTCCGTCGTTCATGCATCCTTTAATATGATATGCTTTTAAGTCTTTTACTCTCATATTATATACAGAAGAGCAGTACGCCCAGGCAGATGTAATAGTTCTTTTAGATGAAGCACTGTTTAAATTATTAAAATATTGTTCGCTCCAACGTTCATACAGTTCCTTTACTGTAATATCATCATCTAAATCATAAGGATTTTTATTGTACTCCACCAAAGCAGCATATGCTTCGTTATAAGTTTTAAAGAATGCTTCTGGCTTTAACAATTTTCCGATTGGTTTTCCATCTGCGGTTTTACCAACAGAAACCATTACTCTATATTGTTTTCGTAGATTCTTATTATTAATTTTTGTGATTCTTCCAAATCCATTAGGTAATCTCTTGTGCGTTTCGCGTTTTTTACTTGGACTTTTATTTTTTGCGGCCTTATCTATTGGATATCCGCAATGTGGACAGTATATTGCTTTGTCACTTACCTGTAATTGACATTCTGGACAATTTAATAACATTTATTTATTCCTCCTAGTTTTATTCCCTAATAGGGTAAGTGGTATTATACAACTTCATTTCTTATTTAGCAATCTCTATTCTAGCTTAGAAAATGGACACTTCTGTATGAAAAATTCTATTTTAGTTTAAAATTCAGCACTTTTCACAATCGTCAAATTGACTATTTTACCAAAATCAAAATTTAGGTAATAAAATAAATTGCTTTTGTAAAAAATTTCTAAAATATCAATAAGAATCCAATTTCATTAAACTGAAATTTAGATTACAAAAATATAAACAAATCCCATTCCTGCACTTTAAAGTGTGTATTTTTATTAGACAGTATTATGTTCAAATCTATGCTAGATTAAAATTGTTGCAACAGAATATTATTTTTTATTTTTAAACATAAAATTGTATGATAACTTCCATTATTTACCAAATGTTTTATAACACACTTTAATTGACTACATTAGTGCATTGGTACTATAGTAAATCTACCATGGAATATTAAAAACATACAGAAGCGGCCGCTTCCTATAAATTTAGGAGGCAATTTATGAACAATGACGAAAAATTTAATGCAGGATCAGTTCCTGTATCAATAGCAGCTAAGGTGTACGGAAAAGATGCAAGTTGGGTAAGAGCCGGAATAGTATCTGGATGGCTTCCAATAGGTGTCGCAACCAGGCGTGGAAAAAAGATTGAGTCTATTAACGATATGAATTCTAAGAAAGGAAGAATTAATTACTATATTTCCCCTAAAAAACTGTACGAAGATACAGGTTATATATGGAAAGGGGGTTCTGACAATGAGTAGAATGAAAAATGAAATTTCATCTCGAAACCCTTACCATATTTCCAAACATAAAATGCTGGAACTAAGACATTTTTGTTTGCAGTATCCAGAATGGAAAAAAGAGTATAGCCGGTTAAGCCAGATTTCAATAAGAGGAATTAACCTAGATAAGATATCAACTGCCAAAACAAATGACTATATCGATCAGACTACCAAAATTGCAGTGGAAAAAGCGGAATATTTCAATAAAATGAAGCTTGTGGAACATATGGCAAATGAGGCAGATTCAGCACTTGGTTATTATATTCTCAAAGCGGTTACTGAAGATATATCATTTGATAAGTTAAATGCCAGATCGAGAATACCTTGCTGTAGAGATACGTTCTATGATCGGTACAGGAAATTCTTCTGGTTACTTTCAAAAGAACGATAAATCATACACGGGTGTCCGTAAAGGATGCCACAATTATCGCGTAATAAACAAACGCTGTAGTGAAAGAAAGGAGGACATTTCTATGGTAAATTATGAACTATTGTTAAGAGATGTCAGGGATGTATCTAAGGATACCATGAAGAAGATTATTTTTGATTTGGAGCAGGAGAAGATTAAGGAAATAAAAGACCTTAACCTTGATACCGATGTAACAAAGAAATTAATTCTCATGCAAAAAGATAGAACATTCTTGGAAATGTTATTGACAAATTCACTTATGTAGAAATTCCTACATATAAAAAGAGGGGCAACCGCAAAAAACGGAAGCCCTTTCTTTTTAGCAATTCAGAAGTTTTCCTATGTTACCAGCGAGCTGATTAACCATTTCTTGGCGTTCAGCAATTGCATCTTTAAGAGTTGAATCACCATACACGTCTCTTACCTGTTCAGGGGTCCACTTATCTCCAATATTACCCATAGTTTCAATAAATGTTTCAATTTCTGCTTTAGTCATTCCACTTAACCTCCTGATTATTTATGTGAACCGATTATATCACCTATTATATTTCAATTACCATTCGCAATTTAGACAAAACGAAAGTTCTTATTTTATTGAAACCTAACACAGGTGTCCATGAGCCATGCTAGATTAATAATCACAAATGCTAATTATTCGCGGCAAAAACACGGCTTATAATGAAACAAAAATTTTTAGGAGGTATTGTGTATGAGAAAAAGTTTTATGACCTTTTGGAAAGATTATGCTGAAGTAACCAAGAGCAGCTGGATATGGCCGAAGAAGCATTGGTTTGGATATATAGTACTGGTGCTTGTAGTAGTAGGAGGCGAGTTTGTTTGGTTCTTCAGAAATCAGATTAAGGACAGCTTTAGGCGCGGACTTACTAAAAGTGTAAAGGTGGAAGGAGATGAGCTCGAATAGGGCTCTTTCTCTTTTTCCTAATTTTTTGAAAGGAGGTGATGAGCCTATGATTTTTGTTTTTATTTGGATTGCAGGATTTGCTGTTGGTATACTTACTCCAATTATTTGGCGAAATATCTTAGCATCCGGAACTGTCGAGATTGACGTGACTGACCCTGATATTCCGTATCTAAGATTGCAGGTGTCAAATAAGCAATTGGACAATCTCCCTAGGAAAAAATATGTTCTGTTCAAGGTAGACCCAAATGCAAAATTTACGCGACAGAAACAATCTCTTTAATGGTAACTTGATGATTATATTTTTGAAAGGAGACAAACGATGGAACCTAATGAATTAACAGAGTTGCAGGATGACGCTTATCGGAATATCTTGGAGAAGATTGCTAATGAAAGTGATTCTGAAAAGATACAGCAGTTAGCAAATGCAGCGTCGCAGATGGAAAGAGGTAGAAATGATGCTAAGAAAATCGAAAATGATATTCTTTGCAATCAGGAGAAAATTAAGTCCGATAAATTAAATCGGGATGAGGATTTGAGGATTGCAGAGAAGCAGAGTAAATTTGACAAGGCATGGAAAATCTTTGATGGTGTGCTGGCATTTGTAGGCTGTGCAGCAGGAATAGCATTGGCATTTAAGACCAAGAATGAAGAAGAGGACAGCTATCCGAAGCAACCCAAAACAGACATGAAGGCAGAACGATTGTTTGAACGTGCCTGGAAGAAGAAATAATTAAGTATCAAGAAGGAGTATTGTGATTGTGTACACAGTATTCCTTTTTTTTCTTGTGTACAAAAGGAGAAAGTATTGATGAAAGAGAACAAAGAAGACAGAAAAAGGGAATTGAAAAAGAAACTGACAAAGGTCGTTACTGAAACGGAACAACTATTATACAAAGGGAAAAGGATAATAATAGTTGTGGTGATTCCGGCATTAGAGGTCCTTGCAAATTTACTTATGCTGATGGACGAAGATGACCGTGATGATGAAAATTGGTATTAATTTGTGTAAAGGAGTTAAGTAAGATATGAATTTAAAAGCATTTGAAGAATTAGTGAAAGAGAACGTATCTATTAGATTGGGGAGTAGATATGAGGTTACAATAAATAAAATCACTAAAAATAATGACACTATATTGTCAGGATTAACTATAAGGCAGGGAGATTTGAATATTTCGCCAACAATTTATCTGAACGAGTATTACGAAGGCTATGAAAATGGTCGATATACTTTATATAGTATAGTAAATCATATAATAGAAACATATAAGAAAAATAAAACTGATAAATCTGTTGATATGAAATTCTTCCTGGATTTTGATTCCGTAAGACCCTTCATTGTTCATAGGATCATCAATACAGAACGAAATAAAGATTTTCTTAAAGATGTTCCACATGTAGAATTTCTGGATCTGTCGATTGTATTTATGGCTATTATTAATGGATATACCAATTATAAAGACGGACTTGCTTCGATAACTGTAACAAATTCTCATTGTAAAATATGGGAGATTGGAATAGATGAACTCATATTCACTGCAAGACAAAATACTCCGAGACTCATGCCTGCAACACTTAAAACGATGGACGAGATATTAATGAAAGCAAAGGCTTCCGGTGCAGAAGATATACCAACGAGTGCTTATGGCAGCAATATGATGGTTGTTTCAAATAACTATGGTCTTTATGGAGCATCTACCATGTTGGATAAAAATTATCTTAGGGATTTATCGGATGCATTTGGAAGCAACTATTATATCCTTCCGAGTTCAATTCATGAGCTTATAGTTTTAGTTGATAACTTTGGTACATATTCTGAGGAATTGAAAGAGGTTGTTCGGAGTATAAATGCAACTATGGTTGATCCTGTGGAGGTATTATCGGATTCAGTATATTACTTCGATAGGGAAAATGACAGGCTTCTTGTTTTGTAATTAGGGGAATTCGGAATTAAAAATTGTGTGTAAAAGGAAAATAATTTAATCGCGATTAAAACATCTGCTTAGATGAAGGAGAGGATAAGATGGACGAACTGATTGCAGTGGTAGTAATATGCGGAGGATTGTTAATGGCAATCTTTTGGCTTAAGCATCATTAAGCAACTGGATTGAGGAGATCACACTCCTCTTTCTTTCGCGGCAGAAACAGTTACTTAAGTGAAGAAAAGGAGGCGACAATAAATTGATTGAGATTCTAATTATAGTGCTGTTCTTGATATTCCTAAAAGAACTTGTAGGATGGATAGATCGACATTAGTTAGGAGAGGTGCTAAATACGGCGCCTCTTTTTCTTTTACTTTATATTTTGGAGGAATACAATATGGATAAGTGTGAGGATATCTTTGAGGAAAATAAAAGCATTGCTGAAGAGTTTATAAAAGTAACAGAAAGATTTGTGAATGAGGTTAATATAAGTAGTCTTCCGGTGTCACTCCAATTACAGCTCGCAAACGCTAATCAAAAAATGCTTGTTGTTCGCAAAATGCTTAACCGAGCCACTATGGACACAATTAATCTAATGCGGTGTGCAATAGTATATAATGCAGTAAGTAAAGATAAAGAATAGGAAAATTCTTCCAAGAATACCTTTTACATACTACTTTTTATTGGTATAATGTGCCTAAAAGGAGGTAGTTGTGTATGGATGATGATTTAGTGCTAAAATGCCCAATTTGTGATGGTACTGATATGATTATAGGTTGGACGGATGAAAATGAAGAAGATGGCATTCCTATATATAGAACCAATTGCATGTGCAAAACCTGTGGTGCACAATTAGAATTTGAAGGCGATAGGTGTATTGATTGCTATACAATAGAACAAGCTGAAGAAGATAAATGGAAGGATTGAGGTAAATAATATGAGAACTATATTAAAAATTCTTATAATTCTTATTACATTGGTGTATATTATTTCACCTATTGATGGCGTACCTGGTCCAATAGATGACGTAATTGTTGCTCTAATAGGCATTGCAGGTGCAAGAAAAATTGGTGCTAATGAATCATAAACATAAAAGCTCGGGATTAATTCTCGGGCTTTTCTTTTTGTATTAATACCATATTTTACCAAATTAGTCAACCGCGGGATAAACAGTGTATATAATGAAACTATTAACGTTTTTGAAAGGAGATTTATATGAAGAAGGAAGAATTTAAAGAAAGACATCCAAAATTGGATAATACTATTCAATGCGGTAAAAAGATTACTAAGAAGTATGTTGGATCATTGTGTTTATTTGGAATGTGTATGAGTTCTTGTTTACTTGGCTTTGAATTGGGGCGTAAGCACGAAAAAAAAGCCAGTGAAATTAGAGTTAAGAAATTTGACAACAAATATAACACGTTTTTTCTAGCTGCTCCTAAAGACAATCAAGCTGTGGCGGAATATATAGAACATTTGGATATAGAAACTTCAGATTTTTGTAAAAAGTAGATGATGCAAATATTCCTATGGAAGACGTTGACACAAGAGTTTTGATGCATAATTAAGATTAGGAGCTTAAGCTCCTTTTCTTTTTCGCGTTAAAAACAGTCTCTATGATGAGAAGATGATGCAATAAATGGGAGTTAACCCCGTCGTATCGTATAAATGTAGTACGCCCAAATTTATGGGAGGCGCAAGTTAGAAGCTTGCTAAAAGCAGAGTCTTTTCTTTTTCGCGTGATAAACACGTTCTATAATGAAGAGAAATGAGACATAGCTTGAGAGTAGATGCAGATTATATAGCAGTAAACTCTATAGGTCCTATTTATAGGATAAAAAACTGAAAGGGAACCCGGGAGAGGTGAGGGTACTATAGAGAATGTGAAAACTGTATAATGTTAATCCCTATTGGTCATGCAATAGACTGAACCGTATATCAGTAATGATATATGATCTATGACTTTTCTTTTTCATACACAGGTGTCCGGATTGTAAATTATATTCATACTGTAACAAGGTCTAAAGTTTTTCAGGAAGATAGGTAGCGGCATGAGATATCACTTTGAAAAGCCACAATTATATTTTAATACTTATGGTAAGACATATACTTGTAACCATCCGGTATATGCAAATTGTACCTTATTTACGATAGGGAAGGAGGGATTGGCAGTTATTCAACAAAGGTACGATTCAATTACAAAACACACCTACTGGACTGAAATAGACCCATGGCTTACAGATCAATTATATTTGCATCCTAAATTTCTTGTATATTTTAATACAATTGCAAAAGAACCAACGGATGGACTTTATCCTACGGTTACGATAAGGCAAATCATGTGGGGACTTAAAATGAAACCACTAAAAAGAGAGCCGTGGGAAACGACATTTGACAAGAAAGGGTTCTAAAATATTTTCACATTTTTGTTATGTAATCTTTTATTTTTATTACTATAGTGCTATTATATATGTAATAAATAGTTTTCTTATTAAGGAGGATCACACTATGAAGAAAATCTTTAAAAGCATTATTGCGACTTTAGCACTCACCATGTTACTCGGAACTACTTGCTTTGCTGCTGAGATAAGCCCGCAAATTTATGTTGACGGTTATACAGTTGCAGAAACGGCTGCACAGTTCGCTCAATCTTTTGCACTAGAGCAAGCATCCAAACCAGCGTCTACATATTCATATACAGTTTGTAGTAATGTTAATACTGTTGTAATTATGATCAATGACACAAGTAGCGGTACTCCGGTTACTCAAATAATATCGGTAGTTTATAATCCTGTTGATAAAAAAGCTGTTAGTACTGTTACTACAATTACAGGTACTGTTGGCTCTTCCCAAACAGTTAGCTTCCCAATGGACATAGAAGTAAAATAATCCTATAAAAATTATTCATTCAAAGAGTTCAGATTTATTTCTGAGCTCTTTTTATTTTGCTTAAAATCGCGGTATAAACAGTCCCTAAAATAGAAAGGAAGGTATTTTAATATGAATGAAAAATTTACAATATTCTTTAACACTGAAGATAGGATGCAGGCTATTCGTAATACTACGGATTGTTTGATGGCTCGATTAATGGAGTTGACAGAGAAATCTCCACAAACTGTAAAGGAACAGATAGAGATTAACAATGAAATGATCGAGATATCAAAGCAGTTAAGAGCATACGAAGATGAAGCTGCAAAACTTCTGACGATAAAGATAGAATCATTGAAAAGACAAGCAGCTAGAATATCTTATTGAAAATAGGCAGGGTCCAACACGGACTCTTCCTTTTTGACACCGCGCCATAAACATTCTCTGTTATGAGAAACTAGAAAACCGTACAAAAATAGGAGGAAAATTTATGGCTGAATTAATGGAAATGAGAGAATTATTAGGAAATCGTTTATATGATATTCTAAAGGATAGAATTAATGGTTATATTACTATCGAGTTTATAAATGATGCCCTATCAGTTAGTATTGTACACAACAGTACTGGCTGGAGAGTTTGGATTACGAACTTTGATGAATATATGATTTATGGCTATTCATTAGATACTGTAGCGAATATCATAGTTCAAAATTATAAGAAAGCTGTGATGGCAGAGTATTTTTATACAGGAAAATAGTTAGATTTTGAGGAAAGCTCTACATGGGCTTTTCTTTTTTCGCGTGGAAAACATCCTCTTAAATAGAATAATTTTAAGGAGGAACGTTTAAATGATTATGTTTTTAGCTTTAGCATTAATTTTGGTTATACTTGCAGTTGTAAGTGTTATTATCCTGGCAGTAGGAGGATCAGCATTTATACTGATATTTGGAGACCTGATTGTATGTATTGCTATAATCGTATGGATTATTAAACATATTTTCAAGAAGAAAAAGTAACAGAATAGAGCTCAATCATGGGCTCTTTTCTTTTTCGCGGCAAAAACAATGCATTTAATAGGAAGGACGGTGATAATATGTTAATGATTCAAAAGCCCGGATATCATATCGCTACTGTAATGGAACCGCTTATTTTAGAAGAAGCTGATTATAAGGATGAACCTAGAAAATGGGAATACTTAAAAGAGTTATGCGGTTTTACAACAAAAGATAAGGTATCAAGAATTGTATTAAACATTGAATCAGTTGAATACTGGATAGAAGAGTTTTAATGGCTCTTTTATTTTTGTTATTCACGGCAAAAACACGTTCTAATATGAAACACAAACTTATTAAGAAAGAGGGATGTTAATATGAATGGTAACGAAAGTATCGCAAAAATGGAAGAGGCAATCAAGAAAGCTAAGGATTTACTCAATACAAGAGTTAAAATAATGGACATAATAAAAGAAAGTCCAGAAACTTTAGCTATGATTGGTATATCATTAGACATGGTTGAAGCGCAGGTAGAATTGCAAAAGACTATGTTAGAAGAAATAAATAGCATTAATTCAGCTAAATATACATATAGGGTGGATGATATTTTAGATATTAAGTACAACATAAAACATTTAACACAAATTGGTAATGATAAAGGCGGTGGAGAACAGTCAATTACTATTGAAAAAATAGAAGATTCGCGGCAAAAACACGTTCTATAGTGAGAAGAAATTGTAGCTCAACTGGGAGAGCACTGGCGAAAGTCAGGGGTCGCAGGTTCGAATCCTGTCAGTTCCTTCTCTTTTATTTTTTCAAGGAGGCGAATTTATATGAGAACTATTGATCAGGAACAAAAAGCAAAATCAACGAATCATAGTAGTGAATCACCTAAGTGTTATTATCACATGTCTGCTGGGCATGGTGTTACATCTGAGCAAAAGAGTATATTTCATGAAAAACCATATTATTTAATCAAAGGAAGTGGAGGTGTCAAGAAATGAAATATCTAGTTGTATGTAAAACAAGGGAGGATGCAGAAGATGCTTTTAATTTTGCAAAGAGACTAGCAGCATCTGGTATAGGGCTTGGATGCAATAATTTTAGATTAATAATATACACCAGAATGGATGAATACTATTTTCTAAGCAAATCCGCATACCTTAGAAAATTTGAAGGAACAAAAGATTATGAAATAATCAGTCTTCACGATTTTGAAAATAAAATTTCGGTGAAATGGAGAGAAAGAAAGGAAGGAATGAAAGTATGCGATTTGTAAAAGTTAAAGTCCTTGAAAAGCCGAGAAGAAAATCAGGATATTTAGAGGGGAAGCTTGATGATTTTATAGCTATGAATATTCCATACGCCCAAATAAAATTTGATGATGACGAATATTGTAGCAGTCATTCTTGTACCGGAGCTTATCAGACAGCTATCAGGCGCTATGAAAAAGAGGATATTTTAGACTGCCGGACTATAAACGGAAAGACCTTTTTAATCAATAAAAAGCTAGGAGGATCTCTAAATGCATAAAAATCTAACAGAGGTAACATATTCACCAAAATTTAATCAGATAATTCTGAGATTTGAAAGTCTATCCGGGGTTTCCAGACCACTTGAAAATTTAGATCTTGTAAAGGTTCTACAGTTATATCCGCGTGACGCAAAAATTATGATTGATACATATGATTCGGAGGTAAACAAAAATGCTGGTATTAATGGGTAAAGCATGTAGTGGAAAAGATACTATTTGCAATGGGCTTGTAAAGGATTACGGATTCAAACGAGTAATAACTTACACAACACGCCCTATTGGAGAAGGTGAAGTAGACGGCATTAATTATCATTATATTTCTAACGAGGAATTCGATCAAAAAGAAGAAAAAGGATTTCAATGAAGAATCCTTTTTCTTCATTGAAACCAAAAGCTATAAAACCGCTATGGGTGATTGGAAATATGGAACAGCCATGGAAGACATACGTCATGCTGATGACAAATCGGTAATTATTTTGCCTCAGTATGAGTATTTGGAGATGCTTTACAATATTGACGTTCATCATGGTTTATTCGGAATAAAAAAGCCGATTATCTATTCATGTTACATATACGCTAATATGGATACAATCCGTGAACGGTTAAAGTCTCGAGGTAGAGGAGAAACAGAAGAAGAAATTAATCGTAGAATTAGAGCTGATTCGGCAGATTTTATACATACGGAATCTTTAGCAGATTTTACGGTAAACAATAGTGGTACTATTTCTCTTGATAGAATAGTCAAAATGATAGCAATGTCATATGGTGTTTTGAGCTATACAGGAACTAAGCAATATTATATTTGTAATAGGTCTGATCCAAAGTGCTGTGACAACTGTCGTGATATTTGTAATTATTCTGGACGATGAAGATATGGAGGCATTACAAAATGGCAAATTGATTCATTTACAGATTGAGGATGGACAGATAGTTGGCTTAGCTACAGAAAAATGGGCAGAGGAGAAGATAGATGATTAAAATAATTAAGCATGGACGATTCAAGCAATGCCTCTGTAATAACTGTGGCTGCATTTTTACGTACGAAAATGAAGATATCAAGCATGAGCATAAGGGTGCATATGTAGTTATGACATTTGTAGAATGCCCAGACTGTGCAGAAAGGAATATGGTGAATCCATTATTATGATACATTGGATAGGATTTTTTGTTATGACTTGTTTTGCTTTTTGGATTAATTATTCATGGTATAAGCATTGTAATAAGATAAATGAGGACTGGTATAAGTACTGTAATAAGATAAATGATGATTGGTCAGCTATTTGTAAGAAACTTATTGGGGGTGAAGAGAATGAAAGCAAGAACTGATACACAATGTGCAAAATGCATTCATAGAAAAGTATGTAATAGATTAAATAAACCTATTAATGTAGTCGAGGCTATTGTGGGCTTTAATCCAGAAGATGATAACGGAATAGATATTGTTGTTCACTGTACGGATTTTATTGGAGAAAAAGCAACAGCTAGGGCGCCAATTTTTGAAATTTAGTAAAAGTCGGAAGGAGAAAATGAATATCAGGAAAAAGATACAAAATGTGACCTGTGCGAAAATAAGGATAACTGTGAACCGCATTTAATTGATGTTAGATGTTCGTGTGATACTCGAATGCATGTAATGAATTGTATAAGATAGGAGAAAGATGGGATAAAAATGAGTGATGTTTATATTATAGGAACCTTATCTCGACCTGATGCCATCAAAGAAGCTGCTTTGTATTATTTGAATTTAGGATATTCTGTAGCAATGGTCAGAAGTTGTCCTAATATGGAAAAAGAAAATTTAATAATTGAATGTTTTAATAAAATTGATAACTGCATGTTTGTCGTTGCTGTTCCGCACGAAGATGGCGAATATGGAGACGGTACGCAATATGAAATAGTGTATGCTAAAAAGATTAAAAAACATGTAGTTAAATGGATTGGAAATCAGAATTAATGAAGGGAGAAAATGAAAAATGATTAAATTAGAGCATGTAGTACTAGCTTCACCAGAGCAGATGGAGTTTATTATTGAAGGTATGCGTAATCCTATGAATTCATGGGAGAAAAGTGATAGCGAATATGAAACCGCTGGATACGATATTGTTGGGTTTGATCTTGGCGAAAACGATCACTCGCTTATGCAACGCTTATCTAATGCCGGTACAGACCATAGAAAGTTTATGAGAATGATGCCGGTATATGTGAGGATCACAGCACCTTTATATTGGTAGTTCTTTCTGCCAATGAAACACTTTGCCTGTTTATCAGCAGGGGTCACATTTTGTGGCTAACGGGGAACTACCCATTGGAATCCCGTGGGAAACATTTCAAAAATATATTCGCTAAATTCGCAACTCCTATTATAGAAAGGAGTGATATTTATGAAAAGAGATTATGTTGTTAAAACGACTAAATACGGAAGAGATTGGAAAAAAATTGGCGAGGGCATTGATTTTTTAGAAGATGATAAGTTATATCGACTAGAATTTCATGCGACAGGGGTGATCCAATACATCCGCGCAAAAATGGCGTTTAAGCGAAACAAGAGATTCAAATATTACACTTATTAAAAATAAAGACTCAGCGCTAAATACGTTGGGTCTTTTCTATTTTATATTTTTGAAATGAACCTGTAGAGGCTATCCCCTATGCCTTCTGGGCGGGGGAGTAGGGTTACTATTGATACGTAGCTGGGTTTTAGGAAACGAAGCCCATGAAAACCGAAATGGTGTCCTATTGTTTATATTATTGTGTGTGAAAATTATAGTGGAATTATATTTTATAGGAAGAGAGGTGATATTTGCATGCGATGCCCTAAATGTAATAATAATGTATATTCGCATCATCAAAAGATAAATAAGTCTGGTACTGAGATAAAACGAAATTATGCTTGTCGTAAATGTAAGTATGTATTTGAAACAGTTGAACAGATTATTAAAACGTAATATTTCTATTATAATTTTTCACACAATAATAAAAAACAATAGTAAAAGATAGTCCATTAATGGGAAAGAATTTGAGACTTACAAAGTTGGTACGGTTGCTAATAGCTGCAGTACCATGCATAAGATTGCTGAGAAAGAATTTACACTGGAAGATTTCTCTATTGATCATATTCCAAACAGAATTGACAGCGGCGTTTGGATTAACGAAGATGACTTCGATGGACCGTCGTATCCTCGAGACGTTTTATTTGATACTGTGTGTATGCTTAATAAATGCCGTGAGAAATATATCGAAACAAAAGACAAAAAATATTGGTGGCAGATGATACAGCTTCTTCCAAGCAGCTATAATCAGACTCGTAATATCATGATGAATTATGAAGTTCTGGCAAACATCTATAATTCTCGTAAGAATCATAAGTTGGATGAGTGGGTGGAGTTCTGTAATTGGATTAAAGCTTTACCATATCAGGAACTTATTACTGGTAAAGATATTGCCATGTATGATAGTTGCAAGCACAGATTTACAGTTGAAAGCTCTGCTTGTGCCTGCTGTGGTGAAGATAATATATCGAATTACAAAGAGGAGGAGTAATCATGTCAAGTGCAAGAAAATGTGACAGATGTGGAAAGTATTATGACTGTTCTGCATCGAAAAGTATAAAATCCAAGCAAGTAATTGGAATTAGGATTCAGACACTTAACTCTGCCTATTTTGATGACTACGATTTATGCCCTAAATGTGCTGATAAGTTGCTTAAATTTATGGGTATTAAGGAAGATGACAAAGAAAAAGTAGATTCGGGTTTGTTTCCGTATAATGAGTATGGAGGTATTGTATGATTATAGCTTTGATTGTAATGTATCTATTAATTGCCTTTTGTACATGGGTTGGTTTTGTATATTATGAATATCAGCAGTACGCCGTTGGACCGATAGATTTTTATGTAGAATGTCATTCTGATGATATTAGAATGTATTTTATAGTAGGCATATTATGGCCAATATCATTAATTATGGTATGCGTAATGAATGTAATGCCTGCATTGTTTATACGGATTCTAATATTTGTAGATCATTTTTTCAATAAAAAGACAAAATAATAGGAAAGGAAAAGGTTGACTTAAACTGTCTGAGCTGATATATTACCTTAATCGGAGGTAATTGATATGAGCGAAGAAACAATAGTACAGTTAAGTGCTCCAGCGTTTGAATTGATGAAACAAGTGGATGGGATTTGTTTTACTCGGAGCGCTTATACTCAAAAGTCCAAGCACTGTTATTCATACTGTAAAATAGCAGGATAAAAACTTAATAAGGTACTAAAAATACAAGAGTCTATGGAAACGTAGGCTCTTTTTTGTTTTGGAGGGAATATGAAAAGCTTAAAAAGATTCTTTGTACGTATTACGGTATACACTATTATAGCAATCATTCTGTCACTTTTTTCAGACATCGATTCAGTGACAATATCAACATATTTTATATGCGCTGATATATTATATTCGCAGCAGTTTAAAGATAAGTGGGAGGATGAACCAAAATGACATTCGGACAGACTATTATAGGCTTTATTATAGTGCTTATTTGCTTTTATTCGCTTGTTAACCGAATCTGTGATTGTATAGAGAGATGCAGGTATTATAAATTCATGAATAAGGTAGAAGACAATACCGTTATAAAAAGTGATTCTAATAATCTTATAATCAGGACTTACCCTGGAACAAAATCAGATTAAAGGAAGTGAGATAGAATGTTTCATTTTATAAAAAAGAGAAAGCTAAAACGTAGACTTAAATACCTTAAAGAAATGGAAAATTATATTTTAGAGTCCATTAACTCAGATAAGCAGTCTATAAATACAGGCGAAAATATTATATACACCAGCTATTTCTATCGCAATTTGGAAAACCAGGAGATGGAACTTGCTGATTTACAAGACGAAATCAGAGCTATTGAAAAGGAGATAAGATAAAAATATGAAAAGAATAATAAATGTGATATTAGTAATAATTATGGCACTTCAATTAAGTGGCTGCGGTGATAATCATTCAGTAACAATTGTATCGGAAAACCAAGAAGTAGAACAAAATTCAATAGTATACGAGGCTATGTTATACGATAATTATGGAAATAACTTCTTAAACTTTACTGGAAATGAATTTACAATCACTCCAAATAAAGTGAAGCAGTGTGGATGGAATACAGATGGAAGTTGGACGAGTTGGTACGACACAAGTTCAGTTGTAACCATTGAGATTGATGGAAATTACATACAGTCATGTGGAAGTACAGTATTATTTAAAGACACTCGTTTAGAGATGCTAGAAATACCAAGCCAATTAAGTATAAAAAATACAGAAATGGATGACAAATATGCACTATCTGTAAATGATGAGACATTTAAGACATATTTGGGATTAACAAATTGGTGGTATGACATGAGAGAAAAAGGGCAGCATGGACAAAAGCTAGTTTTAATTCAATCCCAGGATGGATATAACATCGGGTCATTCATAGGAAATGATATTACATGGCAAATTGAAGATGCTCTACCAAAGACAACAAAAATTATGATTGACGGCTTACCACTATATATTCATAGATGCAATTTTACTATTATTGACAGCAGGCTTTTAGATAAATATGATGGTTTAAATAAATAGGATATAGGAGGAAAAAACTATGCCAACAATCGAAGAAATGCATCAAAACATGACAGAAGCAGGATTTTACACCAAGGCAGATATAGATAAAATCTGCGAACTTGAAAAGGCATATCAAAAAGAATGCCAGGAAATATCCGAACAATGCAAAGCTGAAGGCTATCCATCCGGCGGAAGTAACTATGAACTTCGCTGTGAATCTGCAAGAGCTTATTACGATGAGCAGATTGCAGATATAGACGCAAATTACAATTTTGAAGAGTAACAATGTGTCAAATATAATAACCTGGAAGTCATTTTATTTATATGAATCGGACTTCTCATAAAATTATTACAATAAATAAGGATTTAGACAAGGAGTAAGACAACTATGAAATGGTGCAAAGCAATGAATATGTGGTGTACTGATATGGACGAGGAAGATATTGACAATGTAGGCTGTGACGGTGAATGCGATAATTGTGATGATTGCGAAGATATTACATCCAATATAGGAGTACCACTTTGGTAAGGATTTAAGGAGAATTGAAATTATGGAGAATGTAACAGGAGCATATGCCCTATATGAATTTTTAAAAGAATTGGTAGAAAGTGGCAAACTGAAAGAGAACAATGATAATTCAGAAGTTTACTTTATTGATGAAGATAGATTTGCCCATGGTATAACAGATTATTCATTTGATGATAATCAAAGTTTGATTCTTTGGTAAACTGAGATTTAGTTCTTGATTCATGTGCAGGAAGTTGTACAACTGCAATTGCAGCTTTGAATACAGGTAGAAATTACATATGTTTCGAGAAAGACAAGGATATTTTTGAGGTTGGGAGTAAGAGAGTTGCTGAGTATAAAGGAGAAGTAAATGACAGAGAATGAAGCTATTGAAGAGCTAAAATATGATTGTAATGAACTTGGTAAAGCAATTCCATGTGATACTTCATGGGGATGTTCTTTTGAAAATGCTTATGGAATGGCAATGCAAGCACTTGAAAAACAAATTCCAAAGAAAGTGAAAAATAGCGGAGAGAGAATTCCGTTTGAATGGTATTGTCCTACTTGCGGAGAACTATTGTGTGATGATGGCTGCAAAGATACCGACATTAAATATTGTGAGCAATGCGGTCAGGCATTAGATTGGGAAAATTAAGAGAATAAGAATAATGAAACAGAGGCGAATAAATGGCTGATAAATTAATCAGTAAGCAGTTGGTAGGGATAAAAAATGATAGATGATAAATCAGATATTAGGGAAGTGTACTTTGATAAGTATTGTAAATTATGTACTCATAAGGATAAGGAAGAAAATGAGGAACCTTGTGATGAGTGCTTAAGTAATCCAGTTAATACAAATTGTCACAAGCCGGTTATGTTCAAAGAAAAGGAGTAAATATGATGGGATATACGATTAAAGTTGCAGAGATTTATTTGAATGATGCATTCAAAAACAAGAAAGAAATGAGTAAAATTGTTGAGATTTTAAAGTCCTCCAGATACGGTATTATTCAGGTGGATGACAATACTACTGTTGAAATTACAAAGGAAGTTGGTGAAGAAAATGAATGATTGGCAGGTAGTAGGAGCCATCTTGATATGGCTCATTTTTATTGTTCTGGAAGGAGCGATTGAATAGATGAAAATACTAATAGGAATGTTTTTGATGCATATGAGTATAGTTACATTCAATATATTCATTTGCGGTGGCGAATTTGATATAAAAGAGAAGATACGTTTGTTTATTGCTTGGACAGTATTTCTTATGCTTCTCATGAGTGGAATATATCTCATGAGTGGAGTGTATCTCATAGGAGAATAATGAAGTGAAAAGAGCAAAAAACAGATTCTTCTAATAACAGTCGTAAATATCATGGGTAGAGATTAGCAAGAAGAGGGAGGAAATAAAATACGAGTATGATAGATTGGGCAAGAAATGAAGTGGATATCGCCTGCAAAAGAGAAATCGAAAATCGCATAGGCGACGGAGCTGATTACAGATGTGGATGTTATAAAAGTGCTCTTAAAGTATATCAAGATTTGTGTCACAGCGGACTATCTATCAGTATTACACAAGATATTCTTAACCGCCTCATTTCGGGAAAGCCTCTTACCCCGATTGAAGATACTGAGGACATGTGGAATATATGTAACAGTGGAGAAAGTGATGATAGTATACTTATCTATCAGTGTAAGCGTATGTATAGCCTGTTTAAATATCTGTATCCGGATGGGAAAGTAAAATACACTGATGTTGATAGATGCTGTTGTGTAAATAAGGATAATCCAAATGTTAGTTGGCATAACTCCTTTATTCGTAGTATTTATGATGAAATGTTTCCTATTACTATTTACTATGCCTTATATGCCTTCTAACAGAACGGACATAGTTATATGCGACGAACTTTTGACTGATCGTAAAAATGGAGACTTTGATACGATATCCATTCTTTATATCAAGAGAGCAAATGGACAAAAAGTAGATGTAAACCGGTATTTTAAAGAATCTGGAAAGTCGTTTGAAGAAATATCAGAAACTGAATGGTACGGATGTTTTCAATTACATGCTATGAGAGAAGAGATGGAACATGGTACGAGAACTTAATCAGGAAGAAATAGACGAGCAAATTATATTGTTTCTAGAAGCTGACATGGAGTCCTGTGAATATGATTTTCCAGAATGGAGTTATTCAAATGCTGAAGAATTTAATATTCGTTCAGCAGAGAAGTGGGGTATGCAAGAGATTATGAGACGAATTGAAAGTGGACTCCATGCTGAAGAAGCAATATGGCAATTTTGTGGAGACATGATTAACTATGCATGTCGAGCTAAATCAAATGAGTCAAGGGATTTCTTTAACAATGCATACTATTACGGTTGCTACTTAAATGACAATTTGGATATGATCATATATGATGAATGATTCGCGAAGAAAACACATTCTTAGATGAAAGGAGGAACCCAAATGAAAAAAAGAGGTTCTAATATTATTGATTTGCTTATTGTTGGAGCATTTGCGGCGTTGACTGCTATAGTCACAAAATGTGTAGATGATAAGAACTTTGATGATAAATTAGATGAAGCTCTTGAAGAAAGAGGTTTCGTAAACAAAGAAGAGGCTAAATAAGGTCTCTTCTTTTATTTTTGATGAAGGGAGACACATCATGAAGCCAGATTTAGATTACTGCAGAATCGAAATGGCGATTGATTTAGTGGACAATTATATTTATTCACTAAAATCCAGAGAACCGCCTTGTAAATACTCTTCACAGAAAGAATATTCGGAATGGAGTGCTGCAAAAAGTGCCGCTGAGACTATTTTAAAGAGAATTCTTGAAGGATTTGAGCCAACTATGGTTGTAGAAGACTATACAATACAGATGGATTACTTCTCACAGGTAGCCTCAGACAGTGGAAATTATGAAACCAGCACGATTTTTGGAATACAAAGTGATGTTGCTATTGATATTATGAAGATTTTTCATGAAAACGAAGTATATGACAAGGAGATCTGCTATGAATAAGACAGATTTAAGTAAAATTGTTACTGCATTTCAGTCTGGAATACGCAAAAATGCACCTGCTATTGCCATAGGTGTGGGGGTTGCGTGCTTTGGATGTGCTGTAGTAAGTGCATATAAGGAAGGACCAAAGGTTGAAAAGCTGATTGAGGCTAAAAGAAAGGCTTTGAACCTTGAAGAAGAGGAAAAAATACCTGTAAAAGAGGCAATTAAGGCTACTTGGACGTGTTATTTGCCCTCCGTTATCTCTTTTGGTGCCGGTGTTGCCTGCATTTTAGGTGCTCATCAGATAGATTCGAGGCGAAATGCAGCATTGGCAGCAGCTTATCAGCTCTCAGAATCAGCATTTAGAGAGTATAAGAACAAAGTTATTGAAACAATTGGCGAGAAACAGGAAAAAGCCATCAAATCTGAGGTAGTAAAGGACAAAATTAAGGAAAATCCGCCCGCTCAGGCATCAATAATTGTTACTGGAAAGGGTAAAACTCGGTGTTATGACCCTCAAATTGACCGATATTTTGAGTCTGACATTGAAACGATACGAAAAATCGTGAATCAGCTGAACTATCGGATGCTGACAGAGCATTATATTTCATTAAATGAGTTCTATTATGAACTTGGATTACGACAAACTGACACCGGAGATAGACTAGGATGGAATATTGATGACGGATTGATTGAAGTAGAGTTCACGTCAGTATTACCTGACGATGGAATTCCAACATTAGCTATCGGATATATGGTAGCACCAAAATATGACTACATTATGCGATAATTCGCGGTCAAAACATGCTCTATTATAGAGAAGTTAAAATTTTTAATTTTAGGAGGACTTTAAAATGGACGAATTAAAGAACGAAATGACACAGGAAAGCGGTGTTGAAGAAACAACTGAACTCATGGAGGTTAGTACTGATAACACTCCTGCTGAAATTGATTCTGAATCGGACGATTCTTGCTTAAGTACTGGCTTAATTGCAGGGGGGATTGCAGTTATTGGCTTAGCTACATACGGAACGTATAAGCTTACCAAAGATGTAGTTATCCCTGGTATTAAGAAAGGCGCTGGCTGGATTAAGTCACGTTTTAAGAAACAGAAGCCGGAAGAGGATGTTCTTGAGGACGACTTCGAGGATGAGGATGTTCTTGATGCTGAAGAAGAGTAATTTTAGGCTTATTTGGACGGAAAGACCCAAAAATTGAATATTGACTTAGATAAGAGTATTGACAGAAATGTTGATACTCTTATTTTTAATATTTTTGAAGGGAGAACGACAGTGGAGGTCAAAGATTATGGATCAAACTCGTTCAGGAGTAAAGAAAAAGAAGAAAATCGTACCACCAGAAATAGAAATAGTACAGAGCCAGAACACAAAGAGAAAGTTACGTCTGGAAAAGTATCTACAAAAAAGCCAAGCCTTGGTAAAAAAGTAAGCGATAATCTCTTTATTGAGGATATTACAAAGGTAAAGAACTATCTTATTTATGATATTGCATTACCTGCTGCAAAAAAACTAATATCAGAATCTGTAAGTTCGGCTGTGGATATGATGTTGTATGGAGAAACTAGGAGACATGATCGAGGAAGTTCAGGCGGTGTAAGACGTGATTATACTAGAGCTTATGATGACCGGAATAACAGAAGCAAGATTGCAACTAGAAGTGGTACTTATAGTTATGATGAAATTATATTTGATACAGCCGCTGATGCAAATATGGTACTTGATGAGATGTGGAAAGACATTGACAATTATGGAATGGTATCTATTGCTGATATGTATGATCATGCAGGTGTTATGAGTGAACGTTATACAGACAACAAATATGGCTGGACAAATATTAGAAATGCTGATGTTGGACGCAATACAGATGGATCATATTATCTGAAATTACCTAAACCTCAGGCATTGGATTAATTATATTTTAAGAAAAGGAGAATAGAAATGCTATTTGAAGAAGCTTTTAAAGCTATGATACGCGGAAAAAAAATAATGTGTCCCGAATGGAATGGTTATTGGTTTTTTGATGGTAACACAATAAAACTATTCGCTAATAACGGTGATATAAAAGATATCATTGAAACTTGTAATATTATCACCATTTTATCTCTTGCTGCAAGAAATGACTGGGAAATTATATTTGATACCGCTGCTGCCCCGGATCTATTTGATTTTGGAGAAGCTTTAAAAAGATTAAAAGCTGGGCAGAGGGTATGCAGAAAAGGATGGAATGGAAAGGGAATGTCTGTTGCTTATTTTAAAGGATATCCGAATGGCGTTTCATGCAATGAACAGACTATTAAAGCTTGGAAATTGAATAAAGGAGATACATTTGTATGCAATCCTTATTTCCAGATAAAACAACCTGATGGTTCTTATTCAATGTGGGCTCCTTCTATCGGAGATGTCTTAGCAGAAGACTGGGTATGTGCAGATTAATTATATTTTTAAGAACAGGAGAATAAAGAGAATGAAATTTGATGTATCTAAATTGACAAATTCTATATCACGAAATGCTGGAAAAATCAGCTTGAAACTGACAAAATCGTCACCTCAGATTGCCATGGTAGTTGGTACAGTTGCAATCGTCGGCGGCGTATTCGGGGCTTGTAAGGCTACCACAAAGATAGATAAGATTCTGAATAATACAAAATCCAAGCTGAATGATATCCATGACGCTGTTGAAAGGCCAGAAGCTCTTGGGATTGAAGAAGGTGAGTACACAGAGAAAGATGTGAAAAGAGATCTCACAATTACATACGGGAAATGTGTGATCGAATTTGCAAAACTCTATGCATTACCACTTGCATCCATTGCGTTAGGATTGGGCTGCTTTTACGGATCTCATCATATCATGACTACAAGAAATGCAGCATTGGCAGCAGCTTATGCATCTGTAGATAAGAGCTTCAAGCAGTATCGTGCTAGAGTCGTTGAAAGATTCGGCGATAGCATGGATAAAGAGCTTCGTTATGATATTAAGGCTCAGCAGTTTGAGAAAAAGGTAACTGATGCAAAGGGTAAGGAAAAGACTGTTAAAGAGAGCGTTGAGGTAGTTTCTGATAATCCGCTAGATTATTCTGAATATGCTCGATTCTTTGATGAAAGTTGCAAAGAGTGGGAAAAAGACCCAGAATATAATATGTCATTCCTGATTGGTATGCAGGCAAGAGCAAATGATCTGTTAAAGGCTAAAGGATATCTGTTCCTGAATGATGTATATGATATGCTTGGAATTACTCGTACAAAGGCTGGTCAGATTGTTGGCTGGACATATGACCGTGAAACTTGTGAATCAAAGACTGTAGATGAAAATGGAGATCCTGTAGGAGACGGTTTCATTGACTTTGGTATCTTTAATACTAAGAGACCAAACAGAAGATTCGTTAATGGTTATGAACCTGTAATTCTGCTCGATTTTAATGTGGAAGGAAACGTGCTGGATTTACTTTGAATAAAAGAACTGCTCCGAGAAAGGGGCATAAATGACTTAATGGACTATCCTGTAAGCTATTACTGGGATAGTCTTTGTCATGATTAATTATATTTTGAAGGAGACTAATTGATATGCTGGGACGAGATCTTGTTACTTTTATAATGAAGAATAACCTCCTGGATACTGACGTATTTAAGGATGGTAAATTAATTGGATATATTTCCGAAGAAGAAGCTGGAGCTAAATTTGGAGTAGGTGCTACAACTATTCGTGTGTGGGTCAATCAGGGAAGACTGAATGGTCTACGCATTAATGACACCATTTATATTCCATATGACTCTGAAGATCCAAGATTAAAGGAGAAGAGTCCCAGCAATCTGGTAAAGGAGTTGGCAGGATGAATAAAGGAATTATATTTGCAATTGGTGCGGCTCTTGGTGGAATTGTAGGTTCTGAGCTGACATTTGCATGGACGAAAAAGAAATATGATGAAATTCGTAGGCAGGATTATGAGCATATCAGGAACGAATTTGAAGAGAAACGCGCTGCAATTGATAAGATTAAAGCTATGGGGTATTCAGGGGGAGAATCAGGCTCTCAGAATGCCTCTGTAACGCACCAGGAGCCTCATAGAGCGATTTTAGGTAATGAGGACGATGAAGAAGTAGCCTCTGATAAGAAAAAGCCAGAGGAAGTAAACAAACGTTCTAAAAAATATACTGATTATTCACATATTTCTAAGGAAAATAGTAAGTTAATTGCTCCTATGGCTGATAAAACTGTTGCTCAGGCAGAAAGTGAGCATCCTAAAGATGATGATTTGACGCCTTATATCATTACTCCTAATCAGTTTGATTCCGGAGATAATGAAAAGGTCGAAATGCATTATTATATGGATGGAACACTAACTGACGATATGGACGAGCCTATTGATCAGAACGAGTATTTCCCGAATATAGATATTGATGGTAGTTTTGATGACGAATCGGATGAGCCGGACTTACTGTTCATTAGAGATCCTAAGTTGAAAATTGACTATGAGATATCAAAAATACTTGTAAGATATCCGGAAACGACCGGGGAATGGAATTGATAAGGGGATTATGAATGTCTTTAAAAGAAGAAATAGAAAATGATTATTTTGACTGGCTATATGAAACTGTAGCTGGCAGGAGAGACGGTAATTCTAAGAAAATATCTTACAAAAAGCTCTTATCAGCATTACATATCAGAGAATTCTATTTCATACTTCCTATGGACGAAAACAGAGCAATGGACGGAATTAACTTAAGGAGTAGATTTGCTTATGAATGCAAAAAGTATAGAGAAAAAGAGGTAATTGAGTACCTAGACGGACCATGTAGTGTGCTTGAAATGATGATTGCATTAGCATTGAGAATTGAAGATGAAATCATTGGTGATAGCACACAATGGTTCTGGCTTATGATATTCAATTTGGGATTAAATGACATGATGGACACTACTTTTGACCGCGAAAAAGTAGGTAAAATCATTGATGTTTTCTTGGAAAGAAAGTACGAAAAGGACGGAAAAGGCGGTTTATTTATTGTAAAAAATCGTGTTGAAGACCTCAGAAACGTTGAAATTTGGTATCAAATGCAATGGTATATTGGTGAAATTAACATAGAAATGAGGTAAAAATATGTCAAATTTTGAGTTGTATAATGCTCTTTTAGGGCTAAATATGAGGCAGAATGTGCTTCTGAAAAGGCTGAAAAGAGTATCAAAATCCAATGTAAAGCTCAGTTTTCTGCTGCTAATTGTGGGAATTTTGGTTCTTGATCATGAAAAAAGGTTATCAAAATTGGAAAAAATCCGGGTGGAAAATCTCAAAAATGAGTTCAAAAAGCGGGAAAATGACGGTAATTGGGACGATGAAATTGACAAAGAATTGGACTAAAAATCCATCCTGTTTTTAATTTCAAAAACAGGACAAAATCCTATTTTTTTAGGACAAAATTGAGAAGTTGATAAGTCGGCTCGATTTTTGTCCTATTTTTTTAGGATTAAATCCTGTTTTTATCCTGTTTTTGAAAAACCCGCAACCCCGCATAAACACTGGGCTTGAGGCACTTTTGTCCTGTTTTTCCTGTTTTTATAAATAAAATATATATAAGTAAAAAAATAGGTATATAAATATTATACGGAAAAAAACAGGAAAACAGGATTTTAGCAAATTTTTAGGGGAAAGGAGACTCTCAAATGTGGATTTCTACAAGATAAAAGAAAGAAGCATCAAAAAAGGTGTTGTAGAGATTTATCCTGATTTTGCAGTTGATCGGACAAAAGACTTAATGGTACGAGGAAATGCATTCTATGCAATATGGGATGAAAAAGCTGGAATGTGGTCTAAGGATGAATATGACGTTGCGAGACTTGCAGATGAAGAGCTGTTCGAGTACTACCAGAAATGTAAGCAGCGCAATTCTGACATTGAGTACCACCTGAAAACTTTTGGCGACTATTCTTCAGGATGTTGGAATCAGTTTAAGAAGTACCTGAAGCAACTTGCAGATAATTACTCAACTTTGGATACTAAGGTCACATTCATGAATACCGAAGTCAGTAAGAAAGATCATGTATCTAAAAGGGTTCCATACTCAATCCAAGAAGGTAATTATGATTCATACGACGAACTTATCAACACATTATATTCTGATGAGGAGAAACGGAAGATCGAGTGGGCTATAGGTGCAATACTGACTGGAGACGCAAAGCATATTCAAAAGTTTATTGTATTCTATGGCGAGGGTGGAACTGGTAAGTCTACAATGTTAAACATTATCCAGAAACTATTTCAGGGATATTATATTACTTTTGATGCCAAGGAGCTTACAGTTGCAAATAATGCATATACGTCTGGGGCTCTGTTTATAAATGACCCGATTGTTGCAATTCAGCATGATGGCGATTTGTCAGGAATAAAAGATAATTCCAAGCTCAACTCAATTGTTGCTCATGAGGAGATTCTGGTGAATGAGAAATTTAAAGCTCCATATACTGCCAGATCAAATTGCTTTCTGTTTATGGGTACAAATAAGCCGGTTAAGATTACTGACGGAAAGTCTGGAATCATTAGACGATTGATAGACGTTCATCCAACTGGAAACAAAATACCGGCAGGCAGATATAATGATCTCATGGCAAAAATTGATTTTGAGTTAGGGGCGATTGCATATCATTGTAAAGAAGTGTACTTGAATCTGGGAAAGGGATATTACAATTCCTACAAACCTATGGACATGATGTATAAAACTGATCCATTCTTTAACTTTGTACAGGAGCAATATTATATTTTTAAAGAAAATGACGGAACCACACTGAAAGCCGCATATGCACTCTATAAACAGTATATAGAGGACAGTGATAGCGAATCGGGCATCATGGCAAAATATAAGTTCAGGGAAGAACTTAAGAATTATTTTAAGACATTCACTGAGGAAACTCGTACCGCGGACGGTAAACACATCTATAGTTATTATTATGGTTTCTTACATGAGAAATTTGAAAAGGAGCAAACAAAGGTTGAAGAACCAGAGCAAGCTCCTATTTCTTTGTCTCTTATTGAGCAAGAGTCACTACTTGATAAGGTTCTGTCAGAATGTCCTGCCCAGTATGCAAACGAATATGAGACACCATGCAAACCGTGGAATGAGGTTAAGACAAAGCTTAAAGACTTGAATACAAGTAAATTGCATTATGTTTTACCAGGTAATCCAAATCATATTTTCATTGACTTTGATTTGAAAGATGATGACGGCAACAAGTCATATGAGAAAAATTTGGAAGCAGCAAGCAAGTTTCCAGCTACATATGCGGAAACCAGTAAATCCGGAGCTGGAATTCATCTGCATTATATTTATGACGGCGATGTCAGTTTGCTGAGCAGGCTTTATGACGAAGGAATTGAAATCAAAGTACTTACCGGAAATAGTGCACTTAGAAGAAAACTCATTAAATGCAATAATTTACCTATAGCGCATATTGGTGACGGTTTACCATTGAAGGGAGACAAAAAAGTGGTTGACTTTGACGTGATTACAAATGAGAAAGCTATCCGGACGATAATTATTAAAAATCTTCGGAAAGAATATCATGCAGCTACAAAGCCAAGTATTGATTTTATTTATGATACTTTGGAAAAAGCTTATAACAGTGGAATGCATTATGACGTGTCTGATCTGCAGAGCGATGTTCTCACATTTGCAATGAGGAGTACAAATAAATCAGACTATTGTATAAAACTGGTTGGAAAGATGAAATTCAAGTCGGATGAGCCAAGCGAGCCGGCGGAAACAGTAGAAAGAGATAAAGACATAATTATATTTTTCGATGTTGAGGTCTTTCCGAATCTATTTATTATCTGCTGGAAGATGCAGGGAGATCATCAAGTTGTACAAATGATTAATCCATCAGCAACAGATGTAGAAAAATTATTTGGTTTCAAATTGGTTGGTTTTAATAACCGAAAGTATGATAATCATATTATTTATGCTGCAATGATGGGATATACACCTGAACAGCTTTATAGACTTTCGCAGAAAATTATTGAAGAGAAATCAGGGTTCTTTGGAGAAGCATATAATTTAAGCTATACGGATATTTATGATTATTCGGTGAAAAAGCAGAGTTTAAAGAAATGGGAAATAGAATTAGGAATTTCTCATGTGGAAAACAGTTATCCATGGAACGAACCCGTTGCAGAAGAACACTGGTTTGAAATTGCAGATTACTGTAAGAATGACATAATTGCAACAGAGGCAGTTTTCAATAAGACTGCAGGAGACTTTAAGGCAAGACAGATATTGGCAGAACTCGCTGGAATGACACCTAACGATACAACAAATAGCCTTACAACAAGAATTATATTCGGCGGAAACAAGAATCCAAAACTTGTATATACAGATTTATCTGAAACATTTCCTGGATATGAATTTGTTCCTGCAGGAGTGATAGACGATACTAAACATAACATGTATAGAGGAATCGATTTAGGTTTTGGAGGGCTTGTAATATCAAATCCTGGAATGCATGGAAGAACAAAAACTTCCGATTGCCTCTCTCAGCATCCAACATCAGCTATTCAAATGAATTACTTCGGAGAGTACACGCCAATATTTGAAGGGTTATTGAAAGCCAGAGCAGCAATTAAGCATAAGGATTTTGAAACAGCAAAGAAAATGCTGGATGGTAAATTAGCTCCGTACCTTGATGACCCAGATCAGGCAAAGGCATTGTCCAATGCACTGAAGCTGGCTATTAATTCTGTATATGGACTGACATCTGCTGGATTCTCTAATCCATTTAGGCATCCCGATAATGTAAACAATATTGTTGCATTACGAGGTGCTTTATTTATGGCAACTTTGAAAGATGAACTGGAAGCCCATGGTCATTATGTACTTCATATAAAGACGGATTCTATAAAAGTTGTCAATCCAAATGAGGATTCCGACAGGATTATTCAAGAGATGGGTGACAAGTATGGATATAAGCTTGAAACAGAACATATCTTTGAAAGAATTTGTCTGGTTGATAAAGCAAATTATGTTGCCAAACTTGCTGAGGATGATCCTGAAGATCCTGGGAAATGGACTGCAACAGGGGATAAATTCTCACAGCCATATGTATTCAAGACTTTATTTAGTCATGAAGATACAGATATTAATGACCTTAGTGAAGTCAAATCCGTTAAGTCTGCTTTATATCTGGACATGAATGAGGGACTTCCTGAAGGAGAGCACAATTATATTTTCGTTGGTCGAGTTGGACAGTTCGTTCCTGTGAAAGATGGATATGGTGGCGGAGAGCTTATGCGTCTCAGCGGATACGATGAAAATGGCAATCCGAAATATGCAGCAGCTGAAGGAACTAAAGGATGGAGATGGAAAGAAACAGAAGTAGTGAAATCTTTGAATCAGAAAGAGCAAATTAATATGGACTACTGGCGACAGAAAATAGATGACGTCATAGCTACTCTTTCAGAATATGGCGATGTGGACAGATTCTTGTCTGATTCTCCATATGAAGAATTTGTAGCAATGAATAAGCCAGCATAATTATATTTTTAGGAGGACAATCAATATGAGCGAGTATTCAATTATGAAAGATGGTAGTTTATCAGTCGAGGGTGCAAAAATCTTATGGACAAACTTTTCTGGTCGTCCAACAGATTTCAACCCTGCAGGTGGGAAGAGAACATTTAACATTGTTCTCAGCAGAGAGATTGCAGATACTTTAAAGTCTGACGGTTGGAATATCAGAATGATCCAGCCAAAGAATGAAGAGGACGAGCCGTTCTATGTTACAGAAGTAACTGTAAAGTTTGGTCAGTTCCCACCAAAAGTATATTTAGTGGACGGAGTATCTAATAGAATGCATCCATTGGATGACGAGACAATTGGGCAGCTTGATAATATTGATATTGCCAACGTTGATGTTATGGTTCGACCATATAATCATGGTGTATCTAATTCCAGAGGTACAACAGTGAAGGGATATGTTAAAAGTCTTTACGTAACGATGGATAATTCAGATTTCAATGGTAAGTATGCAAGTTATTCAGTTGATAACTCAGAAGCAATGAACGAGGATGAAGAACTTCCGTTCAAATAAGGTGAAACCTATGAAAAAAGTAATCATAAAATTTGAGGAAGAAGAAAAATCCGATTCTAATAAGCTTATTAAAAATGAACTTGAAGTACTCCGATGCAAAGAAATTCAATTTCCGAATGACAGTGTATTTGGAGTTATTACAGATGAAGGTGATATTATGATGTGGCCTATTCGTAGAATCAAGAGTATCAAAGTTCAAAAAACGGGAGATGGTAAATAGTGGCAGCTATTCAATTAGCTGATCATCAGATTCAAGCCATCCGAAAAATGCATAATGGTTGTATTTTAAACGGCAGTGTTGGTTCTGGCAAATCCAGGACCGCACTTGCCTACTATTATATTTTGCAAGGTGGAAGAATTGATGGCGGTGAAAAATATGTTAGAATGCAAAACCCGATTGACCTGTATATTATTACAACTGCAAAGAAACGTGACGATTTTGAATGGGAGTCTGAAATGGCTCCTTTTTTATTATCCACTCATCAAGATTGTAATGCATATCAAAATCAAGTAACTGTAGATTCCTGGAACAACATCAGCAAATATGTAAGTGTTCAAAACAGTTTCTTTATTTTTGATGAACAAAGAGTTGTAGGATCTGGCACATGGGCAAAGTCTTTTCTTAAAATTGCCAAAAGCAATCAGTGGATACTGTTGTCTGCAACCCCTGGTGATACATGGCAAGATTACGTACCTGTTTTTATTGCTAATGGATTCTTTAAAAATAAAACAGAGTTTCAAAGAGAACATTGCATATTCAGTCGTTATACCAAATACCCCAAAATTGATAGATATATAAACGAGGGCAGACTTATAAGACTTCGTGAACATATTCTTGTCGATATGGAGGTATCTAGGCATACGGTTCCGCACCATGAATATATCATTTCAGAATACAATAAAGATCTGTATAAGCAGATATCAATTACAAGATGGAATATCTATGATAACTGCCCAACAACTTCAGCTGGAGAGCTGTGCTATGTCTGGAGAAAATTGGTAAATTCTGATCTGTCTAGGATTGATAAAATATTACAGTTGGTTGAACAAAGAGGACGCGTTATTATATTTTACAATTTTGACTATGAACTGGATATTTTGAAAAATCAAAAATATTTTGTAAATGGAGAGGAAGCTGTTATTGCAGAATGGAATGGCCATAAGCATCAGCCAATTCCCGAAGAAAAATATTGGGTATATCTTGTACAATACACTTCAGGTTGTGAAGGATGGAATTGCATCAAGACAGATACAATTATATTTTATTCACAAAATTACTCATACAAAGTTATGACACAGGCTACTGGAAGAATTGATAGGTTAAATACACCATACACAGATTTATATTATTATCATTTCATCAGTAAAGCCCCAATAGATACAGCTATTAGATTAGCACTTAGAAATAAAAAGATATTTAATGAGAGTAGATATGTAATTAGATTTATCGAGGAAGCGAAGATGAGGAAGACATAGAGGATGACTTTGAAGAATTACACAGTCTAAAATCATTCGCGTAAAAAACACGGTCTTTTATAGAGAGAAGTGAGAATATCGCTTTTCTTTTACATTTTATTGACTGTGATTTACGTGCACAAAAAATAAAATATATTTAAAATGGCGTCGCGTAAAAAACATGGTCTTTTATAGAGAGAAGTGAATATGTCACTTTTCTTTTATATTTTTAGGAGACAAAAAATGTTAGAAAACAAATTTCAGGCAAAACTGATTAAAGACATTAAAGATCGGTTTCCTGGATGTATAGTTATGAAAAACGATTCATCTTACATTCAGGGAATACCCGATCTTTTAATTTTGTTTAAAAACAGGTGGGCTGCCTTAGAGGTAAAGAAATCACCTGACGCGAGCCATCGACCAAACCAAGATTATTATGTGGGTAAAATGAACGAGATGTCTTATGCATCTTTCATATACCCAGAAAATAAGGAGGAAGTACTCGATGGAATGGAAAGATCATTCAAAGTTAAAAGGTAGTCATGCCTTACTTGGAGCAAGTCAAAATGCATGGCTTAGATATACAGATGAACAATTATTTGACAGATATGTTTCAAGCTATGCGCAAGCTCTTGGAACCTCTTTGCACGAATTAGCAGCTGACTTAATTACTGAAAAAATCAAATTATCGAAGCAGGATATCCATGTGGTATTGCATCACTTAGCAAAGAGCAAAATCCCAAGAAATGTATTTGATATGAATTTCATCTATCCGAATCTTCGATCATATGTTAATGATGCAATCGGGTATCGGATGGATGCTGAGAAAATATTATATTATTCAGATAACGCATATGGAACCGCTGATTCTATTTGCTTTAGAAATAATTTTCTAAGAGTACATGATTATAAGTCTGGTAAAGGTCCAGTTAAAATGGATCAGCTTTATATTTATGTTGCTCTTTTTTGTTTGGAATACAACATTAAGCCTGGAGAAATTGAAATTGAAACCAGACTTTATCATGTAAATGAAATCGTTGCAAGCAATCCTACAGCAGAAGATATTCTTCCAATCATGGATGCAATTGTAATGAACGACAAATTTCTTTCTAAAGTAAGAGCGGAGGGTATGTGATATGGAAACAGGGGAGAAGATATTAACAGAAAATGTTGTTTCATCTGAAGATGATATTATACATTATGGAACACCAAGACATTCTGGTAGATACCCTTGGGGGTCTGGAGATAATCCGTATCAGAGAAATGGAGATTTTCTAAGCAGAGTTACCGAGTATAAAGCTAAGGGCATGACAGAAACTGAAATTACTCGCGCATTAAACCTAAAGAGTACTGCCCAGCTTAGAGCCAAAATATCCATAGCTGATACAGAAAGACGTATGTACGATATCGAACGTGCTAAGTCTTTGCGAGAAAAGGGATACGGACCAACCAAGATTGGCGAGATTATGGGTGGTATCAACGAATCTACTGTAAGAGGATTACTTGATCCGGGAGCAGAGGAAAGAGCCAAAGCTTTAAGAAAAACAGCTGATTTCTTAAAGGAACAGGTCAAGAAGAAAGAATTTATTGATGTTGGTACAGGAGTTGAACTTGAACTCGGCGTTTCAGACACAAAGATGAAAACATCAATTGCAATGCTTGAAGAAGAAGGATACAGAACAGCGAATATCCGTGTTCCACAGGCTACAAACAATAATAAAAAAACAACAGTTCGAGTAATGTTTTATGCTCCTGACATCGATCCAGATACGGAAGAGGGCAGAAAAGCTTTATTTAGTAAACTATATAACAATATTGACAATATTAAGTCAATAACAGAATATCAATCTTCAGATGGTGGCAATACATTTAAAGCATTCCAATATCCAGAAAGCATCAGCAGTAAAAGAGTTGCAGTTCGTTATGATGAAGATGGAGGAACTCTTAAAGATGGTGTAATTGAACTTCGTAGAGGCGTTGAAGACGTTTGCTTGGGAAACTCACACTATGCACAGGTAAGAATCGCTGTTGACGGAACCCATTACATTAAAGGCATGGCAATGTACAGTGACGATTTGCCTGACGGTGTTGATATCCTTGTGAATTCCAATAAAAAGAAAGGAACTCCACTATTATCAAGTAATCCCGATGCCAAGCAGGTTTTAAAACCTATGAAGGTAGATAAAGCTACTGGGGAAATAGATAAAGATAATCCTTTTGGAGCATTGGTAAAGGCAAATGGTCAAAGTGAATACATCGGAAAAGATGGTAAGAAGCATCTTAGAGTTATCAATAAACTTCGTGAAGAAGGAGATTGGGAAGATTACAGTAAATCTTTATCACCTCAGATGCTTGGTAAGCAAAAGTATGAACTTATTCAAAGACAGTTAAAACTGACCCTTGCTGGTAAGCAGGCTGAATTTGATGAAATTAAATCACTTACTAATCCGGTAATTAAGAAACAGTTACTGGAATCATTCGCTGACGATTGTGATGCTGCAGCAGTCCATTTGAAAGCAGCCGCCTTACCAAGACAAACCACAAAAGTATTGTTGCCAGTTCCATCTTTAAAAGATAACGAGATTTATGCTCCTACTTTTAAGAATGGCGAGCATGTTGTTCTTATCAGATATCCACATGGCGGTATCTTTGAGATTCCTGAACTCGTTGTTAACAACAATCATAAGCAAGCTAAGTCAGCTTTAGGAAATGCAGCCGATGCTGTTGGTATTAATTTTAACGTTGCTTCTAAACTGTCAGGTGCAGACTTTGATGGGGACACAGCAGTAGTAATTCCAGTAAATTCAAAGGTAAAAATTACTGTTGATAGAAGTAACAAGTTCTCTGAATTGCAGGGATTTGAACCTAAACTTGCCTATCCGTATCATGAAGGCATGAAGATAATGACAAAATCTAATACTCAGAAAGAGATGGGCAAGATTTCTAATCTGATTACTGATATGACATTAAAAGGTGCTCCTGCTGAAGACATTATCAAAGCTGTCAAGCACTCAATGGTAGTAATTGATGCTGAAAAGCATAAGCTGGACTATAAGCAATCAGAGAAAGATAATGATATAGAAACCCTCAAACACAAATGGCAGCAGAATAACACAAGTGCAAAAGGATACGGTGGCGCCTCAACTCTGCTATCCAGGTCAAAGTCTACGGAGTATGTGAATGAGAGAAAAATGTTCTATTATAGCCCCCAGACTATTGATCCTAAGACCGGAGAAAAAATCTATACCTATACAGGTGCTACTAAGAGAAACGGAGATAAGGCACAAACTGAAAGTACAAAGATGGCAGAGACGAAAGATGCCTATATCCTTAGTTCTGGTACCCAGAAGGAGGCAGCCTATGCAGAGTATGCTAATGCTGTAAAAGCACTGGGAAACCAGGCACGGCTAGAGTATCTGCATACCGGTAATCTAAAGTACGATGCCCAGGCAAATAAGGCATATGCCAATGAGGTAGAATCCCTTAATGCCAAACTTAAAGTGGCAAAATCGAATGCCCCAAAAGAAAGAATGGCACAGCTAATTGCCAACAGCATAGTAAATGCTAAAAAAGAAGATAATCCCGATATGGAGAAAGATGAGCTTAAAAAAGTCAAGTCGCAGGCTTTAGCAAAAGCGCGTGTTCAAACCGGAGCTAACAAGAAAAGAATAGACATTACACAGTTAGAATGGGAAGCTATTCAGGCAGGTGCAATAAGTTCATCCAAATTAGCAGATATTCTTAAGAATACAGATACTGACAAGATCAGGAAATTGGCCACACCAAAAGACAATGGAGAAATAAGTTCTGCAAAACAGAGTCGAATCAGAAGCTTGTCTTCAAGTGGTGCAACAATAGAGCAAATCGCTACTGCCTTAGGAATATCTACCTCTACAGTAGTAAAGTATATGAAAGGATAAAGGTGAACAGTTATGGTAAATTGTGCAATAACAACTACAGATAATCCTTTCAATCCATTAAATCAGTTTGAAGAATGGAATGCTTTTGATGAATCAAAAGGATATTATTCTTGTTCCTTCTTAGCTCGTTTATGTCGTGATTCTGATTCATTAACAGATGAAGAGAATAATGAGGAACTCGAAAGAGCAATTGATGAAATGGTTAAATACGATTTAATTGCTTCCGAGACAAACAATCAGGTGCACTATCGGAAGGTTATAGACTCTGAGTGATACTATAGTATCCAGTCCTTAACCGATCATGTTATAGGTTCATAGCAGTTATCTAACATATAAATCAAATCCGTTCTTTCATTAGTCATTGCTTTACCTCTCCTAAACGTTATGTATACATTAAAGTTAGATAACTGCTTTTGAATACAAAATGTAAATATTTTAATTTGAGATAAAATGTAAAAATAGAAAAATACATGAATATGATCATGTCTACACACAAAATATCTATCCGATATAACAAAAAGGCATAGAGGGGGTCTTAAAAATATACACCCCCTCCCCATATCGCCGGCCTCTTAAAAAATTCCCCGGAGGTAAAATTATATTTTGGGTTTTAAGTTGCGCGCTATTTAACAAGGCGTAGTAATGGAAGAACACAGCAGCATTAGGAGCTGTTCTAAGGTTCTGGGTTTGTCTCCCTTCCTGTTACTACGTCATGTTAAGTGGCGCTTTTTGTTTTAAAGTCAATTGATTCTATTATAAAAGTGGCACAAAGGAGGTGTAAAAGCATGGCAAAGACAGTAAAATCTACAACTACTGCAAAACGTGGCAGAACGGCAATGACACCAGAAGCTAGGGAAAACCAGATGATAGCATTGGCGATGGATGCAGCTGAGCAACAGTTACGTGATGGAACTGCCAGTTCCCAAGTAATTACACACTTCCTAAAATTAGCTTCTTCTACAGAAAGATTAGAGAAGCGAATCAAAGAACAGCAGGCGAATATGTTGGAAGCAAAGACAAGCCAGCTCAAGTCTATGGCTAATCAGGAAGAAGTTTATGCAAAGGCTATAAGAGCTATGCGAATTTATCAAGGCGGCGAAGATGAGGAAGACACAGAGGACGACTTTGAAGATTAGGAGGATTCCATGCATAAAAAATCCTACTCAGAACTCATTACAATTGATTCCTATGAGGGAAGATTCAAATATTTGAAAATTGGAGGTAGAGTCGGAGAAGCCACATTCGGATCCGAACGATATCTCAATCAAGTATTTTACAAATCTCCTGAATGGATAAATGTAAAGAGGGACGCAATCATTCGAGACAATGGATGTGACATGGGATTTCCAGGTTACGAGATTCAAGGTCGTATAATAATAGTTCACCACATTAACCCAATCACTGTTGACGATATTCGTAAGCGTTCAACAAAATTATTTGATTTGGAGAATCTAATAACAGTAGCACTTAATACTCATAATGCCATACACTATGGTGACGAATCTTTTCTGTTGGGACAAACTCTTATTGAGAGAAAACCTAACGATACATGTCCATGGAAAGGGGGAGCGGTACATGGATGAAAAAGAATTAACAGAAAAAGATCAGCCGGAAGTTAACATTCAAAATAGTATCCTACTCCTTACAAAGAAAAAAATAGGAATCAGTCCGGATGACTATGCATTTGATGAAGATATTATTACTGATATTAATGCGGTTATATTTTCGTTAAACCTGATAGGAATAGGTGAAGAAGGATTTTCTATCAGTGATGCCTCGGCAACATGGACAGACCTTTTAGGAGAGAATGTAAAAATCTATGAAGCAGTTAAAACATTTATTTACTTAAAAGTAAAACTTATGTTTGACCCTCCTTCAAGTAGCTTTGTTGTTTCTGCATTAGAAAAACAAATTTCAGAAATAGAGTGGAAACTCAATTTTAAATATGAATCCAAAAATAATGAAGAACAGAATAGAATCACTCAGGAAGAGATCGATAAAAATTGTGTTCTTCCAGACGAGGGGTGAGAGATATGGCAGAAGATTTAATACTTGCCCACCATGGTATCAAAGGACAAAAGTGGGGAGATATGCACGGACCACCGTATCCGTTAAGCAGTTCTGTTAGTACTGGAAAGAGTTTGAAGAAAAATGCTTCAGGCGGTAGAGGATCTGCTATTGCCAAATACAAAGCACAACTTATAAAAAAGTCGCAGGTAAAAACTGCATCAAAATCTGAAAAAGAAAAGAGTAGAGAAGAGGAGCAGAAAGCAAAGAATGAAAAGATAAAAGCTAAAGTTCTGAAATCCAGATCTGTTTCACAGTTGTATAAACATGCCGATTTATTCAGTAATCAGGAACTTCGTGATTTGAAGGAACGCTATACATTAGAAGGTGACATCAAGAAATTGAAAACCTCAGAATCAACTCAGAAAGGCAGAAACTTTATCGATAAGCTTACTACTGCAGGAGACATGGCAGGAAAATTTGCTAATTTGGTTGATAACGGTTCAAGAGCTTATAATAATGTTGCGAAGGTTATGAATAGTCTTTATGACTCTGAGATACCAATGATAGGCGATAAGAAAGCCAAAAAAGAAGTTGACTATACTACAATCACAAAAACAAAGGATAAATCTGGAAATGATGTGACAATAACAAAAAGGTGGAAAGAATAAGGGGTAGTAATCATGGCATTATCGAACACAGCCGTTCCGAAATATTACGGCATGTTCAGAGATGCCGTTCTTAGAGGGGAAATCCCTGTATGCCGAGAAGTTTCAATGCAGATGAATCTCATTGATGATCTCATTGATGATCCTCGGTATTACTATGATGAAAATGCAGTAGAAGGTTTCATTAAATACTGCGAGGCTGAACTGACACTTACTGACGGTTCGCCTCTGCATCTACTTGATTCTTTTAAGTTATGGGCAGAGGATTTATTAGGCTGGTATTATTTTGTAGAAATGTCAGTCTATGAACCCAATCCAGATGGTCATGGTGGCCATTATGTAACAAAAGAAATAAAGAAAAGGTTAAGAAATAAGCAGTATCTTATAGTTGGACGAGGTGCTGCCAAATCTATGTATGCTTCATGCATTCAATCATATGTTCACAATGTTGATGTTACCACTACCAGGCAGGTAACAACAGCTCCAACAATGCGGCAGGCTGATGAGGTTCTTTCTCCTATTCGTACAGCAATTACGATAGCGAGAGGACCTCTTTTTAAATTTCTTACAGAAGGTTCTCTTCAGAATACAACCGGTTCCAAGGCAAAACGTGTAAAGCTCGCTTCGACTAAAAAGGGGATTGAGAATTTCCTGACAAATTCAATCATTGAAATTGCCCCAATGTCAATTGACAAATTGCAGGGGCGAAGAGATAAGTGTGCGACTATTGATGAATGGCTTTCAGGCGATGTGAGAGAAGACGTCGTAGGTGCAATTGAACAGGGTTCATCCAAAGTTGACGATTACATTATCGTAGCAACAAGTTCAGAAGGTACTGTCCGTAATGGTCCAGGCGATACAATCAAAATGGAGCTTATGAATATCCTAAAGGGTGAGTATACAAATCCTCATGTATCAATCTGGTGGTATAAACTTGATTCAATTGAAGAAGTAGACGATCCTGCCATGTGGCTTAAAGCCAATCCGAATCTCGGAAAGACTGTAAAATATGAAATTTATCAGCTCGACGTTGAAAGAGCAGAGAAAGCTCCTGCTACAAGAAATGATATTCTTGCTAAAAGATTTGGTCTTCCAATGGAGGGCTATACTTATTTCTTTACTTATGAAGAAACTCTTTGCTGTGACCGCAGACAGCAATATTACGATATGCCGTGTTCCTTAGGAGCAGATATGTCGCAAGGAGATGACTTCTGTGCATTTACATTTCTTTTCCCTCTATCAAATGGTAAATATGGTATTAAGGTTAGGAGCTACATCACTGAGCTTACCCTTATGAAATTGCCAATGGCATTAAGACTTAAATATGAAAACTTCATGAAAGAAGGAAGTTTAATTGTAATGAACGGAACTGTCCTAGACATGGATCAGGTATATGACGATCTGGACGCTCACATAATCAAAATGGGGTATGACGTCAGAGCATTCGGGTATGACCCATACAATGCAAAGGCTTTCGTCGAGAGATGGATTATGGAAAATGGTCCGTTCTGTGTCGAGAAGGTAATTCAGGGTGCAAAGACAGAATCAGTTCCATTAGGGGAATTAAAGATATTGGCAGGCGAGAGAATGCTTTTATTTGACGAAGAACTAATGTGCTTCACGATGGGAAATTGTATTACTCTCGAAGATACAAACGGTAATAGAAAGCTCTATAAGAAACGTCGTAAAGAAAAGATCGATAATGTAGCGGCACTTATGGATGCCTATTACACTTACAAATTACATAAGGAGGCTTTTGAATAAATGGGATTCACAGATAGACTTGCTCATGCGTGGAATGCATTCAAAGGAAGAGATCCAACTCCTCCTGGCTTTTGGGGTTCATCTTCAGGATACCGTCCAGACAGAATGCGCTTTTCAAGAGGAAATGAGCGTTCAATTATTACAGCAGTGTATAACAGAATTGCTATAGACGTATCTGCAATTACAATTCAACATATACAGACTGATGGCGAAGGCAGATTCTCGGAAGTAATAAGCTCTGGATTAAATGAATGCCTTACTTTATCAGCGAACGCAGATCAGACCGGAAGAGCGTTTCTTCAAGATTTGGTACAATCCATGTTTGATGAGGGCTGTGTCGCTGCTGTTCCCATAGACACAGATGATTCTCCTGAAGGTGAAAATACTATTGCCGGATCATTTGATGTTGACTCTATTCGCGTAGGAAAGATTATCGACTGGATGCCGAAGCATGTGCGCTTATATGTTTACAATGAACTAACTGGAAGGAAAGAAGAAATTGTTATGCCTAAAAAGGCAGTGGCAATTATCGAAAATCCGTTCTATTCAATCATGAACGAGTCCAACTCGACTGTACAAAGACTCATCAGAAAATTGAATCTTTTAGATGCAATTGATGAGCAAAGTGGTTCTGGAAAGTTAGATATGATAATTCAGTTGCCCTACGTTGTTCGCTCCGATGCAAGAAAGAAGGATGCTCAAAGGAGACGTAAGGAGCTTGAAGATCAACTTGCAAATGGCAAATATGGTATTGCTTACATAGATGGAACAGAAAAAGTTACCCAACTTAATCGATCCGTTGACAATAATCTTATGTCTCAAATCGAATATCTGGTAAATCTGATGTATTCTCAGTTGAGCATCACCCAGTCAATTATGGATGGAACTGCTGATGAAGCAACAATGTTAAATTATTACAACAGAACAATTGGAGTAATTGTCTCAGCTATTGTAGATGAGATGAAAAGAAAGTTCTTAACTAAGACTGCTCGAACACAAGGGCAGTCTATTTTCTTTTATAGAGATCCTTTCAAGTTAGTGCCAGTTTCACAGGTGGCAGAAATTGCGGATAAATTTACCCGTAATGAAATCATGTCTCCTAATGAGGTACGCCAGGTAATTGGCTTAAAGCCCTCTAAAGATCCTGCTTCTGATGAACTACGTAATCGTAATTTGTCTGAATCAAAGGCTGACCTGAAAAGTAAAACTGAAGAAATAGTTAAGGAAGAAACTTAGAGAGGAGGAAAATCAAAATGGAAGAAGATTACGATTTTAGCGGCTTAGCTACTAAAAATGATATTCTTTGTGCTGACGGTAGAACCATTCGCAATGGTGCATTTAACGACTGTGATGGTAAAAAAGTTCCTCTTGTATGGAATCATCAGCATGGAGATATTAAACATGTTCTCGGTCATGCACTTTTGAAGGTCGTTCCAGAAGGTGTTAGGGCTTACTGTAAATTCAACAATACGGTAAGTGGACAGGACGGCAAAGAAATGATTAAGAACAAGGATCTTGAATCTCTGTCAATCTGGGCGAATGACCTGAAACAGGATCGAATGGGAAACGTGTCACATGGCCTTATCCGAGAAGTAAGTCTGGTGTTATCCGGTGCGAATCCCGGTGCCTTGATTGACAATATTATGGCTCATGGTGATGATGACGACGAACAGGCTTACATCTTCTGTGATCAGCCTTTGGAATTATATCATTCAGAGGACGAGAAGAAAGATGAACAGAAACCTGAAGGCAAGGAATCGGACGATAAAAAAGAACTGTCTAAGGAGTCTGAAGAGGACAAGGATGAAAAAGGTAAAACCGTAAAAGATGTCCTTGATTCCATGGACGAAGATCAAAAGACTGTTACAGCAGCGTTGGTGGCTCAGGCTTTGGAGTCAAAAGATTCAAGCAATGAGGAAAAAAAGGAAGAAAAAGAAGGAGGAAAAGAAATGAAACACAATGCATTTGAAGGTACTGCGCAGAACCAGGATACTGTATTATCCCACGCTGCACAGGCTGAAATTATTGGTTTAGCAAAGAGTACTTCTGTAGGCAGCTTACAGGATGCTATCTCTATTTATTGCGAGCAGAATAAAGATACTCTTGCCCACGGTATTGACAGTATTGAAACATTATTCCCTGAATTTAAGGATGTAAGACCGGGTGCTCCTGAATTAATTACAAGAGACCAGACATGGGTATCTGGTGTCATTTCAGGAACTCATAAGAGTCCTATTTCCAGAATCAGAACCCGTCAGGCTAATGCAAAGATTGCTGAGCTTAAGGCTAAGGGCTATAAGAAGAGTGAAAAGAAGACACTCATGGCAAATATTAATCTCATCCAGAGAACCACAGATCCACAAACTGTATATGTCAAAGACAAGATGGAGCGGGATGATATTGTTGACATTACCGATTTCGATGTTGTTGAGTACAATTATGGAATTATGAAAATGACTCTGGAAGAGACAGTTGCTATGGCTATCATGGTAGGTGATCAGAGAGAAAGCACAGATCCAGACAAAATTAAGGAAGATAAGGTTCGTCCTATTTGGAAGGACAACGAGCTTTATACAATTCATAAGGATGTTGATGTTGAAGCTCAGAAGAAGATCTTGCAGGGTACTAATACAAATCTGTACTTCTCAGATAATTATGTATATGCAGAGGCAGTTGTTCAGGCAGCTCTTTATGCAAGAGAGGAGTATAAGGGATCTGGACAGCCTGCATTTTACTGCACACCTCATACTGTTAATGTAATGCTTCTCGCAAGGGATAGAAATGGCCGCAGAATCTATGAAACTGTAAATGATCTTGCAGCAGCGCTTAATGTTTCTAAGATTGAAACAGCAGAGCAGTTTGCCGGTCTTAGAAGAACTACAGCCAAAGCAAACGGTGATGCTGAGGATAACAAAACAAAAGAATTACTTGGTATCTTTGTAAATCTGGCGGATTATCAGGTTGGATGTACAAAGGGCGGTGAGATTACGAGATTCAGTCAGTTTGATATTGACTTCAACCAGGAGAAATATCTGCTGGAGACAAGAATGTCTGGTGCTTTAACAAGAATTAAATCTGCTATTGCACTGGAAATCCCGGTTGCTGATGCAGATGTCACCGAAGATGACACAGATTCCAGTTTAGGAGCTTAATTTATGCCCACAGGTTAGATGCAACTAATTTCAGTTAGATAATTTCAAAATGGAGGTGAATTTGCTTGTGAATAGATGGCATGGAAGAATCGGGTTCGTAATAACAGTTCAAGATGAAATAAAGCCGTCCAAATGGGTGGAGAAAGTAACCGAAAAACAGTATTACGGAGACATTCTCAAAAATAATTTTCGATTGGAGTCAGGATTATCAGTGAATGATGATATCAATATTTCTAATCGGATTAGTGTTATTGCTGACAATTATATGACAAGTAATCTCCAGTATATGAAATATATCGAAATAAGCGGGGCGTTTTGGAAAATCAACTCAATTGATACTATTCAGGCGCCTCGTTTAATTTTAGAGATTGGAGGAATCTGGAATGGAAAAAGAGTCAACTCTTGACGGGAAGTTTATGGAAATTCTTGGAACAGGAAATGTCTACTTCCAGCCCCCCGAATCTATAAAGCTGAGATATCCATGTATTGTATATACCAAAGATGGATACAAGATACAGCGGGCAGATAACAAGAATTACATAATATCTCAAAAATATTCGGTGACTGTTATATATGAAGATCCTGATGAAAATATTTCAAAGCGTATTTTAGAGCACTTTTCAAAATGCTCTTTTGACAGGACATATAAAGCCGATAATCTTTATCACGATAGTTTGATACTTTATTACTAATTTTTTTGAAGGAGGAAATACATAATGAGTGCAACAGGAAAAATTAAGTGGGACCAGACAGGTCAGAGAAAATTTGAAACTGGTGTTGATCATGGTGTTCTTTATCCGGTATCCGAGGATGGAACATATCCTAAGGGTGTTGCCTGGAACGGTTTAACAACTGTTACAGAAAATCCATCTGGTGCTGAAGCAACACCAGTATATGCTGACAATATCAAATATTTGAATCTGTTCTCAGCAGAAGAATACAAAGCAACAATCGAAGCAGTTACATATCCTGACGAATGGGAAGCATGTGACGGATCTACTGAAGTTGCCACAGGTGCAACAATTGGGCAGCAGGATAGACAGGGATTTGGTCTTTGTTATCGTACTCTAATCGGTAACGATACCAAGGATACTAAATTCGGATATAAATTACATCTTATTTGGGGTTGTAAGGCATCTCCATCCGAGAAGAGCCATAATACCGTAAATGAATCTCCTGAAGCAGCTTCTATGAGCTGGGAAATATCAACAACACCTGTTGACGTAACAGGCTTCAAAGTTACAGCAACCATGGAGATTGACTCTACAAAGACTTCTGCCGAGAAGATGGCTAAGATTGAAGAAATCTTATACGGCAAGGACGAAGTTACAGAAGGTACACCGGCTGAAGCAGTAGATGCCAGATTACCTCTGCCTGATGAAATCATTGCAATTTTAAAGGCAGCTTAATTAATTAGTTTTTGGTGCGTGACCCCTTTCGTAAATAAACGTTAGGGGTCTTTTTTAGAAGGGAGATAAAAATATGGTCACAAAGAAAATTACTTATACAGATTATAAAGGAAATCAGAGAACTGAGGAATGCTGCTTCAACTTGAATAAAGCTGAGTTGGCAGAAATGGAACTTTCTACAGAAGGTGGCCTGCATGCCATGCTTCTTAAAATTAAGGAAGCCGAGGACATGCCACAGATTGTAAAAGTATTTAAGCAGATGATTCTTAAATCCTACGGCGTAATTTCTAACGATGGAAGAAGATTTACTAAATCTCCTGAACTTTCGGAAGAATTTTCTCAGACGGAGGCTTATTCGGAATTATTTATGGAGCTTGCATCAAATCCTGATGAAGCCGCCGCATTCGTAAACGGTGTAATCCCGGCAGAAATGGCTTTAGCAGCTGAAGAAGCTGAAAAGAAGGGTGAAATCGCTCAGTTTTCTAATGTAGCAGAGGCAAAAGCCATAGCTGCAGACGTTATGAGATCTGGTAATTAACATAGAACATGAGGAGGTGAGTGAATGAAGAAAATCCATATATCACAAAATAGATTTTTTAATTCGTCTACAAATGAGTTCATAACTATAAAGGAACAAGATATTCAAATGGAGCATTCCCTCATCTCAATTTCAAAATGGGAGCAGAAATACCATAAACCGTTCATTGCAACAAAGGAAAAGACTCCCGAAGAAATGGCATATTACCTTGAATGTATGTGTATGTCACCAAACGTTGATCCACTGGTGTTCAGATATATGCCGCCTAACCTTGTTACTGAAATAAACGAATATATTGCAGATCCGATGACTGCCACCACTTTCTCAGATACTCAAAAGGGGAATGATGGCAGTTTTCTTACAAATGAGATCATATACTGGCAAATGATTACATTAGGAATTCCAGTGGAATTTCAGAAATGGCATCTTAACAGACTATTAACTCTTATCAAAGTTTGTTCTATCAAGAACAACCCCGATAAAAAGAAAATGACTACGTCTGAAATATATAAAAACAATCGAGAATTGAATAGGGCTCGCAGGGCGGCAATGCATAGTGCCGGATAAGTAAATATGGAGGCAGAGAAATGATTACTTTCTCTTCAAAAGGAAATTTTAAGAAGACCTTTAGTTTTATGGAGCGGGCAAAAGAAGTAGTTCATTTAGGTAATTTAGACAAATACGGTAGGGAGGGCGTTGCCGCATTGGCATCTGCCACTCCTATCGATACCGGAAAAACAGCAAGTTCATGGGTATACGAAATTGTTAGGGAAGCTGGTTCAGCTTCTATTGTTTTTTCCAATACAAATGTTGTAAATGGGGAGAACATTGCTATTCTCCTGCAATATGGTCACGGAACACGTAATGGAGGCTATGTAGTTGGAAGAGATTATATCAATCCAGCTATACAGCCTATTTTTGACAAAATGGCAACTGACGCTTGGAGGGAGGTTACAAAATAATGGGAGCAAATGTTGATGAACGTATTGTCCAAATGAAATTTGATAATGCCCAGTTTGAAAAAGGCATTGCAACCAGTATGTCCTCCTTGGAAAAATTTCATAATTCCCTGCATTCAAAAGAGGGTACAAAGGGATTACAAGAAGTTGCGTCTGGTGTTGAAAAAATAACCAGCGTATCTACCGGATTAATAGCCAAAGTTACAGCTATAAGCAGAGTCACAAATGAAGCAATTACAGTGGCAAAGAATTTTGTAAAGACTTTAACAATTGATCCTATTAAAACTGGTCTGAACGAATATGAACTTAAGATGGGGTCAGTCCAGACTATTTTAATGGGTACAGGTGAGAGCCTTGATGTCGTAATGGACAAACTGGAAGAACTGAACAGATATGCCGATAGAACTGTTTACTCTTTTCAGGATATGACGTCAAATATTGGCAAATTTACCAACGCTGGAGTAAAGCTGGATGCAGCAACAAAAGCAATTCAGGGCGTATCTAACTTGGCAGCTGTGTCCGGAGCAAATGCTGTTGAAGCATCCAGAGCCATGTATAATATTTCTCAGGCTCTTGGTACTGGATATATGCAGTTGATTGACTGGAAATCTATTGAAAACGCTAATATGGCAACAATGGAATTCAAGCAAACACTGATTGATACTGCTAAAGAAATGGGTGTATTGAGTGAAGCTGATAAGGTTACTGCCGAGAATTTCAGAGAAACCTTGAAAGATAAATGGCTCACCAATGAAGTATTGTTAAGGACATTGGTTAAATATACAGATGAAACTACAGAGCTTGGAAAAAAAGCATATGCAGCGGCTACTGAGATAAAGACGGCTACTCAGTTATTTGATGTAATGAAGGAATCTGTACAGTCTGGATGGGCTATTACATGGGAAAACATCATTGGCAACTTTGATGAGGGCAAAGAGCTTTTTACTGGAATTGGTAAAATGTTTGACATCTTTGCAAGTAAATCGGCTGATTCAAGAAATTCTGTGTTAGCTGACTGGAAGGAGTTAGGTGGGCGACAGGCAATTATTACAAGCTTATATAATACTTTCGCCAACCTTTTAATTCTCATAAAACCTTTTAAAGATGCATTCAGAGACATATTTCCAGCTACTACCGGAAGGACGCTGGCTGACTTATCTCAAAAGCTGAGAGATTTCACAAGCCATGTTTGGATAAGCAAGGATGCTGCCGAGGGTCTGAAAAATGTCTTGGTTATCTTACTTACTCCTGTGAAATTGCTTTGCAATGCATTCAAGATGGCTGCATCGGTGATAGGAACAGTTGCGTCTATCGGCTGGTATATGGCACAGGTATTTCTTAGCATGTTCAAGAACGTGAACAGTTTTGGAACTATTATGCAAAAAGTACTTGGAGATGAGAGATATACCAGAATACTAACAGCTTGGAATAAATTACTTGCTAATTTTCAAAATGGAGTAATTAATCTGATAAAAGGCGTTGCTGGACTTGTAAGTATAATATCAAATCTATCTGTTGTAAAAAATATTAGAAAAGAAGCTAATGAATTTATGAACAGTGGAGTTGATAAGTTCTTAGATAATCTGATATCAGCATTTGAAAAGCTTGCAAATTTTGATTTTACCTTTCCAAGTATAGACATAAGTACTTTGAATAAATATAAATCTTTTGGAAATACTCTGGACTTCCTAAGAAAGAAATATGATGAGCTGAAGTTGTCCATTAGATCATTCTTCTCTTCTGCAAGAAAGAATGAATCACTTTTAGGTACCCTTAAAGCCAATTTTGAAGGCGTAACTCAGAAGATAAAAGAGTTTGTAAGCAGAATAACACCCGGTAAAATACTTCTTGTTGGGTATGGTCTTGCCTTAACGTTATTTATCACAAAACTTAGCAAACTAACTGAAACGATTACTGGTTTAATCGGTTCGATTTCTGGCATTACGTCTGGAATTAGTAAAGCAATAGATGCTTTTGTATTTGATAAAAAAGCCGCATCTATTATCAAGATTGCAGCTTCTTTTGGAATACTTGCAGCTTCTTTAGTAGCTTTGACACTTGTGGATACAAAGAAACTTATCGCTGCTGGAGTGGCATTAGGATTATTAGGAACAGGGCTTATTGTATTTTCAAAAATATTTGGAAAAATCACAAACATTAGTGATATTCCGAAAGTGCTGGCATCATTTGTTGGATTATCGGCGTCTATTTGGATGCTGGTGGCTTCGCTTAATGCTTTGAACAAGATTACTTTTACAAACAGCATTTGGAAGAATCTTGGAGTTTTAGCAACTACTCTAGCTGGATTTGCAGCAATTGCAGTAGTACTAAGTAAGTTAGCTCCCAAAATGTCCAGAGGTTCTTTATTCCTTGTTGCATTTGCATTTTCAGTAGACAAGCTGGTAACGGCACTGGGAAAGCTTCAGGGGCTGAGCATAAGTTCAGGAGAAGCAACAGTAAAACAAATGATATCGCTATTGACACTTATCGGTGGATTTGTTGTTATTGCTGGTAAAATGAAAATCACATCAGCAGCAGGAATATTATTGCTTGCAAGTTCAATTGATTTGATAATATCAGCGTTCAATAAAATAAGTGCAAATATTGACCTAAGCGGACTAAATACTGTATTTAACAGTGTCAAATCAGCGATTATTACCATCAAGAATTTTGTTTTAAGCAGCAGTATTCAAGATTTGCAAAAGCTTGGCGGAACTGTCATTGTAACAGCCGCAGGAATAGTTGCGTTAAGTGCATCACTTTACTTTATTCTATCTGGCATTAATATGCTTTCAAAGGGAATTGTAAAAGTTGCAATTGCAATCGGTATTGTAATAGCATCTTTCAAATTATTGGAGAAAGTTGATCCTAAGACAATCGAGAGCGGCGTTAAAGTACTGAAGCAGATCTTCATAGGATTCTCTGGACTTACTGCTGTACTTGGATTATTTAGTGCAGGATTCGGCTCTTCCAGTGGCGAAGTAAAAGGCACCGGGGGAATGCTCAAGTCATTAGATGGATTACTGAAAGGGACTCAGAAAGTTGTTCAGTTGGGAAAAGCAGCATCTAAAATCGGAACGGCAATGATAAAAGTGTCTGTAGCTATAGGTGTTCTCGTTGGAGTTATGAAACTCATGGAACATCTTGATCCCGATAAGATGAAACAAAATCTGGTCGCTATCGAAATTCTGATGACAACTTTTGGAGTAATGATAGCATTAACCGCCTTTGCTAAGAAGTCAGGTCCAATAATAGCGTTAGCAGCAGTAATAGGAACTTTAGTATCTGCATTAGCATTATTTACTCTTATTCCGTCAAAAGAGCTTATGATATCAGCAGTAGCAATTGGAGTTGCATTAATTGCTCTTGGACAGATGTTTAAGGGGTTGGCTACAGGAATTGACTTTAGAACAGCACTAAGTGCAGTAATATCTATGGTAGGAATAGTGCTAAGTATACGTGTCCTGATGGAAGGTCTGAAAGCAATGGAAGACTATGACTGGAATAACGGTCTGAAAGCCGCTGCAGGATTATCTTTGCTTGCCGTTGCATTTGCAGGAGCCATCAAGATACTTAGTACGATTAAGAACTTTAATGAACTTGGTTCAAGTATGATTTCCTTTATAGGGGTTACAGCAACAATGCTTGCAGCTACAGTTATTCTTGGAAATTTTGCACAGCAATTTTATTCCATTGATTGGGCTTCATTAATTAGCGGCTCTGTATCTATTGGGATACTTGCTATTGGGTTTGCAAAGGCTGCTGAAATATTAAGCGGAGCCGATTTCGATTCATTCAGTGCAATGGGAACTGCATTAACTACATTTGCCGGAATTGCTGGTTCTATGACTATAGTGGCGTCCTTATTAGGAGTACTTGCAAAAGGATTTTTCAGTATAGACTGGAGCTCTATGATTGCTGGTTCTGTCTCATTAGGAATTATGGCAAATTCATTTGCTTTGGCTGCATCATTACTGAGTAGTGCTAAGTTTGATTCATTTGAAAAGATGGGTACTGCACTAGGAGCATTTAGCGGTGTTGCACTTGCCACATCCATAGCTGTAAATATTCTTGCTCCAGCATTTATGAAAATGGCAACTATCCCATGGAATACATTGATTACAGCTGGAGCAGCTGTTTCAACAATGTCAATTGGAATGGCTACGGCTACAGGAATACTTGCTATGTTTGCTAATACAATGGAAAAACACATAGTAGGCATGGTTACCGGTGCCGGAGTAATGATTGCAGTTGCAGCAGCATGTAGAGTTCTGTCACCTGCTTTACAAATGCTTGCAGGAATCAAAATGGGGTCTATGCTTACTGCTATGGTAGGTCTTGCGGGTACACTTGGAATACTTGGTGGTGCTGCATACATCTTCGGAAAAGCAATGGGTTCTATGCTTAAAGGAACAGTAATATTACTGGCACTATCAGCGGTTCTTAAATTGCTTGTTCCATCCCTACAACAGTTAGCAACTATTAAGTTTATGGATGCATTACAGGGTATAGGTGCATTAACAGTAGCTCTTGTGGCTTTAGGCGCCTGTGCTGGAATACTTGGAATGTTTATTCCGCAGATACTTCTCGGCACAGTAGCAATTGCCGGTTTTGGTCTGGCTCTTAAACTATTTGTTCCTCAATTACAGCAGTTAGCTACAATAAAATTCATGGACGCAATACAGGGTATAGGTGCACTTGCTATAGCTTTAGTAGCGTTAGGAGCTTGTACTGGTGTTATGGGAATGTTTGTTCCTCAGATACTTCTTGGTACAGTGGCTATGGCTGGATTCGGATTAGCATTGAAATTATTCGTTCCACAGTTACAGCAGTTAGCGACTATAAACTTTGCAGATGCATTGCAGGGTATAGGTGCTTTAACGATTGCTCTTGTGGCTTTAGGAGCTTGTACTGGTATTATGGGTTCACTGTTCCCACTTATGTCGTCAGGCACAATTATACTGATAGGTCTTGGGGTAGCTGTAAATATTCTTGCCGCTGGATTAAAGACAGGGGCTTCAGCAGTACAAAAATTTGCTACGGCTATGAACATTATGCTTCCTACACTTACCGCGCTTGGAAATATGAATCTAACAGGCATTGCAGGAGGCTTGGGATTGGTTGCACTTAGCGTTGCAGCCCTTAGTGTATCGAGTTTATTACTTATCCCGGCTGCCGTTGCTGTAGGAGCATTCTCAGCAGCTCTCGGACTATTATCGTTAGCACTATATGCTCTAAATAGTGTTCTTGAAAGTGCCGACATGTTAAGTAATCTTTTCAATGCTGGAGTTGATATTGCAGGAAAGTTACTGAACGGCATACAGTCAACAATAGACGGCGTAAACGGTATCGTAGAAATTGCAAAGAATGCTGTGCTAGGATTTATCAATGGCGTTATTGCAGAAATAGATAATATTTGGGATGCCGGAGTTGTAATTGCCAATAGCTTTATGGATGGTCTATGCTCTGTTGCCGGATTAGATGAACATTCCCCATCTATCGCAATGTCAACAAAGGGTGTCTATGCAGTTGTCGGATTTATCGGAGGTGCCGAATCTCAGAACAAAGCAGTCAAGGCTGCTGGAGTTGGTACGGCAAACGCTTATAAGAGTGGAGTTAATTCCGGTCTGAAAAGTGTCGAAGCACAAGGAGCCGCTTTAGCTAAATCCGTAGCCAATGCTGAAAAGAAGACCGGTCAGAAAGAAATGCCGAAAGCTGCAAAAGCTGGTATGGATAAACAAATAGAGATGATGGAAAAATATCATCCTAAGTTTGAATCGGAAGGCGGAGCAGAGGCAAAAGCAGCGGTTGATGGCTTTAAGGATGAAACCAAGGCAATCATTCCAGCTGTTGGTGCAAGTGCTGGTCGTGAACTAATAGCCAATATGGCTGACGGACTAAAAGAAAAGCTTCCGTTCATGGGTAAGGCAATTGACAGCGCTGTTCAGTATATAGAAAGCAACTTTGGTGAAGCAATTGACAACATGGATGTTTCTGTACTGAGTCGTCTGATTGATGACAATGGGGGACTATTAGGTTTTGCTTCTGACTTCTTAGGAATGGACGACACTATCAGCTCTGTTACCGATTCACTTGACGGTATATTTGATGGTCTTTCAGGCGGCATAGATGGCGTAGGAGATTCTGCTTCTAAAGCATCTGCAGATGTAGAGGATTTATCTGACAAACTTGCTGAACTTAGAACAAACATTATGGATAGCATGGATATGTTCTCTAAGTTTGATGACACTGTTGATATCTCAATAGATGACATGTTTGTAAATATGCAATCACAGATAGAGGGTGTTTCAAAATGGAGTAAGGATCTAGCAAATCTGACCGCAATGGGCTTCCATGAGTCATTTGTAAAGGAATTAGCAGATAAGGGTTTAGATGGATACAAGTATGTTGAAGCACTTCAGAATGCAACAGCAGAACAGGTCTTTACATATAATCAGATGTATCTGGAATTCTCTAATTCTGCGGATGCTGCAATGGAATATGTAAAAGCGGCATTACCCAAATTTGCTCAATACCTGTCTGAGGAGTTGGGTGAACCTATCGAATTTATAGGTCATGCAGCAACTAAGGCTAAAGATGGGACATGGAGTTTCTGTGAATCTTTAACTGGTGCTGAGACTGTACTTGACAGTACATCCTGGGCACTTCAGAAAGCAACTGAAATTACAGAGGATGCTACACAAGCCCAGGAAGAGAATACCGAGGCACAGTTAGAAAATGCAGAAGCTATACAAGAGAATGCTGATGTCCAAGCTGATAACACTGATGCTACAGAGGATAATACTCAGGCACAGAAAGACAATACAAAAGAAGAAGATAAAAATACCACATCCAAAGAGGACAATACGGAAGCTCATGATGAGAATACTGAATCTCAAGATGAAAATACCGAAGCACAGAAGGAGAACACAGAATCTCAGATTGAGAACATGGAAGCAACTGAGGATGCTACAGAAGCTACGCAGGAGCATACAGATGCAGAGTTAGAGGCAGCAAAAGCAGAACAGGAGCAGGGTGATTCAGCATCTGATGCAGCTGACGATACATCTAATCTCGGAGATGCTATGAAGTTTACAGTTGCTCAGGCTGTTGAGTTGATTAAACGAATAGCTAAGGTTAATTCTGAGTTGAGCACCATGCAAGAGTCCTTAAAAGAGACTATTAATGACCAGATTAACATATTTGAAGCGTTTGACGATGGTAGCGAAAAGATTTCAAAGGGCGATTTGCTTAAGAATATGGATTCGCAACTTAAAGGTATAGTTGAATGGAAAAATAATCTAAAATCGTTATTTTCCCAAGGAATATCTGAAGACTTTTATCAATATCTTATGAATCTTGGACAAGATGGGAAGCAATATGTTGACGCTTTACTTAGCATGACTCCTGATGAATTAAAGAAAGCTGATGATTACTATACTCAGTTAATGACCATATCTGATACGGCATCACAAGAGATTGTAGATAAACTTAGAGAATCAGGGAAATATTCTGTAGCAGGGCTTATTGAGGGTGTAAAAGAATGCATCCCGGAAGTTTACAACGCTGGTATGGAAACAGCAGATGCTTACAATCAAGGATACCAGGAGCAGGAACAGATTCATTCACCTTCGATTGTTCAATTCCAGAATGGTGTATATGAAACACAGGGGCTGATAAACGGTATTAATTCCATGCTTCCTGCTGTAAGAAATGTTGGTCGTGCAATGGGGTATGCTCTTACAAACAATACCAATGGTTTCAAATCAGTCGCAAACTATGACGTATTTTATCGGATCGGCTTGCAGATTGATCAAGGACTTATTAACGGTATACGAGATATGACAGACCGTGTTGCAGCTCAGGCAGCAGAAATGGCAAGAGCAGCTTATGAAGCAGCTTGTGCAGCATTAGGTGTGCATTCTCCATCAAAAATGTTCTATGAAATAGGTATGTATTCAGACCTCGGGATGGCAAATGCTATGGATGATTACAGCAGAGTTGTTGAAATGTCATCCAGATCAGTGGGTGAAGCAGCTCTCAACTCAATGCGAGACTCTATAGCTAAATTGCAGGCGTATGCTCTAAGCGACATTGAAGATCCTGTAATCCGACCTGTTCTCGACTTATCGGAAATTCAAAATGGAGTAAAGAGTGCAAACGTACTGCTTTCAAGTGGCATTTCTGCCTCCTCAAAAATAGCCATGGAAGGCAACAGTGTATTTAATGCTTCAAGGGATTCAAATACTTCTACCAATAATCAGACAAGTAATACAACCGCTGGTAACAACTACAATTTTGTACAGAACAATTATTCACCAAAAGCACTATCACGAATTGATATTTATCGTCAAACGAAGAGTCAATTTGCTGAATTGAAAGGGGTACAGTAATGATAAGAAAAATTACAGTAACAAACCATATTGGTGAATCGCTTGAATTAGAATTGACTAGCCCGGAGAAATCCGGGTTGGCTGTTCTAAGCGTAGATGGACTGGGACCGGGAAAAGCCGATATAAATATTTCCGATATAGCAACATCTGACGGTGGAGTATTCAACTCTGCACGATTGAACACAAGAGATATCACTCTTAAGTTTCGCTATATTGGAATAAATATTGAAGCTATCCGTCAGGAAACCTACAAATATTTTCCAATGAAAAAGTTAATAAAATTAACTGTTGAAACAGATAATCGAACTGCTTATGTATGCGGATATGTTGAAAAAAACGAGCCAGATATATTCAGTAAAAAATCAGGTTGTAATATTCTCATAACATGTCCAGATCCATTCTATTATTCTTTGGATGATCTGGAAACAGTATTTTCCGGAGTTGTACCTGCCTTTGAATTTCCCTTTGAAAATAATTCGCTCATTGAACCTTTACTTGAAATGGGTAACATTGTAACAAAGCAATATGAAGTAGTCAATTATCAAGGCGAATCAGAAATTGGAGTGACTATAATTATTCATTCCATTGGTACAGTCGGTACAATAAAAATATATAACATTAATACAAGGCAGTCTATTGAAATATCAGAAGAAAAGTTAAAGGCAATTACAGGTAGTGGGGTAATTGCAAACGATACAATTACGATATGTTCATTACAAGGGCAAAAGTCAATAACGTTGCTTAGAAACGGTGTTGAAACAAATATCCTTAATTGTTTAGGGCGAAATATAGAATGGTTTAAACTTAGAAAAGGTGATAACATTTTTGCTTATACAGCAGAGGAAGGGGCATCCAACCTACAATTTAAAGTCATAAGTAAAATAATTTATGAAGGAGTGTAGATAGCATGAATTTAGAGGCATTAATACTGGATATTGATTTTAATGCGGTAGGTATTCTGGATTCATTTAAGTCTTTTATTTGGACAGACCGTTATGCATCTGCTGGGGATTTTGAAATCTACACTCCAGCCTCTTTGGAAACAATAGAATTACTACAAACAGAACGATACTTATACTGTAATGGTACCGAACATGTAATGATTATAGAAGGTTTCAAGACAGATTCAGATGCTGATGACGGTAAATATTTAATTATTACCGGGCGCTCATTAGAATCAATTCTTGACCGACGAATTATTTGGAAGCAAACAAACATTGACGGAAATCTTCAAAATGGAGTACAGAAGCTGTTAAATGAAAATATTATCAGTCCCGAAGATGGACAACGTAGAATCAGTAACTTTATATTTGAAGAAAGTACGGATAGAAGAATAACAAAATTGAAACTTACAGCGCAATATACAGGTGATAATCTATATGAAGTCATCTGCAAGATTTGTGCTGATAACGATATAGGATTTAAAATCACCCTTAACAATAGTAACCAATTTGTATTCAAGTTGTATGTGGGCGAAGACAGAACTTATTTACAAGATAAGAATACCTATGTAGTGTTCTCATCAGACTTTGATAATATTCTTAACAGTTCGTATGCTGAATCAAAAAAAGAATATAAAAATGTTACATTAATAGCTGGTGAGGGTGAAGGTGACGAAAGAAGAACAATAAGCATTGGAATATCGTCCGGTATGAATCGTAGAGAGCTGTTCACAGATGCAAGGGATATTTCCTCAAATGATGGGGACACAAAAATAAGTGATGAAGATTACTGTAACCAACTGCGCCAACGTGGTCGGGAAAATCTTGACGACTATAAAATCTCAAAGTTGTTTGAAGGCGAAATGGACACACATAACATGTTCATTTTTGATAAGGATTTTTACCTTGGTGATATTGTCCAAATCAAAAATGAATTCGGGGTTGAAAAGCAGGCTCGCATTACAGAAATGATTCATTCATCCAGTGCTACTGAAGTATCCGATTATCCGACATTTGAGATAATTGGAGAAGATGAAGAGCCTCCAGAAATCAAAGTGTCTAATATTAAGGCTAATACGGATATCGTATATGAACAAATAGGCGACTCAAAAATATATAAAGCAACAACTGGAATCCAAATCGGAACAGATAGCACATCCAGTCCAATTAAATAAAAAGGAGCGATTACTTTCATGAAAAAGAAAGATGCAATAAAGTTTTTGATATGTATTCCATGCTATAACTGTCTTGAAACAATAGGCAGACTTCTAAGTTCCATAGAGAAGCAACATTATGGCAAGCTAGTTGTGATAATGTGTGATGACTCTGATAATGACGAGCTTTCATTGAACATTTTTGATATAAAAAAGAAGTATCAAAGTATTGCAATTGACTATTACAAAAGAGAAGATTCTTATGAATATCACTGCCCTGGAAATACAAGAAATTCCTTACTTAAAAGAGCATTAAGCTATTATAATTCAGACTACATAATGTTTGCTGATAATGATGACATTCTTGAATTTGATATATTGCAAACCGTAAGCGATTTCATTGTAGATAATGCACAGCCTGAAGTCGTTGTTACTAATTTTAATGAATGGGATGAGACAAAGCATGCATACTTATCCGAAATAACAGGGAATACATGGCTTCATGGAAAATTCTACAAAACTGAGTTTCTAAAGAAATTCAATATAAATTTCAAAATGGAGTTATATACTCATGAAGATTTGTACTTTAATTGCACTGTTGATTCAATGATCGAAAGTATGAATCTCAGAAAAATGTATCTTTCATTAAACACATATAAATGGGTATACAATGAAAATTCTCTTTCAAGAAGAGGATTTCGTGAAGGACAGCATTGTTTTATCGAAAAATATTTGAACGACTATATTCATGCAGCTTCTGACCCATTTATTAAAGCTGCAATTGTCACAAATGAATATAGTCCAATTGCATACAGAAGATGCATTGATACTTTATTATATGCATATTTCTATTATCAAGGAGCTCTGTATCGCATGGATGGGAATATTTTACCTTCCTGCAAAGACGGTATACAGAGCTACATTTATAGACTAATAAAAACTTTTAATATCAGTAAAAATGACGTGATTTCCCTGGTATATGCGAGTCCAGCTGAATACATGGAAAAGAAGCAATATTCATTCATGGGAGTTGGACCATATATAGAATCTGAGTCATTTGGAGATTTCCTTTTGAGAATATAAAGGTGGTGATCGCATGGCATATGTATGTACATTATTAGACGATTATGGAAACAAAACATACCCGATAACTGTTATTGATGCAATTTATGATAATAATGGAATTAAGTTACAAAGTATCCTTGACGATTTTGCTCTTGTTTCTGATCTTAAAAATTATGCACCCAAAAGTCACAGTCATCCGGAATACCAGACCACAGCAGGTATGACAAATTATTCCACTACTTCCCATAAGCATGAAGACTATCTTACAACAAGTAAAGCATTGAGCGATTATGCACCTAAGATTCATTCTCATGACCAGTATCAGACCACAGCTGGTATGACAGGGTACTCTACAACGTCACATACCCATTCACAATATTTGTCAACGTCAGGAACGGCGGCTAATTCCAATAAACTTGGGAATGTTGCCGCATCAGCTTATTTAACAACTGCAAGTGGTAAGAAGTTTTATGAAGTATCGGGAACATTAGCAGCAGGAGCAACGTCGCTTTCTCTATCAAATGGTAATATTACAACAGCATCAACAATTGATGTATATTCAAGTGTATATGGAATATCTCCAACAAAAATGACTGTTTCAGCAGGGAAAGTTAATATGACATTTGATGCTCAAACAGTGGCTGCAACTATAAAAGTTAGAGCTTCATAAAGAAACGAGGAGAAAATTAAAAATGAGTATAACATGCGGATTTTATAATGCAATAAATCATGATCGCAGATATGATGCGAAGCAAATGTCAGAGATATTTACAGGAATTATCAATGATGGAGTATTTATGAATATCGGAGCTGCATTAGCTGTGAAGTCATCCCCTCAGGATTTTTCATCTGATTATGAGGCAGGGCAGCCAATGACTGTGTATGTTGGATCTGGAAGAGCATGGTTTAATGATTCATGGACAAAGAACGATTCCATAGAACCGATTAATATTCCCCAGGCAGAAGTTGTATTGAACAGGATTGATGCTGTTGTCCTTGAAGTAAACAGCAATGACTCTGTCCGTAATAATACAATTAAGGTTGTCAAAGGCACTCCATCTACTAATCCAATCAAACCTATATTAGAAGATAGTGAATATGTTCATCAACATGCACTGGCTTATATTACTGTAAATGCAGATGTTACAGAAATAACTCAGGCAGAAATTGAAAATTGTATAGGGACAAGTGAAACACCATTTGTTGATGGTATTCTAAAGACAATTGATGCCGATATACTGATCGCTCAATGGGATGCACAAATAGGTCAATGGATGAAAAATATCAGGGAAGCACTTAATAATGAAGATGTTCTTAAAAAAGCAAAATCGTTATTATATACAGATATTCCAGCAACGCTTAATAGTGGGTCAACAACAGTAACTATAAAGAATGACCTTATTCTCGCTGACACAAAAATAACTGTATTTACTGATGAGTATAGTATATCTTTACTTGATGCTTCTCAGACTACAGGCGGAATAGTATTAACATTTGAAAAGCCGACTAAGGACGTAAATTTAATTGTTCGGCTTGAAAATTAAGGAGGGAATCATATGGCATTTTTTAGATGCGGAATGGGAAGCGGTAAAAAATATGATGATTATAAAGGAAAAACAGTAACAGCCAAGGCAGTAAGTTCAGATAGCGCTAATACATATTTGACAATTCCTAAAGAGGGTATATATGATGAAACATCAAAAATATGTACCCCAAATAGTAATTTAAAGTCATTAAAAATAGTGCAATTTGAAACAGGTGGTAATGGAGATTATAAAACAGCTAATATAATTTTTGATGTTTCTGATTTTTCAAAGCTACATATTGGTGCTATTGGTGGTATTGGTTCTGGAAATTTTGCTGTTTATGGTGGAAGTGGTATCAATATCGTAAATGGCACAACTCAAAGTACACTTACAAATTCAGCTACCTTAGAAACTATAAGTGATGGTGGTGGTACTGAAAAAGAATATGATATATCCGAATATTCTTATGTAAGACTGTATATTAAAGGTACACCAAGCGGATATAGCTACATAAAATATATGAATGATATTTCATTTTCTTAACATGTTAATAATGTCAATTTTCTAAATATCTATACAACACCAATAACTACACCAGAACCATAATAATGATATTTATATTATTATAAATTAATTCCATATATATTAACAATGTTTTTGTTGTGACCATTCATAGTGATAGTTACAGAACCAGTATAATTAGTAGTAACTAAATATACAGACATACCACAATATGAACTAAGCTGAGAACATATTCTATCTACTGAACCAATTGATGTTGTACATCCCCAATCTAAAGGATTATCATTGCTTGCATAAAAAATATCGCAACACAAATATTGCTTATACCCGGAAACATTTAATGTTCTTTGTCCATTACCTGACTGGGTTGCGACAAAAGTAAAACTGATATTCTTACTTAAATTACTATTTGGGGTACAAGTGACAGGTAACGATAGTTATGTAATAACATTATATTGACATTTTTAATTTAATACAGTACTCATTAACAAGACCGCAATGGTCTTTATTTTTTTTATAAAGAAAGGATGATATTTAATGAGCAAAAAATATCAGGTCATTATTATTAATGATGACGTAAGAAACAAAGATTATTACCAAGGCTATGTTGAGTCAGAAGATACGGCATTAGGTAATATCACAGTAGAAGAACTTCCTCCATACGCTGACCCGAATATGGCAAGAGCATGTTGGTGGGACTCAGAAAATCGAAAATGGGTATTTGACGAAGACAAAGAAGCAGAAATTCAGGAGAAAATTAAATCTGATAAGGAGGCAGCAGAAAAGGCACAGGCGGAAGCTGAAGCAACACCATCCAATTCAGACTTGGCTGGTTGTGTAATTGAACTTGGAGAATTAATTAGTGATTTATTAGAGAGGGTAACAAAACTTGAAGGGAGTGAAGCATAATGGCAATGGCAAATTTATATTACAAAAGGGTTAAAGCAGGTATTATGGAACTTAATGAAGTACCCACTAAATGGAGAAATGATGTGCGGACAATGATAGAATCGGCAATAACTGAGTAATCACTTTGGAGAGTAGAGAATTATGACAACATATCAGATATTATGCCTCATCGGAATACCCTCTATTATATCAGCACTCTTTGGATATTTATTTGCAATGGCAAAGAAATCAAAACAGGAAATTAAAGCTTTAAAATCTGGAGTACAAGCCTTACTCCGTGATAGGCTTTATCAACTGTACAACCAATGCAATTCAAAAGGATTTGCCGATGACGCAGAACGAAGTAACTTTGCCAATATGTATAATCAATATCACAACTTAGGGGCAAATGGTGTTATGGATGATTATAAAGAAAAATTTCTCGATCTGCCATTACATTAGGGGATGATAAACTATGAAAACATTTACAAAGAAAGCAATGAAATGGATTATTGCAGTGGCTCTTATTGATCTGCAGTTCCCATTCATACTGGCTTTCTTAGACAAAACGCAAATAGCTGAGACTCTTGGAGGGCTCATTGTGACAGAAATAATTGGAGTGTTTCTTGTTTACTGTGCAAAGAGCTTTTTTGAGACAAGGGAATCCGAGAGGGTTAGATTACAGGAAGAAAAGTTAAAACAGAAGGAGGAATCTGTATGAGTACAAAATTAACAAGTAGAAAGTTCTGGATTTGTATGGCTGCTATGTTGGCATCTATTGCAACATCCATAGCCGGTCTTAATACCGGAAATGACACAATCGCAACTATTGGAATTGTATGTGGCATTATCTCTGCAGCAATTTATTCATTCTGTGAAGCTTGGGTAGATACTGCTGCAGTTAATTCAGCAGGAGGTGACAAGGATGCAGAAACCAAAGAAAGTAATTGATCTTTCAAAATGGAATATAGTTACTGATTACAGTGCAATTAAACGTGATGGAGTAGACGGTGCAATTGTAAAGGTAATCAATGGAAAGAATTCACCAGATGGGAGACTGGATACCCATGTAGAAGGGTTAAGAAAAGCTCAGATTCCAGTTTTTGCAGGATACAATTACCTGTACGCAAACACAGAAAGTAAGGCCAGAACTGTAGCTCCTATATTCTTTGACATGTGCAAAGAAAGAGGAATCAAGCAGGGGTGGGCTGATATTGAAGATGCCTGTCTGAAAAATCTTGGACACATTATGCCTAAGATAATCGACATCTATAGGAATGAAGCTGAGAAACGTGGTATTTACTTTGGCATTTATACCGGTCAGTCATTCTACAATTCATATATTAAGCCGTACATATCTCAGATTGGCAATATACCTTTTTGGATTGCAAGGTATCCGAGTGCTACAAAAGAGTACAAGCCTACATCTGTACCACCTGCGACTCCTGGATTGCCTACGGGAATTAACATTGACGGATGGCAGTATACTTCAAAAGGAGTTATATCGGGAGTAAAAGGATACACAGACATATCTCTTTGGTGGAAAGACGCACCATTCGTTTCTAAGTCACCCGAAATCACTATTCTTGTAAATCCATTTACAGAACCCACGTCAAATGTTACTGTAGGCACTCTTGGAAATGATGCAAACTGGGTGCTTTGGTATTTATGGCGCTTCGGCTTACTATTAGACGTAACGGGCGCTCCTGACCAGACTAAAGTAGATGGTATTATTGACAGAGTGGACTGTGAACTGATTAAGGAAGCACAGCGTAGGCTTGGATTAACACCAGACGGTATTGTCGGAAAAGTTACGAGAAGAACTTGGAAGAATGTTGCTGATTCAATTAACGTATGATAAAATATAAAGAGCAGATAAGTGATATAAGAGATGTCTTGTAGTAGTTTATTTATATCTTATTAGTACATCCAGTGCTTGCAAACCGCATAAATATGGGGTTTACTGTATCTGTAGAAGAAGCAGCAAAGGCTGGTAAGTTCTAAGAATAGAATAACAGAAAAGGAAAAATGCCGTAAATTCAAGAATTTACGGCATTTTTGTATGTTATGATAAGCCAAGTTCTTTCATTGCAGCAATCAGATGATACAAATTCTTGGCAATCTGGATTTGATGCTGCATCTGGTAACATCTTTTCATTTTCGCAATTAACATAAATAGTTAACATAATTTTAAAAGTTGTGTATATTTTCATTTATTTAATATCTTTAAGAAAAAATTTTACTTTTTTTGACATATTAAATTAATAAAAATATAGAAATGGGCAGTGCAAAAAATTTATTGCATTTTTTCTGATATAAAGGATTTGACTCTTTTGAGTATGAGTTTTTACATTTGAGTTTTATTTTTTACATTTGGCTTGTTTTCAGCAAAATACTTGTTATAATGCCTTTTACAAACGTTTGTAATATTATTAGAAAAGGACATTATGAATGAACAAAATAAAATTTACACCCGAATTGGAAAAGGCAACCGGCGAGATTGAATATAACATGACGAATGATTACATGTTCCGTGCATTATTCCAGAAGAACAACAATGCATTGAAAGGTTTATTAAGCGCCCTGCTTCATATGCAGCCTGAGGAAATTCTATCTGTAGAAGTCACCAATCCAATTTTGATTGGAGAAGAGATAAAGGATAAGGAATTCAGATTAGATATCAAGGCAGTATTAAATGATTATCAGCAGGTCAATCTTGAGATGCAAATTGCCAACCGTTATGACTGGCCAGAACGATCAATCGGATATCTGAGTCGTATGTATAACACCCTGCAAAGAGGCGAACAGTATATTAATACAAAGCCTGCTATTCATATTGGAATCCTGAATTTCTCACCATTTGAAGAGCAGCCTATATTTTATTCAAGGAATCTGCTTATGGATATCGTGCAGCACAGGATTTACAGTAGTAAGTTTGCTGTAAATGTGTTAGACTTATCACATATAGAGTTGGCAACGGACGAAGATAAGGACTGGAACCTTGACTTCTGGGCGAAACTGTTCAAAGCGAAAACTTGGGAGGAGATAAAAATGATTGCAAAAGACAATGAATATTTTACAGAAGCTTCCAATACATTATGTGATTTATATGAAAATTTCAACGTGCGTGAAAGGTGTCGTGACAGAGAGGATTATGAACTTGAACAGAAATATCTGCATGATACCATAACCAAACAGGCAGAAGAACTGGAGCAGTTCAAAAAAGATAGTGAACAGAAAGACAGTATGCTGGAGCAACAGGCCAAAGAGCTGGATCAATCAAGAAAAGACAATGAACAAAAAGACAATACTATAGAAGATTTGGAAAAAAGAATTCAGGAGCTTACTAAAGCACTGGAATCCAAATAGTAACAAGTGAACGTGAGAAAAAATTTTATTATTGCTGACATATTAATTTGAGTAAAAAAAAGCGAAAATATGTGGTGCAAAAAATTTATTGCATTTTTTCTGACAAAAAAAAAGAGGGATGAAGCAATGCTATGCATAGAACCAAGTAATCTATTTTCCATATCAGAGGCAAACAGAAATTTTTCTAATATAGCTAAAAATGTGGATTCCAAAAATGATGCTGTAATTATCAAAAATAACAAACCTGTATATGCAGTCATTGATATAGAAAAATATCAAACTATAATTAAGCTACAACAGGAAGAAAAAGAAAAAGAAGAAAAGGAAAAGGAAGAAACGGAAGAGGAAGAAAAGGAAAAAGAAGAAAAGCAAATAGACATTGAGAATATGATACCGGTCTCTAAAATTTGTAACTTGCTTTTTACCTCCTCGTCAATAAAAAATCCTGTTATAATTATCAAAAATAATAAACCACTATATATGTTAATGTCTTTCTATGATAATACATCTCAAATAAATCAGGACAATTGCTTCTCCATAACAGATATGAGAAGAGCTCAGAAAAAAGTTATAAAATGTATTGATGAAAATGGATATGCTTTCATCAAAAAGAGAAATCCCGATAAGATTATATACACAAAAGAGCAGGAAAAAGTTGATTATTATGTAATATTTACCATAAAAAAATATAATCAATACATGGAATACCTTAGTAAGAAGAATAAAGAACTGGATGAAGAAATAAAAAAAGATTTTGAAATGTAAATAACAAACGAGATACTTCTAATCGGAGGTATCTCTCTTTTTGTGTAGAGGAGATGATTTATGAAACCTGATAACTCATTAGTAGAGCATTCTTTCATTGTTATAAATAAAGGGAATGCTTCTTTTAATATGAATGATGTTCATGTAGTCATGCCTGCTGATAATTCCCGCCCAAAGGCGACTGCAGTGTATGCGATATCAGGAAATCCACCTGCAAGTAATGCAGGTATGGGCACAACGGTTATTTCAGATGATATTCTGAACGATCCTGAGAAGATAGAATCATTCAGGAATGGTGCATGGACATACTCTGATTATGAGATGGCTCTGAATCATGTAACATCCGGTTCTAATTCTATAGAAGAAGCTAAGAAGAACTTTGTCAACTGTTTCAAGGATGTCGGTAGTTGATGGGCATTCTCCATATGTCCTACAGACATTTATGGTAAGCAGACAGGCAGCATTGGCTATACTTATTTATCTCTGGGTGGAACTAAGACTATTGACTATACGCCGGAGCCGCCAGTAGAACCTACAAGTGATTCATCGCCTATAGGTTCGGAGTTACCACCGTCCCAGCCTACACCTGTTGCTACCAAGTATCAGTTCAGAGTGTCTGCATCTTCTGACCAGAATATTGTAGGTAAGGGTACTCAGGTGGCAGCTAAGGTTGAGATTGATATGGGTATTGAAGACTGGGGCAAGCTTGCTGAGGAATTCTTGCAAAAGGGTGATCCTACATTAGTCATTGCAACTCAATTAGTTCCTGAGACCGGCACCGGAACAAGCCCCACACTGATTGACCAGATTGTAAAGCCTGCCGGTGGAGCTAAAACTGATGAGAATCATATGACATGGAGCAATATCAGTTGGGATACAATAGCTCCTTATGCACTTGGCAAGCAGAAGATAACATATATGGATTCTGGAATAACCATTACAGAGAAGACGAAGAATCTCTATGCAGTCTCAATGGTATTCATATTCCCGGATGGTACAGAAGAATGGTTCTACGCAGCAGGTAAGATCACTTATACAGACAATCCCAAAGTTGGCGCAGACCGTGTGAACTGGGGATTCGAGAATGAGGATGTGCATTACTATTCATCTATTGGTAAATCTGACATTTTGGATAACTATGTGGAGATTAAAGAGGGCACACCGGGTAATGAATCGTATGAAGCTATGGCAGGTGTTCCGACTACGGAGAAGCGAAAAATTTCTAACAACTATAACCAGGCTGATATTAACCTTCTGTTTTTCCTCCTTCCATTAATTCTCCAAATTGAAGGTTGCTTTTTTGTTAGCATATTACTGAATGTACGCAATGGTTCTTTTGAATTAAACATGCTAGATTTTGTAATCTGCTTTTTAAGTTCATTTAGTATATTTTCAATTTCTAATGAGTCACATCCGTTAATTGTTCCATACTCTATAATAAAGCCTGCTATATTAATACATTTCAACTTTGAACAATTTTCAAAAGCAAACTTACCTATTTCTACTTTTGCATTATTTAATTTAATCTCTTTAAGTCCTCTACAATCTTTAAAAGCAGCATAACCTATGCTCTTTATGTTATTAAGTGTTATGCTAGTTAAAGAAATACAACCTTTAAAAGCATTATCACCTATTTTCTCTACATTATCTAATTTAATCTCTTTCAAGTTACTACAATTTTCAAAAGCAGAGTTACCAATGAATTTTATATTTTCAAAATTGCTAACTTTCTCAAGTGATGAATGATTTTTAAAATAGTTTACAGGTATGCTTTCCATATCTTTTACATTAGCAGTTTTGAGATTCGGAAACAAATACTTTATACTTCCATTAAAACCTGAGTTTGTATGTATTAGAATAGCATTTTGCTTAAATTCATATTCTAACATATTTTCTGACCATGGTGTTTTCCAAAAAGGAGGATGTCCTGATTGTTTATCATCTATATTATAGTAACCAATTTCAAGAGTAACATAATCAGGCAAAGTTACTTTTGATAATTTACTTTTGACTCCCATATAATCTTTTTTTGATCTTTCAAAATTTCCATTAGCTGAAAAAGCTCCTTTATCAATTATCAAGCGTTCTCCAAATTCTTCTGAATATCCATTGCTGAAAATAACTTCTTCAAGACATGATAAAGCTCTAAATGCATTAGAATCTATTTTTTTTAGTGTTGCAGGAAACTCTATTTTTTTTATCGTACAGTCACTGAACGGAAACTCTCCTTCTTTATTAAAAAAAGTGTTTTCTTTTATTTCAAATTTAATGTTTGGTTTAAAGCTAATAGAATTATCGTATTCTCCATCATATTCAGGATTTGACGTTACAAAAGCGTACTCATCAGATCCGTAAGCAGATAAATAAAAATCATTCATTATACTATGTCCTTGTGTAAAAATTTATAATAACATATTGATTATTTTGTAAATTATAATGTAAAAATAAAATAAAAGCAATAATTTCATTATAAATTTAGAAGTTGTCAAGTATTAATGAGTTGATGGATTATAATTAAAGACTAGGAAAATTCTTGAGTTTCCGCAGAATGTAATTAGTGTCTGCTGATTAAACCGTTTCCAGTTCCAAATCAGCAGTTGATACCCCGATCAGCTCCCAAAGATAAATTAGTGCAAAAAGTATTCGCGACTGAATCTTGAAAAGATTCGTCACAAATACAGATAACGCAATCAATGTTAGTGTTGTATCATAGAGCTTGGTTCTTATGTTCCTTGACGGTCAGCTGACAATTGGCGATATCAGGCCACTTATCAACACTGGTAATATGTCAGCTGCAATTGAGAATGTCATCAAACCGTTGGCTGATTCCGGACATCTGCCAGCAGCTATGAATGGTGACTGGACTAAGGAGAAGCTGAATGGTAATTCTATGTACAAGTTTTATCTGTTGGATTATCTTCTGGCAATCAATGAGATGTGTGGTAGTGCATATGATTCTCTGATTAATGAATATCTGGCTACTCTGAACTGCGATGGCTTTGAGTCGTTTGTTGTCCCTATGATAGCAGTATGCCAGATATATCGTGTGAATGATTCTACTTATGCATGTTCTACATTGCCTGATATGCTGGGTGTTGCCAATAATTGTAATTATGTAGAGATTCCTAACAGCTTAAATGGCTCTGTTGGTTACACGACCAGTAATCCCGAGAACTCATCCTCCAGTGCGCAGATGGAATAGTCTCATAAATTAATGGACTCTATTGCTAACAGTAAAGCAGGGCGTAATCAGATCAGAAGTTACTGTATGAACTGGTGGGCTGAAGGATATGGCGCTCTATCTGTTTCTGCTGATATTTACGATAGGATATTGTAATACATCCCTAAACCATGCTACAATAGTACTATAACGAAAAAATAATTCATCTTCTTACATATATAATTGAGAAATATAATTCAAGATTCAAACCTAAGGAGGGTTATATAATGAAACGAACAAATTTAATCAGGAAATCTATTAACTTAGTATTATCGGTTCTTGTAGCCGGTTCAATCGTGGCTGTAGGCGCTGATGGATCGACAATAGCGTCTGTATCAGGTAATGATACTATTCTGACTACGATTGTTGAAGCAGCTGAGGTACAGGAGCTGACAGCAACAGGTATTATTACATATCTGCAGAATGATGCCGGTAATCCGGCACCTGTATTCCTGGCAAATGCAGATGGTACATATACATTAGCGATGTATAAGGGAACAATGGTAAACTTTGGTGTAACTAATTTACTGGCAGCTGCTGGTGGTACACCAATGCCATTACAGACAAGTGCATATGCAGCGTTTGCTCCAGCAGGTGATGGACAGGGTATTGTCATTGCAGCCACAGAGGTTGGCGCAGAGGTGATTCAGTTCCAGAATGTTGTAAATGGTGTTCCAACAGGTAATGTCATCACTGTTGCATTAAATGTCGTTGATGCAGCTGGTACAGCAGCTACAGCTTCTGTAGCTTCCACACAGGTTGCCACATCCGCTTACTCCTATGCCGATGACCACAAGATCATATCTACCGATGGTATGCTTGAGCTGAACCTTGACGGTATGACTTGGAACTCCTCTACTACACATAAGGCACCTAAGATCTACTATGCAGCTGATGGTGTATTAACTGTAGAGCTTTACCAGGGTCAGCATGTATTGATACAAGGGGTAAGTAATTTAGCGGGGTATCATGTAGGACGTTCTAATCAGAATTATATTTCATTTGGATCAGCAGCCAGAGGAGTTAAAGGTACAGATACTCAGGTATTAACTGTGCATCAGGATGGTAAAGGATTTACAGACCCTACAGGCTTCAACCCATCCACCCAGTTGCCAATCCGTGTTGTAACGCTTGGCTCTAGTACTTCAGATGGATCCAGAGATACAGCACCTACAGACCATGGTGCTATTGGACTTTCCAAGTAATTAAACAATTTAATATTAGTTTATAAGAGAGATACTTCTGATTGAGGTATCTCTTTTTGTATAAGAAAGGAGTATTTCCAACGCCTAGGTATGTCTTTATTAAAAGAGTTATTGACATTTGGGAATTTGCACATCATACTGATTACCAAGAGGTGATCGTATGTTCAAAATTTTAATTAAAAAAGATATTAATAACAGTATTAGTCTTCAAGAGAAGGCAGAAGCAATTGGGCTTGGAGATAAATATAATATGCTTAAAAATTTTATGAAATCTTGGTATTTCAATCTCGGAAGAACTGGAGTAATATGGAGTGTTTATACATTATTCATTGTGTATTTTATGTACAAGGGGCCAATAGCTGTAAATTATGTGTATGTTCACATAATTGCATTCATAAATGATGTGCAGTATTTAGGTACTAATATAGCATCACTAAGTAACTTGGCAGGACTTGTAATAACTCTAATTTGCTGGGTAGCTCTGCAGTATATATTGATTGGTATGAGCATCAATATTCTTGAACTTGTTCGTGAATTAAAACATGCCTATTTTATGCGCACATGCGTTGTGGTAGTTCTTGGTAATTTACTGACTTTTGCTTATGGAATTTATGCATTGATGGCTAAATGGCTGCTAAGATACAGTTTAGGCGTTGTACTTTATACTAAAATACTTTGGATAATACTCATAGTGTATAGTATTTTTAGTAAAATCTGGATAGATTCTGTAAAACAGAGTGAGAAAAGCAATTAAGCAGGAAGATAAATAATGGTTATAAGAGGACACATCATTATATGATGTGTCCTTTTATTTTTTAAGAAAGCTTCCTGTATACTTTAAATAGGTCAAGAGATTGACGAAAAAAATACCTCAAGTAAAATTA